>Ga0182024_10012766_pt1 | contig 16562 bp, 12 predicted proteins | sample P32metaG_FD_120480 | JGI IMG/M metagenome (GOLD analysis project Ga0182024, IMG submission 120480) | Permafrost microbial communities from Stordalen Mire, Sweden - P3-2 metaG (Illumina Assembly) | ecosystem: Environmental > Terrestrial > Soil > Wetlands > Permafrost | place: Sweden: Stordalen... | reverse complement strand
GCAGGCCATTGAAATTGACAAGCTCGCATGGCAGCAACACGTCAAAGTTCCGCGGCCATTCGGGAAGGTTTTATAGAAAGAGAACTACTTGCATCCAAAGCCACTCCGGCGCCTTGTTGCTACTCGGGCCGGATGTTAAACTTTGACTGCAAAATGTATCTACTTTCAGCGCTGATTCGAGGGCAACTTCGTGGCTGATTCGAAGCAAGATGAAGGATTCAAAGTTGTAGACCGCCGGCTTTTTACAGATACGGGCGAGCTTCGCCAGGATGCGGTCGAGCAAGAACGCCGCCGCGAAGAAGAGGCTGCGGAGAAAAAAGCCGCAAGCGCGGCGCAGGCGAAAGCGGCGAAGGACGCGTCCACGACCGCGGCAGCTGTTCCAGGCCAGCAAACGGGAGATCCGCTCGCTCCTCCCGATGCGGCCGAGCAAAACACCGAAGACCAGCAATCGTCCCGAAGCTTTCAAATGCTTGTTGATTTTCTGACGCGCAACGCCGCGGCGATGCTCGGCGGCATGGCCGATCCGCGGACCGGGCAGGCATTTCTCGATCTCGAGGGAGCTCGCGAAGTGATCGATATGCTCGACGTGCTGCGGGAAAAGACCCGCGGGAATCTCGCGAAGGCGGACGAAGATTTATTGGTCGAAGTGCTCGGCAGCCTGAAGCTGACTTTCATGGAAATCTCAAACGCGGCGGCCGCGCAAATGGCAAAAAAGGCCGGCGTAAACGTGAAAAAGTAACACCGGGACTCTGGCCGGGCGGCCGCGAGTTGCGCAATCACAAGATGCGATTTGCGCTCCAAGGCCCTGGGTTCGCGTCGTCGGAAACAACCTTCCGTTGAATTCATGTCTTCACTGCAACTGACAATTCTGGGCTCGGGCACATCGATGGGCGTGCCAACGCTCGGCTGCCATTGCGCCGTGTGCGAATCGCAGGATCCCCTCGATAAGCGGATGCGACCGTCGGTGCTCCTCTCCTACGGAGGCCGCAACGTGGTAATCGATACGACGCCGGACTTCCGCTCGCAGGCCCTGAGGTTTCGAATCGACCGCCTCGATGCGGTCATTTACACGCACGGCCACGCCGATCATGTTCTAGGGCTTGACGACATCCGTCCTTTTAACCTGAAACAGAAAAGCACGATTCCGGTGTATGGCTCGGCTGATACGCTGGAAGGTATCAAACGGCAGTTTGCTTACATTTTTGAGGAGCCCGTGCCGGGGAGCACATTGCCGGGCGTCGAGTTGCACGCCATCGACGGGCCATTCGAACTATTCGGAGCAACAATCGTCCCGGTTCCGGCGCTGCACGGGGAGTTGCCGGTGCTGGGTTTCCGCATCGGCAAGGCGGCATATTTGACCGACTTCATTCTAGTCCCCCAAAGCTCCAAGGAACTGCTGAGCGGACTCGACGATTTTATTTTAGACGCGCTTCGATATGTCCCGCACCCCACTCATTCGAACGTCGAGCAGTCGCTCGCGCTCGTGAAGGAATTAAGCCCGAAGCGCGCGTGGTTTACGCACATCTGTCATGATTTGGGTCACGCAGAGACGAATTCCCGGCTGCCCCAGAATGTACGGCTTGCATATGACGGGCTTCAACTAACGGTGGATTTCTGATGCCGCTGGAAAAATTGCATTCGAGGGAGGAATGGGTAGCGCGTTTCGGCGCCTTGCGCAAACCCACCGTTCTGGCCATCGGAAACTTCGATGGCATGCACCGCGGCCACCAGGAAATTCTTCGCCGCGTGAACGACAAAGCGCGCCGGACAGGTGATATGGCTGCCGCACTTACGTTTTATCCTCATCCGGCGCGCGTCCTGCGGCCGGGCGAAGCGCCTTCCCTTCTCGAAACAATCGATCAAAGACTCGATGAATTCGGCGTCATGGGCGTCGATGCAGTGCTGGTGATGAAATTCGATGCCGACCTGGCCAAGATGGCCGCGGAGAAATTCGCGCAGAGCGTTCTCGCGGAAACGATGCGGGCACGGACGGTTTTCATAGGTGAGAATTTTCGGTTCGGACACCGTCAATCGGGTGATGCGAAAATGCTCGCTGAGTTCGGGAGTCAATTGGGCTTTGATGTCGATATCGTGCAGCCGGTGACGATCGATGGTTTGGTGATCTCCAGCTCCGCTATTCGAGAGGCGGTCAGGGAAGGTCGCGTGGAATATGCGGCCGAAATGCTCGGGCGCCCGTTCTTGCTGCGCGGGGAAATCAAAATGGGCACGGGGCTTGGCCGTAAGGTCGTGGTGCCGACTTTGAACCTTGCAACAGAAGAGGAGACGTTGCCGAAAAACGGTGTGTATGCAACGGAGACGGCCGTTTGCGGCCGGAACTATGGTTCAGTGACGAACGTAGGCATCCGGCCGACATTCAACGGTGCAGCCGTCTCAATCGAGTCGCACTTGTTCGATTTCAACGAAAGCTTGACGAGCGGGAAAATGGAGGTTCGGTTCCTGAAACGGTTGCGCGACGAACAGAAATTCTCGGGGCCGGAAGCTCTCCTGGAGCAGGTGTTGCGAGACGTTGAACAAGCTAAGGGATTCCATAAGCAACGGCGTGCCGTTTAGGAGCGCGGCAATCGTGATTTTGCGGTAACCATTTAGCGCCCCGTTTCCCGTCGGTCCCCCGAACATGCTAGCCTGAATTACATGGCACAGGCGCGAAAACAGCCATTGCAACTTCAGGAGAACACTTCATTTTGGGTCATCTACAGAGCCCGGGCCCTTCGCAGCGACCGTTCACGCAATCCGAAAAAGTCCTGCTCGTCCTGTTTCTCCTGACACTTCCCTTTATTACGCCCCGGGTTCGCGGCGACGGCATCGGATATTACGCGTTCGCGCGCTCGGTCCTGATCGATCACAACTTGCAATTCAAAGGAGACTGGAAAGATCCGAATACACGCCCGGTCCTGATCGAAACGGACAAGAGGGGAAAGGTGATTTCCGCCGGCAATTACACGAAAACCGGCCACATCGATAATCATTTTTCGGTCGGTCCCGCCCTCTTGTGGGCTCCCTTCCTGATCGCCGCGCATATCACTGTGCTTGCTTTCGATCACGCCGGATGGGCCATACCCACCGATGGCTTTTCCCGCCCTTACCTGATCACCATGGCCGTGGCCACGGCGCTTTACGGCTTTCTAGGCTTGTGGATTTCGTTCCGGCTGGCGAGAAAATACTTTGATGAGCGGTGGGCCTTTATGGCCACGCTTGGTATTTGGTTTGCCAGTTCCCTGCCCGTCTACATGTACGCGGATCCATCATGGTCTCACGCCCATTCAGCCTTCACTGTTGCTTTGTTCGTCTGGTATTGGGATGGCAGCCGTCACAACAGGCGATTGCGGCAGTGGGTAATTCTTGGCCTAATCGCCGGCTTGATGATCGATACCTATTACCTGAACGCGATACTTCTGCTTCTTCCGGCGATCGAATCCGTCAAGAAATATCGCGAGGCTCATCAGAAAGAGAGTGCCCAACAGATCGGCTTGCTGATGCGTGCGAACGCGGCCTTCGTCGCGGCGACTTTTTTGGCGCTTCTCCCGACGCTCGTCACCAAGAAAATCATCTATGGAGGCTACTTCGATTTTGGTTACACGGAGCATTGGTTCTGGAATTCACCCGCGCTCTTGAAGGTGTGCTTTTCCGCCCAGCACGGGCTGTTCAGCCTGACACCCATTCTGATCGTCGCCGTCGCGGGCATCGTTTTCCTTGGGAGAAAAGATCGAGAACTGGGATCGTATGCGGCAACCGTGTTTGTCATCTTCCTATACGCGATGGGATGCTACGAAAGATGGCACGGTGTTGTTTCGTTTGGAAACCGCTTCTTCGTGTCGTTGACGCCGATTTTCGTTCTCGGGCTCGCGGCAGCCTTTTCGGAATTCGCCCATACGTGGGGCGATCTGCAAGGGGCAACGAAGAGAGCAGCTGTCATTTCAGCGCTACTGATCATCTGGAACGTCGGCCTCGTTTTCCAATACGGCACGGGATTGCTGTCGGATGTCAGCCCGGTGGTATGGCAGGAAGTTCTCTACAATCAGTTTCGAGTGGTTCCAGGCGACGTGCTTCACGTCCTCCACAGACGGTTTGCGATCCAAGACGGGGCCGTTTCCTCGAATCCTTCACCGTCCATACTTTCAGCGGATTTCGCCGGAAAGTGATTGCTGGTCCACAATCGCCACTCCTGGAGGGGGTTCGAAATGAAATTCCTGCTCGGGGATAGGTATGTTTTCTTGCCAATTACCGAATCGAAATTCGGTTTCGGCATTCCCCGGCTGTCGAATAATCACTCGCACCAGGTGCGATTCGGCGTCCGTCTCCAGCAGTACTTCCTGTCCTGAATCGCCCGAAGTATCGCGAGGAATACAGCGCAGAACGGTATTTCCGGGCGACGGGAGATCTTCGCTGGACTTTTCGCTTTGCTTCAACGAATCAACAATCTCAATGCTGCGGCATAGTTTCGACAAATTAGCGCTGCCCGCCAGGAGAGCGATCGGTGTACGCCAGTCAGAACTCTCTTTCAATTTGGCCCGGCTCGCCGTATGGTCCGCCGGAACATAAAACCAGGTATTCGTGCCATCGACTAGAAAAAGCTTCTGCTCCGGGGACTCATATTCCCAGCGCATACGGCCGGGGCGCGAAAAATAGACCGTACCCGATTCGGCGGTCACGCCGCCGCTCCCGTCCGAATAGCGTTCGAAAAAAATGGCCTTCAGAGTGCGCGCGTGCTGGTAGCGGGCTTCGATCGCGCGGCGAATTTCATCGGCGGAGCGAGTTGGGTTAACAGTGCGGCCTGCGTTCGCGGGAACGGTCAGGGCGGTAATCGAGAGAGCTAAAAGAACCAATCGAAACATTACAAATCAAGTTTAGCAGGAATCAGCAAGCGTCATGCAGGCCGCAAAAGCACTTGCAGACCGACGCGCGGAAAAAAAGGCGGCTATCTCTTCGGGCTTGTGGCGCCCGCGACTTCCGTCGCGGGACTATAGCGAAGCAGGGCCGTCGGAGACTGGTCCGGTTCAACCAACCATACCGTCCGGTCCGGGAAATGCCGCAGCAATTCCCGGTTTGAATTTTCGTCCTCGTCACGAGCCCAGGCAATCTTCGAGTTTTCAATGTCCGCGCTGTTGTAGACCCATTCATCGTCAGTGGAATGCCGTGGAGAATACCGGACGATCACAAGCTGTCGTCCCGGAAGCTTTTCGAGTTGTTCGACCATTTGAGATCTCGGAACGTTGCCCGGCCAAGCTCCGTACCATGTCCATGTGGGAGAAAAAGGCGCGTTCAAGCGAAGCCCTAACATTATCAGGCACACTGCGGGAATCAACCGCGCCATCATCAGTCCGCTTGGTCGATGGCGCAGCGTCCATATCCGCAAATGCCTCATGCCTTGCAGCATTACCACGTAAATCAAAGCGGTGGCGGGAGCCGCATAGTGGGGGTAAAACCACGTTTCGCACAGGAAGCCCGCCAGCATGACGCCGGAAATCCACAAAAGAGGCCGAATTCGGTGATCGCGAAAAACCCACGGAATCATAATTAAGGGCAGCATCAACGCGGGGCCCAAAAAGAATGACTCGATCACCAGCAGCTTAGAAAGGGAAACGCTCAGAAAGCCCGCGAACCTCCGCGACTCTTGATACGGCCGAAGCGGACCCTCTTCCGAATCGGAAGACACCTGCATAACTTTGTAGTGATATTCCGACGGATGCGGCGGCAAATTCTCCCAGAGCAAAGCGGGCACCACCCAATATTGAGACAGATACGCCTGGTAGGGCATGACAATCGCTCGGCCCGTGGTCTTTGCATTGTAGTAAGCCATGCCGGCAACCGTAACCACCAGGCACGCGGCAAGCGGCAGGATGACTCGTTTGGCAATCAGCGGAAGCGGTGCGATTGGCTTTCGCGCCAAGTTAAGAACGAAGACGCCGACTACTGCCAATACCAACACGAAGCCCTCATAAGGTCGGCTATTCGCCAGGATTGACACTCCCAGCGCCATCCATACCGAGTCTTTAACGCGGACGCGCCGCGACATCCTGGGCAAGGCGCCCAATACCAGTGCACCGCCGATAGCTGCAGCGGCGCCTCCCCAATAGCTGTTCGACCAATAGCTGAAAGTTCCCAGGCGCACGACTGCCAACAAACCGCCCAGTAGAGCCCAGCCGGGAGGCAGCCATCCCTGCAACATCCAGCAAATGGCTGCGCACATGGCGGCGATGCTCAACCACACGCCAAACCAAGGATCACCAAACAACATCTGCCCGGCGGCCAGAATCAGCCCCTGCACGGGAGGATATTTCGAGATGTAGGACGGATGGAAAAGAACGTGAAATGTCTCAAAAGGCAATGAAAACGCGGGAGTCGGATTCGCAAGACGCCCGTGGGCGAAAGTATCAGCCTGCAGGAGGTAGCTGAATTCATCGTGGACGCCGGGAACGGGAATGGGAAGCCACGGAAGCAAAGCTGCCCGTGCGGCCAAACTCGCCAGCGCAACGAACAAAACCGCCAACGCCCGGCGGCGCGCCAAAATGCGAAACGCCATTTCGGTTCGACGAAATAATTTCGTGAACAGCGAAGGAGCAATGAGCGCGACCAACACGGCGGCAACCATGATTTTTGCCTCGGTCGCAAACAAACCGCGCCCGGTAATGCTCGCGATCATCGGGTCGGAGATAGCGGCAAAGTACATTCAAAGTTCCGCAAGAAACCTATGAAACGCAAAAGCCTGCCTACTGAGCGCCGGCGTTAGCGTCGGCGGCGATTTCCGTGCTATTCGAATAAGGCAAAAGGGCGACGGGGTTTTGATCCGACTCAATCAACCACACTCTCCGGTCTGAAAAGCGTTTTAGCAACTCCTCGTTTCCTGCTTCGTCCTGATCTCTCGCCCAGATAATTTTGGCGTCGGCAATATCGGCATCGTTGTGCACCCATTCGTCTTCCGGGACATGGCCACGGCCATAGCGCACGATCACGAGTTGGCGACCCGGCAATTTCTCAAGGTCCTCAACCATGCGCGCGCGCTTCACGTTTCCGGACCAGTCTCCGTACCACGTCCACATGCGTGGCGCCTGCGTATTCAACCGGCTTAGCAGCATCACAAGGCAAACAACCGGAACCCAGCGAACGAGCATTAAACCGACGCGCCTGCGACGCCGCGTCCAGACCCGCAAATGCCTCATGCACTGAAGCACCAAGGCATATACCAATACCGTGGCAGGCGCCGCGTAGTGAGGGTAGAACCATGACTCGCCCACGATCCCGGCCGCCATGACCAGTGCGATCCATAACAGCGGCCGAATGCGGCGGTCGTGCAAAATCCACGGCAGCATGATAAGAGGAAGCGCGAGCAAAGGACCCAAGTAGAACGCATAGAAGATGAGTAATTTTGTACGGCAGGCGAGCAAGAAGCCGCTAACCGAATGAGCTCTCTCGTAGGGGAGGAGCTCCGTCGAGACATGAAGGTCTTCGATGGCTTTGTACCGGTAAACGGGAGGGTTGGGATTCAAAGGCTGCCAAAGAAAAAATGGCGCGATCCAATACTGCGAGAAGGACACCTGGTAAGGAAACTTGAGCGGATCGCCCGTCACCCTCCAGTTGTAAAAGCTCACCGAAGCCGCTGTGATGCCCAGGCAAATGGCGAGAGGCAATGCCACGCGTTTCAGAACCACCGCTCCGAGCCGCGCACGCTTCTGAAATAACTTGGAAATCAGGATTGCGACGACGGGAAGCCCGAGCATGAAGCCCTCAAAAGGGCGGCTGTTCGCCAAAATAGCCATGCCGGCACCCATGCAGAGCGAATCCGCGGTCCGGGGCCTGCGAACGATTCTTGGAAGCGCACCGAGCACCAGCGCGCCCCCAATCGCTGCCGCAGCGCCTCCCCAGTAGCTATTAGCCCAGTAGCTGAACGTTCCCAACCGCACAGCCGCCAATGTGCCGCCCAGCAGTGCCCAACCTGGCGGTAACCAGCCCAGTAGCATCCAGCAGATTGCGGCGCACATGGCCGAAATGCTCAACAAAACTCCGGCCCACGGATGGCCGAAGAACAGCCGGCCGATTGCCAGAATGAGTCCCTGCATCGGCAGATACTGCGAGGCATAGGTCGGATGAAAAATAACGTGAAATGTTTCGAAATGCGTCCATAAAGGCGGCGTTGGGTTGGTCAGTCTGCCGTGCAAAAACGTATCCGCCTGCAGCAAATAGCTGAATTCGTCATGAACTCCAGGAACCGGAACCGGTACCCACGGAAGAACGGCGATTCGAATAGCAAGGCTGAGGAAAGCAACGGCGAGAACGGACATGCTCTTTCTACGCGCGAGAGCATTGAGTGCATTCTCCGCGCGCCGGAACCAATCGGCGCCCAATGCAGGGAAAACGACGGCCACCAGCACGCCTACAGCAAGCAAGCGCGCTTCGGTGACGAACAGATCGTCTTTAATCGTGTTGATGAGCGGATCGATCATGGCATCAAGCGCGGCAGGCACAGATCCAGCTCAGGCCGCATCTTGCTAGGAAAATTCTAGCAGGCTGCGCCCAGACAGGTTCGGCGAACTCCGGCCGGATTTCGCGGAGGTTACGTCTTGAAAATGTATGCCGAGAATGGGCAGAACCCGCGACAGGTGGTGGCCCCGCCTTTTTAATGGTTCGACGGCTGGCTGGCGCTTCCGGTCTGCTCCCCTGCATGAAGTTCGCTCATGCACAAATCGGTCATCTTCGCGCCGCATTGGTAGATCTGAAAGAGCGGCAGATCCGCGGATTGCACCACATATGTTCCCAGCTCCATCTGCCCCACGATCTCCGGCGACGCCGCAACGACGGGGCTGCCGGCTCGCACGCGAATTCGATACGCCTGAGACGAGGGTTCAAAATTCGAGTAGCTGAAGCACCTCTCCACGCAGGCCCGATCGACGATATGATCGACAAAATAGAACCGCGAGCCGGAAGGAGGAAAGATCGTAGCCGTGACACGCTGTCCTGCCGGTAGCCGGCTCACGAGCCGCTCGGCCTGCTGCTCCATGGCGTCGATCTTCCCCGTATCCTGATACATCATCGAGAAAAAGATCGCGGCCGCTATTGAGAAAACAACCAGGTGCCATTTCCTAGGCTGCAGGCAACCCAAAATGCAAAGCGCAAATACGGCCGAAATTGTTGAGAAGCGGAACAGGAAAAACACGAATGGGACTGGAAACTGGGGGAAGACGATCCTATCCGGCAGCAGCACCGTCGCGAGTATGGCGAGGGCATACAGCCCTAGGGGCACCCAGAGGTTCTTCCAGGATGCCGCTTTTTTCACGCGCTGAACGGCGTCCAGCAGGAAGCATCCCGCTCCCAGAACGAACACGATCCTCGCCAGAGTGCGGTACTGAATTCCAAGCACGAGTTGATCGACTCCATTCAATCCGTTCATGAGATAGAACGGAACCGGGGACGGCAACCATTGCACGGCGTAGCGGTGTACCAGGAAGGTGCGAACTGCATAAAGCAGCAGCGCACCTGCCGCTACCGGCAAGGCCTTCCACCAGCCGGGCAGCTCTTCGGTCGCCTTGGCAAAAATCACCGTTCCAATCAGCCATACGAGGCCAAGAGGATGAGCGAGAAGAATCAGCGGCACCAGAGCGATTCCCGCCAGCCGCTCGGTTCCCTTCCCTCGCCAAAGCAGAGCGGCGCTCCAGAAAGCCAGTCCTAACGAAAGGTAATAGTTGAAGAAGCCAATGTTAAACGTCCAGCCGTACGCAACCATCGCGAGTGCGGGCACCAGCGTCCAGGCCGCGCGGCGCGATGCGGCGCCGATCAGCGCAAAAGCGCCCCAGAAGAAAACCAGCACGGTAAGCGAAACGACGATCCTCTCCGCCGCCGTCCAGCCGAAAGCCGTTCCAAATCGCATGAGCAGGATATCGAAGAGCGCGTTATTCCACTGGTGGGCGATGTAGAGTCCCGGAGCTTTCTCCTGCTCGATAAGGCTCGCCAGCCAGGCATTGTAGACATGCGAACCCAGGTCGCAGGCCTCGATATACTTGTGCCAGAAGCAAGGAACCAGTAGGGCGATTGATATCGCTGTGATCGCGAAGGCGCGCACCCTTATGAACGCCAATGCCTGCGGAATTGCCCTGGCATCGCCATGCTCAATCGCGGTAGCGCCGAGTCCGTACACCGGGCCCGTTTCTGGTGTGATTTCCGGAACCACCGCCCCCGGTGTCTGCCCCTCTGTTTGTTCTGACTGCTGGAGTTCGCGTAGTTTCATGATTCGGACCCGTCGGCTTGGTAAGGGTACATTACGTCGCTGTGAGCGGTTATAGTCACGCAAGCGATGTGGCTAATGAATTAAGCCAACGACCCGAGCGCGAATTCGGCAACGCGATGCCAAAGCGCACGCCGCAGCAGTGAAAAACACGGCAAGCGGAAGCGAAGCTGATGGTGAGGATCGTCGAATCCGAGAGGATATTGTCGTTTCTGTGGCGAAAGACTGAAGTCGTCGCAGCACCTGGAATCGCTTGGACTATCTACCTACGGCGCGTTTCACGTAGCGCGCCGGTGACCCCAGAAAGCAAACGGGCGGGGAGGGAATTTTTCCTCGCCGCCCGTCCGTTCATTCGTTTCCGAAGCTCACTTACTGCAGAGGCGTCATTGCCGTGCTGCTGCAGCCGACCGAACCTGCTGTCGAGGCAGCCGTCGCAGTGCCGCCCAAGTTAAAGCGGATGATGCCGGTCTGATCCGAGCAGAAAGCGCGCGTACCAGTGGTGCCAGCCGACGTAGGAACCGCCGTGATGTAGTACCCGTCAACATAGCCCGCCGTGCCGCATCCTGGAGGTGCCGTCACCGTTGCGCTGCCAGGGCCCATGACGAAGGTGTATCCGCTCTTGCTCCCGGCCGTCAGAACGCTGTCGATGAACATACCGGCGTTGCAAGTCGGTTGGGTCGCCGATGTTGTGCCAATTTCGGTAAGGGTCGAGGGATAGCCATTGTTGTACGTCGAATTGAAAGTAACCGCAGCTGTGTTCACCGTGCGCACGGAACCGACGGCGGAAGCTTCGTTAGCTGCCATTCTGGATCGAAGCAGGTTGGGAATTGCGATGGCCGCGATAATCAGAATGATTGCCACGACGATCAGCAACTCGATTAGCGAGAAACCCTTCTGTTTCTTAATCATTTTTGTCTCTTTCTCCTCGGAGCGATCGCTCCAGAATTCCGTTGTACTCCCCGGCGGGGTACACCCCCCTATGTGCACGGACAGTACCAAGTGGCGGCCCGATGTTAACCATTTTGGAACATCCGTTTTATAACCACTGGATTGAATAGGATGCATGGACTCGCGCCGGCGTTTTATCGCAGGCTCCCCACTGCGCTGCCCCGATAGTTCCAAGAGTGACAGTTTTTGGCGCCGCAACTGACCAAAATAGCGAATCCGACCCTTGAGCGGACTCAATGTGCGCCCAAAGCCGAGGGCGTAGAGTCCGCCCGTTGGAGATGAAGAGTCGACGCGTGATTGAGCGCTTCGGAGGCTTTATCAGCGCGTCCCGCGGACTGGTAGAGCTCCCCAAGGACTGTCCAACGGTCGGGAGTATCCGGAGTAAGCCGAACAGCTTCCAGTTGCGCCGACACGGCTCGATCCATCTCTCCTAACTGTTCATAAGCGCCGGCCTTTCCTTCGGCCACCCGTGCGTTGAACTCAATTCCTAGTCCCTCGGCGCCCGCGTGGAAAGGGCTTCTGCGCAGTGCCTCGTCGAATGCTTTCAACGCGTTGTCAGGTTGCTTCATCAGAAGGTAGAGTTTTCCGAGAGAGCGGTAGCGGTCATAGTCATCCTGAGAGAGGGCCGCGGATGCGAGAACGCAATGCAGCGCTTCCTGATAGCGTTGCTGCCCGGCATAAAGCTCGGCAAGCGCGAACCAGCCCGCGTCGGAAGGCCTGAGCTGAAGTGCGATTTTGTACTCGCGTTCAGCGTCGGCCGGCCGGCTGTGGGCTTGCGCAAGCTGCGCTTTGAGCAGGTGCAGATTCGGATCGTCGGAAAAGATCTTCTCTGCGTTGCCGACGTTGTTGATGGCCTCCGCATCCCTTGAGAGTACGTAGTCAATGGAAGCCGCATTCATCAGGAATTGAAACTCCTCATCGGTTGCGCGCCTTGACAAACCCGTCGCGGCGATTGCAGGCGGGGTGATGGACGCGGTTTCGCAGCGAATTCCCAGTCGGCGAATCGTGTCCGCATTTTCAGAACTATTCCGAAGAAAGATGACGGCCACATCATCCAGGTAAACGGGACGCCAATTGCGGCTATCGCAGTCCGCCTGTAGCGGGAAATTCCCCAGGCCGCCGATCCGCGCCACGGAAAAAATCACCGTCTGGATATTGCGCCCGCTGGATTCCTTCTGCCATTCCGGCGAATCGAGAGGGAGAGTGAGCAACGTCCGATGCCTCGCGAACAGTTCGCTGCCGAAGGGAATGAAGCGGCCGTCAAAATAGTTCGGATATTCGGGACCGAGACGCCATGTCAGGTAACCGCCCAGACCGTAGTCGCCGAAAGCGTTTCCCGGCAAATGCTGGTCGCGGAGAAATTGCGTAGCCCGCTCGGGAAACCACCAGGAAGGGCCCGTACCGAACAGAGTGATTTGATCCGACCACAGATAATACCGGTTGGTGACCAAGTCGGCGACGCGCCCAATCGTCAAAACGATCAGAAGCCCAACCACGGCCCATTCCGCGAATTTCTGATTTCGCGGCGCGGTATTCGAGCGTTCGGATTCCGCGTGACCGTCCGCGACCGCTGCGCGTCGTTCGAAGCGGGAAAATACCGAACCCGCCACCACGCAGACTATGATCGCAAACAGCGCCTGCAATCGCAGATGCTCGAGCGAAGCGTAGGCTCCGACCGCGAGCAGAACCGCCGGGCCAATCTCCTTCCGCGCAAGCGTCAGGACGATGGCGAGGGCAGCGGCCGCCAGCAGCCACCAGTCCGCGCTTGCCGGATCACGAAAGGAGAGCGCCTGCAGCCAGAGGGCCGAAGAAAAATGAACCGCCGACCACTCTCCGATAAACTCACTATGCAGCCGCGATTCCGCGTTCTGCCGAAGGATCGCTTCGTAAATCCCCCAACCCCAGGGATTCACCAGCGTACTCGCAATACTCGCCGCGAGCCACGGCGAGGCTCGGCGTAATCGGGCGAATGCTGCTATTCGCCGCCTGGGAAAGATCATTTCGCAGAGCTCAACCGCGATATAAGCGGCAACAAGCGCAATCCCGGCAATAAACCCCGTGTGCAGGTTTACCCACGCGATCATCAATACAGGTAGAAGCCACAATCGCGATTTCGGGCCCTCGAAGTGCCGCCAAAGCAGGAGGAGAAAAGCGGCGAAAAGGACGGTCGAAAAGAGCTCTGCCCGCGGAAGCGTCCGGAATGCAATCGCCGGAACAGCGATAATCGCCAAAGCGGCTGCCGAGCGGCTTTGCTGCTGGGCGATCAGCAGGACGGTGGCCGCGCAAGCAATGGCGCTGAGCCAGGAAAGGGCTGAATAGCCGCCCACAAGAAATAGCAGATAAAAAATCACGCCGGAGAACGGAGGATATATCCATGGATTGCCGCGAGCCGTGTACGAGAACAACTCCGTCGACGGAATCACATGGTGCTGGACGATGTAGCGCCCGGTCGCGATCTGCCAGCCCAGATCAAAGTCCGCGACAGTTCTAAGGCCAGCAAAAAACGCGTAAATGACGGCGGCGCTAATGAGAGAAAAACGGACCCAATCGGTGGGCTTGATTGCGCGGAAGTTCATCAAATTACAATTTTACCGCAAGAATTCAGGGACCGAGACGGTCCTCTTGCTGCTAAACCCCGTATTTCTTGGCATAGTGCCGGAAAGAGCGGTACGACATTTTGAGCAAATCCGCTGCGTGCGTACGAACGCCGCCGGAGCGCTCGAGCGCCGCCAACAGATACGAACGCTCAATTTGCTGAATATGAGATTCAAGGTTCAGTCCCTCGGTCGGCAGAAGCGAGCCATTGCCGTTCTGCACGTGGGGCAGAGGATCGCGGTAATGGTTGCGGACTCTTTCAGGCAGCGCTTCCACGGAAATCCGATGCGAGCTTTCGAGCGCGACCGCGCGCTCAATCGTATTCTCGAGTTCGCGCACATTTCCCGGCCAATCGTAGACTTCCAGCCGCCGCATCGCTTCGGGCTCGATGCCGTCGATGTTCTTCGACATCGATTTGGCAAAACGCTCCAGAAAATCCCGCGCAAGCAGCGGAATATCTTCGCGACGGTCGCGCAACGGCGGCAGATGAATCGGAATCACGGACAAGCGATAGAACAAATCCTCGCGAAAATGGCCCTCGGCGATTTCCTTTTCCAGGTCTTTGTTTGTGGCCGTGATAACTCGGACGTCGATATCCGATTCTTCGGTGCTGCCGATCGGACGTACTTTGCTCTCCTGGAGCACGCGATAGAGCTTCACCTGCATCGTGACGCTCATGTTTCCGATTTCGTCCATGAACAGGGTGCCTCCGTCCGCGGCCTGAAACAATCCGCGACGGTTTTCGTTGGCGCCGGTGAAGGATCCCTTCACGTAGCCGAATAACTCGGACTCCAGCAGCGTTTCCGGAAATGCCCCGCAGTTAATGGTGATAAAGGGTTTTTTTGCGCGCGCGCTGTTTTCGTGAATCGCCCGGGCAATCAGTTCCTTGCCGGTTCCGCTTTCGCCGCTGATTAATACGCGGCTGGTCTGCGGCGCTACGTTCTCGATCAGTTCGAATATCGCCTTCATCTTCGAGCTGGTGCCGATAATCCGGTCCAGTCCCGTGAGCCTGCGGATTTCGCGCCGCAGATAGCCCGCTTCCTGTTTGAGAGCGAGATTTTCAGCCACCTGCTGAATGGCCGGGCGGAGTTCGTCGAGGAGACGGTCGCCTTTGACGGCGTAGCGGTCCGCCCCGAAATTCACGGCGTCAATCGCGGTGCCGATGGTAGGCACGCCCGTAATCAGAATGAAAGTCGTAGACGGAGAGACTTCCTTGCAAAAACGCAGAAGTTCGACGCCGTCCATGTCCGGCATGCAGATATCGGAAACCACAATATCGAAGATCTGCGAAGAAAGGCGCCGCTTCGCCGCCTCGCCCGTCGAGGCTGTCTCGACTCGATGCCCTTCTTTCCGAAAGCTTATTTCGAGCAATTCGCAGATCGAACGTTCGTCATCCACAATAAGCAGGTGAGCCATTCCCGGGTTATTCCTTCCCGACTGGTTGTAACAAATCCACATTCACGCGCGAACGCGGCCGATCCGACGCAACGGCCCGCGTGCCGCGAGGTATCTCGACAATAAACTCGGCGCCTTTGCCCTTACTTCCTTCGACGCGAATTCGACCGCCGTGCGCCTGAAGAATCTGGTAAACGATTGCGAGACCGAGGCCGGTGCCTCCGGCAAATCCCGATTGAAAAGGCTCGAAAATTCGCATTGCTTCGGCGGGGTCGATACCAACTCCGGTGTCCCGGATTGAAATCCGGGCCCAATCGGAATCAGCATCGAGCCCGACCGAAAGCACACCGCCATCGGGCATGGCGCGCAGGGCGTTATTGCACAAATTCCACAAGACCTGCTTGATTGCGTCGCGGTCCGCCTTGGCGCGCAAGCGCTGAACCTTGAAATTACGCTCGATTCGATGCTTTCCCGAAGCTGCCGCGTTACGCTCGAGAACCAGCAACGTATCTTCGACGATCGGAACGAGATCCGCTTCGGAGGGCGCGAAAGACCTCTCGCGGGAGTAGTCCAGAAAGTCGGTGATGATTTGATTCAGGCGCTGCGATTCGCGGCTGACAATCTGGACCAGCTTTTTGTCGTCATCCTCGAGCGGGGCAAGGCGCGAAAGTTCCTTCAGTGCGCCGGTCATCGCCGTGAGAGGCTGGCGAATCTCATGGGCAATTGCCGCGGATAGCCTTCCGAGCGCGGCCATGCGCTCTTTCGTGACAATTTCACGCTCCAGGCGCCTTAATGCTGTCAGATCCTGGAAGTTGTACACGAATCCCGCGGCTTGATTTCCGCCCGTGCGCAGCGGTGAAATCGAGAGTCCAAGAAAACGTATCACGCCGCTGGGAGTGCGGACCTCGATCTCCTTGCGTATTGCAAGAGGATTTCCGTTCCCATCCAGCTCGACCGGCCAAAAACCAGGAAAAAGGCCGGTTATCTTCTCACCTTCGAAAGGTCCGCACCCATGCCCCATAATCTCGGCGCCGGAACGATTCAGCAGCAGGATACGGCCTTCGAGATCGGTGGTCAGCAAACCGCCGCGCATCGATTCGATGATGTCCTGGTTGAAAGCCCGAAGATCCTTCAGTTCCTCGCACTTTTCGTCGAGTTCGGCATCCTTGGCGCGCGTCGCTTGCGCCAAAAGGCTTCCGAGGTAAGCCACCGCAAAGAATGCAAACAGGTTGCTTCCCAGCCAGGATTCAAGTTCGCGCAGCCCGCTGACCGACGTGGCAGTGCGCGGAATCACTCCGTAAACCACGAGCTCGATAACGCATCCGAGCATGATAAAGCTCGCGCCCGCCAGCAAAAACGCGCCTCGTCGCGAGAAAACGATGCTCCCCAT
>Ga0182024_10012765_pt1 | contig 16563 bp, 11 predicted proteins | sample P32metaG_FD_120480 | JGI IMG/M metagenome (GOLD analysis project Ga0182024, IMG submission 120480) | Permafrost microbial communities from Stordalen Mire, Sweden - P3-2 metaG (Illumina Assembly) | ecosystem: Environmental > Terrestrial > Soil > Wetlands > Permafrost | place: Sweden: Stordalen... | reverse complement strand
TCGCTGAGCACCATGCCGAAATAAAGGCTGCCTGTATAGATCATTCCCATCGCAAGGCCCAGCGGAATCTGCCAAAGGATCATCGCCCCCGCCGCCCCGCTCAGCGTGACCCCGAGAAACGCCGCCAGCATCGCCACTGCCGCCCACAATAAAATCCGCGGCCGCGTGTGCCACCATGCCGTCGCCCCGAGAATTAAGAACGCCAGGAACCGCGCACCCATCCAGACGCTGGCCACAATCGTCTGATCGGCGGCGCCGAACGTCTGGATCGTTCGCAGCGACGGCATCAGCGCGACGAGGCTGTAGACGACGACGTAAGTCGCCGGCAGCGCGATCCGGCTGAGCTGCAGCGCGAGTCGGCGCTGCCGAAGCAAACCCGGTTCGGCCATCGCATCATGCGGCGATTCGGTGGCTGCCGGCGGCTCCACGCGCCGCGGCAAAACCAGCACCAACGCCGCGGCGTGGCAAACCAACGGCACAAGAAACATCCCTGCCGGAAATCGCACAATCAGTGTCCCGCTGACGGCCAGCGTCAATGCGCCGATGCTCGACCAGACGAGATTGTACAACCCCATGCGCCGCGACAGGATCGCCGCATTCGCGCCGGCCGCGATCAAACTTTCCAGGATCGGCCATCCCGCCGCGCTGACAAACGTGTAACCGAGCAACACCACCACCACGAATCCCGGCGACGGCCGAACCCACGCCACCGCGCACAGCACCGCGCACAACGCCTGAATCGCCAGCAGAGTACGGCGACGCCCGAAGCGCGCGGTGCATCGCTCGGCGATGAGCGCACCGGCCACATAGAACAACCCCTCAGCCCCCACCAGCGCCAGACTCGGCTGGCTGCCCCAGCCGAAGATGTGCTTGGCATAAAAGAAAAAACTGGGGATCAGCAGGTTGGACCCAATCGACGCCATCGCGTGCGCGGCGTACACGCGCCGGACGCGCCCGCCGAAGACGGCGGAGAAACCTGCGACGTTATCCTGTGCGGCGCGTTCCAACTTCCGTCGATAGTGGGTCAGTTTGAAATACAGAGCCGGGCCGTGTCGGCCCGGACCGGGGCGACACGCCCCGGCTCTGTGGAGAGATTTCAAACTGACCAACTATCCTTCAGTCGATAAACTACACCGGCGAGCGCCGATAGCATAGAATGGAGCAGCGCCGCTTTGGCGCGGCATCACGATGTACCGCATTGTCTTTAACCTCCCCTTTCTGCATCTGCCCATCTACGGCTACGGCGTGATGCTGGTCATCGCGTTCATGGCCTGCCTGTGGGTCTCCAAGGCGATGGCCCGCCGGGCTGGAATGGATCCCGAATTATTCGTCAACGCCACGCTCATCGCCCTGGTCGCCGGCATCGCCGGGGCACGACTTTCCGACGTGATCGAAAACTGGCGCACCTACACCGACCCCGCTCGTTCGATCTTCGACAACTTTCTCGACGCCATCAATATCCGCGCCGGCGGACTGACTTTCTACGGCGGCTTTCTCCTGGCCACGCCCTGCTGCCTCGTCTACGCCCTGCGCCACCGGCTGCCGATCAGGCGATTCATCGACGTGTCAGCCGTCGTCGTGATGATCGGCCTCGGTTTCGGTAGAATCGGCTGCTATCTCAACGGCTGCTGCTACGGCGCTTTGCTGCCCCCGGGCTGGGGATCGGCCCCCACGCAATTCCCCTACTACAGCAATGCCTACGTCGATCAATTCAATCGTGGCCTCATTCAGCCGCCTCCCGAACTGATGGAAGAGTCGCCCATTGGAGGGGCCGTTCTCAAAAACTGGGACGAAGTCCGCGCCGAGGGTCTGGTCGATCTGGCCAACCAGCAGCACGCCCTGGCCGTGCAGCCGACGCAACTGTACAGCTCCCTGACGGCCTTCCTCCTGGCGGGCCTGCTTTGGGCCTACTGGACGACGGAACATCTGGATGGACGGGTCTTTGCGCTCATGCTGATGCTCGAAGGTCCGTCGCGCTTTCTGCTGGAAACCATCCGCGTCGAGCCGGCCGTCTGGACCGCCCGCCTGGGCGGATTGACGGTCCACATGAGCCTCAGCATGATCCTCGGTCTGGCCCTGGCGGCGGCCGGGGTGGTGCTGTGGGTGGCGATGGGCTGGAAAAAATCTTCTGCCCAGCACGGGATTTTTGTCACGGCGCATTGAAAAGCACTGCAATTCCCGATAGAAGTTGCAACCTCACCGGTTTGGCCCGGTGAAAGGCGGATGGAATTGGCCGTGGGGCCTTTGGTTTTACCGCCGAATGAAACTTAGCTTCCATTTGGGAAAGGAGAAGCATTCATGGCCAAAGCGTTAACAAAGTCCCAGGTCTCATCGGCTCTCGCCGACAAGGTGGGCATCTCCAAGAAGCAGTCGACGTTGTTCCTGCAGGCTCAGGCCGAGTTGGCTTACAAACAAGCCAAAAACACGTTCGTCGTGCCCGGCATCGGCAAGCTGGTCCTGACGGAGCGCGGACCGCGCAAGATGATCATGCGGTTCGGCCCCAACGTGGGACAGGAAATCACCATCCCGAAAAAGCGCGTGGTGAAGTTCCGCATTGCCAAAGCCGCGAAGGACGCGATCCTCGGCAAGAAGTGATCGTCGAGACCTTCGACACAACAGAAAAGCCCATCCCGGCGCGCCGGGGTGGGCTTCTTTGTTTTTCCGATTCAAACAAAAATCAAATTCAAAACGACGAAGCCACGTACGGCAACAGCCCCATGTATCGCGCCCGCTTGACCGCGATGGCCAACATGCGCTGCTCCATCGCCGTCGCGCCGGTGCGCTTGCGGGAAAGGATTTTACCGTTGCCGCTGACCATCTTCCTCAGCGACTCGGTGTCTTTGTAATCGATGTAGATCTTCCCGACCGCGCTGGTGCGCACGATCTTCAGCTTCGGCCGGTTGAAGGTCTGGAACTTTTCCTGTTTTTCACGACGCTCTCGGGCGCTCTCTCGACGCATGAATTCTCCAAAAAACGTTTGGGGCGGCTATCATACTGTATAAAACTTCAAGAGCAAGCTCGCAGGAAAAAGCCTCGCAGGAAAAAGCCAGCGAAAATGCGGTTTAACCACAGAGGTCACAGAGGGACACAGAGGAAGAACGAGAATTAGAGAGCGAGATTAAAAAACAGCAATTTATTTTGTATTTCTCTCTGTGGCTCTCTGTGACCTCTGTGGTTAAGGCTTTTCTTGCGAACGCGGTTTGGCCGATTGTACCGAGTTGTGCCGATGGTTTGCTCACGGCCCCGTCGCCGGAGGCGCTGACGACCCCGAACCCAGCATGGCCTGCAAAAGCGACGGCGGTCCCTGCATCGTCATATTGGCATTCCCCCCGTCGGCGTCGCAATGAATCGACTCCAGCGTCCGCAGCAGCGGCCGCGTGATCGGCATCACCGTCAGCATCGGACGCAGCTCACGCAACATATCCGCCACGCCCGTGTTGAACGTGGTGGCGCTCGACTTCGCCCCGACCGGGTCGTTCCCCGACGCCGACAATTTCACGTGCAGCATCTGATCCTGCCCAATCCCGCTGTGCAGCGTCAGAGTGTCGAACGGCGCCAGAATCGGCGCCGCCGCCTGAAATGACGGCGTGACCTTGGCGACACCCCACAACGGTTGCGTCATGTCGGCGGCCGCCAGCAGCGGCGAAAGATCGGCCGAGCCGTGCAGATCGTCCTTGCCCGCCGCCACTGCCGCCACCACCGAATCGATCAGCACGCGCGGCGGGCCGAGAATCATCACCACCCGATGCTCGTCGGGAATCACGTAGGAGAAGTCCGGCATGTAGGGGCTGCTCGGCGGGCAGTAGACCCTGAACCCCGACATCGTCGTTTCGTGCATCCCCGGCATCTGCGTTTCAATGGCCCGACCCATCGCCAGCGGATCGAACTGGCCGCGGAAGACAATCGCCAGATACCCCGAGTCGATCGAAACATGGCCCGCCACGCCGATGGTCAGCGCCTGCAATCGCACGTTGCCCAGGACTTCGGCGATCGCCAGCACGCGGCTGTTGTACTCATCCAACACCACCTGCCGCGGGCGATTGGACATGATCATCTCCTGCGCCACCAGCGCGCTCAGCGAGAGGGGATGAAAGCGATAGTTCGTGGCCTGCACCACGACCGCGCAGTCGCCGGGAAAGCGCCAGGCGTCGGCGGCGCATTCGGCCGCGGCAGCCGGCGGACGTGACCACGCCTCGTGATGCAGCGTCGCGATCGCCGTGGCCGCGTAGTCCGCCTCGAACAATTCCGTCGATTTCAGCAGAGGCGTCAGCACCGCCACCGCCGCCGGATCGCCGCTCTCCCCCAGCGCCCGGATCGCCATCAACCGCCGCACCGCCGCCGGCTGCGACTCGGTAATGATCTGCGCGATCAGCTCCTTCGCGGCATTCACCGTCTGCGGATCGCCCATGTCCTGGGCCTCGCGCAGCGGCGCGATCGCCTTGCGGCCCAACTGAGCCAGTTTCTTGCGCGCGTCGTTGCGCAACTGCGGATCGGGATTGGATAATTGATCGATCAAACTCGCGGCGTCAGCCCCGGGCGCGTCCGCCAGTTCCGCCGCCATCGACTGAACGGAAACCTCGACGTGTTTTGACTCCCAGTAAGACTGCGTCGGAAGATAGTCCAGAAGATCGTTACTGGGCGCAGCGAAGAGGAGCAGCATTCCCAGGATACTGACCAGCGGCGCGAAGCCCATGATCCGCCCTCACACACGCTCTCAGCGCCTCAGCGTCTCCACCGCATCCGCGCCCGCCAGCAGAACCACGTCGGCCATGTTGATGAACAACCCCGTCTCCACGATTCCCGCACGATGCGCCAGCTTCTCCTCCAGCGAGCGCGGATCCTCAATCCGCGGAAAGCGGCAATCGTAAATAAAATTGCCGTTGTCCGTGACGTACGGCGAGCCGTCCGTGCCCTTGCGCAGAGCCGGCACGCACCCCAGCCCGCGCAGGTATCGCTCCGACGCCTCGTGCGAGAATTTCGTCACCTCCACCGGCAGCGGAACCTTCGTCCCCAGCATGTGAACGCGCTTGGCGTCGTCGGCGATGATCACCAGCTTGCGCGAGTTCTGCGCCACCAGCTTCTCGCGCAGCAGCGCCCCTCCCAGCCCCTTGATGAGATTCAGCCCCGGCCCCACTTCATCGGCTCCGTCCACGGTCACGTCGACCATCGGCGACTCCGCGAAAGTCGTCAGCGGAATCCCAAGCTGCCGCGCCTGTTCGCCGGATCGCTCCGACGTGGGAATCCCCTTGATCCCCTTGACCCGCCCCTCGCGCAGGGCCGCCCCCAGCGAATCAATAAAGCACTTGGCCGTTGAGCCTGTGCCCAGCCCGACGACCATTCCGTCCTTGATGTAACCAACCGCTGTCTCGCCGGCGCGTTCCTTTGGGTTCATGCCAACAGCTTACCCTCTAACAGCCGCAGGGCAATCGCCCTGGGCGATGGCGGCGGGGACAGGTCTGACCGACTTTCCAGGCGATGAGACAAAACGAGACAAAATGATGCGCTTTTGAAAATTAAAGTAGTGTTTGATAACTTATTGGCGGTTCGCAAGTCGTTGTAGGGATTGCGTTTGCGGCCGATGCCGGTTCGGCCTCGGCCGAAACCGGCCGCGAGGCGCCTCATGGGGGAGCCTGCCAAAACGTGCACCCGAAAAACCGTCTCAGAATGGCCCAATTGGGGCGTTTTCCGGCAGTATTTCAATCGACGTCGCAACGAAGGGTTTTCAGAAGGGAGACACTACCCGGTTTTGCGTCAAAAACGCGGCGGGCGCGCCCGGGCGCTGCGGCCCGGCCCCACTCTCCACCGTTGAGCGAAGCGAAATCCCGGCGCGTCGGGACTCGCTCGGGTCTACTGCGCGATTTGGCGGGGCTGTTGGATTCGACGGATTAGTTGAATATGCAATAAACCGGCGGGGTCTTGGGTAGGCAGCGCAGGGTCTGCCAAATATTCCGGAGATAACTTAAATCGAAGCAGGACAGATGAATACGAACGCCAAGTCGCCAAGACGCCAAGGAAACGCCAAGAGATTACTTGGCAAGAGATTCTTGGCGTCGTCTCCGCGTCTTGGCGTCTTGGCGTTTATCTTCTCCTCGCCTCGCGCGTTGCCCGGATTTATTGGCAGACCCGCAGCGCATGGGATCGCGGAATTTGCTTGCCAAGGCTCCAAACGGCGGTATATTGGGGGAATTCGCAAAAACTGCCTTCCGACGATCGGGGGCGGGGCATTTCGCAGTTTCGGGACAGGAGATTGAAGATGCACCAGCCAAAAGCCAAGGTATCCAGACGCGGGCGCGCGCGCCTATTGTTTGCCGCCGCTGCTGCGGCGGCCGCGTTTCCTGCGCTGGCAGCCGCACAGACGACGAATTGGACTGACGGCAGCGGCAGTTGGAGCGCGCCAGGCAACTGGGATAACGGCGTTCCCGGTAACAACTACAATGTGAACATCACAGATACCGATGGTGTAGGTCGCACTATTACTTACGACTACACTGGCGGACCGGTCACGCTCAATACGTTGATTCTCGATCTCACGGATGCAAGCGGCGGCGCGACCAGCTTGATCTCCATGTCCGGCAACACCCTGACCTTCGGCAGCGAAAATGTTGGGGATTCGGGGGCTGGTAGCAATGGCGTCGGCGCGTTCAACCAGAGCGGGGGTGCAAATGTCCTGTCGAATCTCGTTCTGGGCTTCAACCCAGCGGACACCGGCACCTACATTCTCAGCGGAACGGGCACCCTTATGGGCGGCGGCGAAGCCGTTGGCTTCAACGGTGCAGGGAACTTCAACCAATCGGGCGGAGCCAATAGTTCCACCAATGGTATCATCGTGGGGGACGATGCCGGTTCGACAGGCTCCTACACGATGGGCGCGGGTTGGGTTACGGCCAGCGCAAGCGAATACGTGGGATTCGATGGAATGGGGAGCTTCAGCCAAAGCGGCGGCACCAATACTCTCACCTCGAATTCCAGCCTCGCGCTTGGGGTTGACGACGACGGGACCGGCAGCTACGCCCTCAGCGCGACGGGCGCAATTGTCATGAGCGGGTCCAATAGCTTTGAACGCGTCGGCTTTGTCGGCAGCGGCACGTTCAACCAGAGCGGCGGCACAAACACTCTGAACTCCGCGACACTCATCGTTGGCAACGTGAGCAGTGCCAGCGGCGCATATTTGATGAGCGGCGGGACGCTGACAGCCGGAGCGAGCGAGTATGTGGGATACGATGGGACGGGAACCTTCAACCAAAGCGGCGGCACCAATACCTTCACCGCGGATTCCAGCCTTGTGCTTGGGATCGATGGTGACGGGACCGGCAGTTACACGCTGAGCGGGACGGGCGCCATCGTCGTAAGCAGCGGCAATAGCCTTGAATATGTTGGTTACGAGGGCAGTGGCAGATTCAATCAGACCGGCGGCACGAATACGGTTTCCGGATATGACTCGAACGGCATGTCTGAGTACGTCGGGTACATTGGCGCCGGCAACCTGAATCAAACTGGCGGCGCCAATTCGCTCGCTGCAAGTCTTTCTTTGGGCTGGAACAGCGGCTCAACCGGCACATACACGCTTGGTGGAACCGGCTCGCTCTCGGTCGGCTATGGCGAGTATGTGGGCGGCTCCGGCACGGGGAATTTCAACCAGACCGGCGGGACGAACGCAACCTACTATGGCCTGCTGCTTGGCAATTCCGGGGGATCAACGGGAACTTACTCGCTGAGCGGCACCGGCTCGCTGTCGGCCCTCGGCGGCGAGATCATCGGCACCGGGGGCACTGGGGTCTTCAATCAAAGCGGCGGTACCAACACGATTGGCAGTTTGGAGGTTGACGCCGCGCTCGAGATCGGGTTCGAGCCTGGCTCGGCCGGTGCATACACTCTTAGCGGTGGGATACTGACAACGCCGATTGTCTACGTCGGCGGGGGGCTCGGTGGCGCCGGCGGCAATGGGGTATTGACGGTTAGCGGCACTGGCGTGCTGGATGTCGCCGGCTCGCTGACCGTCTACGGCCAGCCCAATGGCGGCCTCACGCTTAATGGAGGAACGATCAACACCGGCTCGTTAAACCTGTCGGGCAACCCCGCCTCTTTCGATTGGACGTCCGGCACGCTCAACATCACCAACAGCAACCTCACGATCGGTGATGGCGGTATCCTCGGCTCGGTCCTGGCATTGGACAGCGGCCAGACGCTGGGCGCCACGGGCCCAAGCGGAAGCGTGACCGTATCGAACACGGGAACACTGAATATGGCTGGTGGAACGCTCGTGATCAGCGCGGGCGGAATGTTTTCGGCTGCGTCCACGCTTAGCATCGACTCGGGCTCGTCAGTGGTCGTGTGCGGTGGATCGGTCACAGATAGCGCCGGCGAGATTGTTGGGAATACAGGCCTGGGGAGTTTTGACCAATCCGGCGGTACGAATACGGTTAACGGCGTGCTCGATATTGGCAATTACGCTGGATCGACCGGCACATACACGCTAAGAAGCACGGGCTCATTATTCGTTAATGGTGGAGTCACATCTGAAGAAATCGTAGCTTCAAACGGCAGGTTCAACCAGTCCGGCGGCACGAACGCGGTCAATGGAGATCTCCTTATCGGCGACAGCGACACGACCGCCACATACACTCTCAGCGGAACCGGCGCGCTCTCGGTCGGTTTCCAGGAATACATTGGCTACGGAAGCGGGGGCGATTTCGTTCAGAGCGGCGGAACGAACACCACCCTCTACGGTGTCGATCTCGGCTATAGTACCGGCTCTGCTGGCGCCTACACGCTCAGTGGCACAGGCTCGCTCACGGCTGGCTATGAGGAAGTGGGGTACCTCGGTAGGGGAAACTTCAGCCAGAGCGGCGGCACAAATGCAACTAGCGAACTCGCTCTCGGGAGTAACACTGATTCAGTTGGTACATATCTGCTCGCTGGCGGCAGCCTAACAGTTAATGGCGGCGTCTACGTTGGAGGATCCAACATAGGCTCTGGCGGCACAGGCGTCTTTACCGTCAGCAATACGGGCCAACTATCCGACGCGGGGACCATGACGGTGTACGGGAGCGGCCGCGCGAACATCAATGGCGGCAGCACCATGGTCGGCGGCCTGGCGATCACCGGCGGCATTGTGAATGTGAATACTTCCATCGCCATCAACTTCGGCTCGCCGGGGAGCGATCCGATCAACACGATCGTCGGCTACCTGCAAAGCGGCTACAACGGCGGCGCGTGGACGGGGACGTCGGGAATCTTGAGCACGTCCGCGGCGGCTTCCGGGCGGTCCACCACGCTTGGCTACCTCGATGGGAATATCGACACGACCGATAGCGCGGAGGTTGGGCCGAATCAGATTATCGTGAAGTACACGCTCGTCGGCGACGCGAATCTCGATGGCGTTGTGAACTTCACCGACTTCGCGATCGTGCTCAAGAACTTCGCGCAGCCGGGCACGGACTGGGCGGAGGGCAACTTTGAGTACGCGGCCAACAGCCCGTCGATTCAGGGGACCAACTTCAACGACTTCGCGGACGTGCTCAAGAACTTTCTGCAGCCCCTTCCCGGCGGAGGCGGTGCGGAAATAATTGGGGGGACGGTCCAGCCGCTCACGACGACCGTGCAGATACTCCCTACTGCGGTTCCCGAACCTACAAGCTCTGCGCTGCTCGTCGCCGCGGCGACCGGGCTGCTACGGCGGCGGAGGCGATCGCCGTTCAGCTCATCACCGGCTTGTGCGCATCGCTTAATTTGAAAAGCAGCGGAACTTCGTACGCCTTGGGATGATGGATGGTATGCCCCCAGAGTCCGTCCTCGCCCCAGCAGTCGCCGTGGTCGCCGCAGATGACGATGGTCGCGCCGGAGCACAGAAAGGCGTCGATTAGCGGGCCGAGCAGGCGGTCGGCGAACTCAAGACAGGCTGTCTGCCGTTGGCGACATACGCTGGCGTCATTCGTCGGGGCGTATGGGGAGACGCATGGATCGAAATCGCGGTCCCATTTGGCGCCCTCGTGCCAGTAGGGAGTGTGCGTCTCACCGACGTTCAGGAAGACAAACTGCGGCCGCGCCGCGGCGTCGGCTTTGGAATTGAAAAACCAACTTCGCAGTCCTCCGCCTTGGCCGGCCATGCTCCGGGCGATGAATTCCAACTGCATCGCCAGCGACCAGACGTTGCCGGCGTGCCAGAATTTTTCAAAATCGCGCACCAGCATGTCGCCGGCTTCGTATCGGGGATTGAGCCACGTCATCGCCCCGCTGCCGATGGTGAGGAATCCGCGGCGGCGGAATCCGTCGATGACGTTGCGGCCTTCCAGTTCCATGTAATCCGGCTGCGGCGCTTTTCGGCGCGGGCGTCTCATGTAAAAAATCCGCCCGCGGGCCGGATTGACGTACGGCGCATCCACCATCGGATCGCCGGGAGTGAACCCCACGAACATCGCGGCGTGCGAGGCATAGGTGAAATTGCCCGGCGACATCACGCGATGCAGTTCGCCGACACGGCTGATATTCGGAGTTCGTGCCGCGGCGCAGGTGTCGTATCGGCACGAATCCAGCGTGATGAGCAACACCGATCGCGGATCGGGGGGCTTGATGGACAGCATGATGTCAGTCTCCTCGCGGCATGCGCGCCCGAATCACGCTCGCCGAACACCGCGGCAGGCCGCGACAGGCAAACGGCCATGTCGGCAGACCAAGCCGCACAAATGGCTTAGTGGCGGCGTACGGGGGGAATATTCCATGCCAGGCCGCAGATTTTTGCGCGGGCGCAAGTCAATGCCCAAATTGGAATTGAAGCGGCCACTGCTTGTGCTAGCATCCCCCGCAATGCGAGTCCACTTCATCCTGCGAACCGCAAAATTCAGCGGAGGCCGTCTGGTCATCGGCCGCCATGCCAACGATCTGGCTCAAAAAGGGCACGATGTCACGATCTGGGTCTGTAACAATACTGAAATCGACTGGATGGAAGTACGCGCTCGCTGCGAATCCGTGGCCGGCCGGCCATTTTCGCGCCTTCCGCCGGCTGACGTGTGCATTGTCGACCGCCACGGCCTGGCGGCTGCCGTCCAACGCGCCGGAATTGGAATCACCGTGCACTTTTGCCAGGGGTTTGACGGCACCGACGCGCAGATCCGCCTCTCCGAAGCTCTGCAGAAAGGACCGCTCGGCTGGCTGGAAGCGTGGAAGCAATGGCGGCGGCTGCGGCAGATCGACCGCGCCTATCGGCTGCCCACCGCAAAGCTCGTCGTGCATCCCCATTTGGCGAGCCTGGTCCGCCGGCGGTACGGGCAGGAATCGCATCTGGTCCCCAATGGTTTGCCCGATGGTGTTTTCACGCCGCAGCAGAATCGATCGTTCGAAGGACAAACAATCCTGGTGGTCGGCCAAACCGGCGTCAAATGCAAACGGCTGACGGACGCATTCGAAGCGGTTGCGCGATTGAAAAAAAATCGCCCCAATGTGCGTCTGGTCCGCGCCAGCCCCGACGACATGGACCCGGCGGAAAAAGCGCTGGCCGTCGCCGACGAATATCACGCCCGCCTGAATCCGGCGGGGATGGCGGACCTCTATCGCCGCGCCGACATTTTCGTGTGCACGTCCAACGAAGCCGAAGGTTTCGGCCTGCCGCTGCTGGAAGCGTTGGCCTGCGGCCTGCCGGCGGTGGTCACGGACATCAGCGCTTTTCGTGAATTCAGCCAGCCGCAGGATTTCGCGCACTTCACTCCTGTCGGCGACCCGATCGAGCTGAGCCATGCGATCGCGCGGCTGCTCGACGATTCAGCGGAGCGACGGCGCTTAAGTCATCGCGGCGTCGAGGTTGCCAACGCGTATACGATGGAGCGGTCGTTTCAGGCGATGGAGCAGGCTCTGGTTGCGATCATGTCTGACCATGCGCGGCCGAAAGCCCCCGTTCTGGATTTACAACCCCCTCAATCCGTATAATTGCTCGAACTGAACAAGGAGAAGCTCTATGTCAATGTGGAATCGGGGTCCGATGGGCGGCGGGTTTGGCGGATTCGCCGATGATCAGGCAGTCGCCTCCTCGCCAGCGGTCGTGGCCTTCTTCAACGCCGTCTACGGCTGGATGGCCGCGGGTCTGGGTCTGACCGCGCTGGTCGCGTGGCTCGTCGCGTCCAACGTCCAGACGATGCATGCCGTATTCTCGCCTGGGACGCTGATTCTTCTGTTCATCGCACAGATGGTGCTGGTTGTGACAATCGGCGGAGCGGTCAACCGCATCAATGCGAACGTGGCGACCATCCTGTTCCTGGTCTACTCCGCCCTCAACGGCGTCACGCTCGCGGGCCTGTTCCTGATCTACGCTCAGGTCACGCTGGCCGGCACATTCCTGGTCACCGCCGTCACCTTCGGCGCCATGAGCGTCTACGGCATGACCACCCAGCGCGACCTCACGCGCCTCGGCAGCCTCCTGTTTATGTTCCTCCTGGGCTTTATCATCGCCACCGTTGCGAACTTTTTCTTCGCCAGTTCCGCGCTCTACTGGCTGGCGACTTACTGCGGCGTGATCATCTTCGTCGGACTGACCGCATACGACACGCAGCGCCTCAAGGGTCTGGCAATGCAGACCAGCGGCAACGCCGAAATGGCCGCGAGGTATTCGGTCGTCGGGGCGCTGGCCCTCTACCTGGATTTCCTCAATCTTTTCCTGCTTCTGCTGCGGATTATCGGCGCCGGCAACCAGCGGCGATGACTCGCCCGCGGCCGGAATTCAAAACACCGGCTGTCGCCGATTGACCTTTGGGCGAAGGTCTATACATAGAGCGGTACGTTCAGCGCGGTGAGGGCAATGAACTCGCTGGAGACGCGCCACCATGAGCAAATCCGCGATGCTTACGATCGCATACGTCACCTACCGCCTCTGGCCGCTTTGGCTGTTCGTCGGCTGCGCCACCTACATCCAGTTCCGCGGCAAGGTGAAACTCAAGCTCAAGCGGCAGTTGTTCGATCACTCCACCTTCACCTCGCCGTACAACTGCCTCTGCTATCTCTTCTCGGCCGTTCCCAACACGCCGGTGCAGGAACTGGAGCGATTCTCCGACCTCGATCCGCTGCAGAAGAACTGGCTCACCATCCGCGACGAGGCTCTGCGTCTCTACGAGGAGGGCCACATCAAGAAATCCGAAAACTTCAGCGATCTTGCCTTCAACACCTTCTTCAAGCGCGGCTGGAAGCGCTTCTATCTCAAGTGGTATGGCGACTTCATGCCGTCGGCGAAGGAACTATGCCCCAGGACGGTGGATTTGGTGCAGTCGATTCCCAGCGTCAACGCCGCGCTCTTCGCCGTGCTGCCCGGCCACAGCAAACTGGGGGCACATCGCGATCCCTTCGCCGGGAGCCTTCGGTATCATCTTGGCCTCAAGACCCCCAATTCCGACCAGTGCCGCATCTACATCGACGGGCTGCCCCACGCCTGGCGCGACGGCCAGGCCATCATGTTCGACGAAACCTATATTCACAGCGTCAACAACGACACCGACGACGTGCGCATCATTCTCTTCTGCGACGTGACACGCCCGCTTCGCACCGCGGCGATGCGGGCGCTCAACCATTTCATGATCCGCTACGTCGTGAAGCTGACCGAAACCCAGAACGCCGCCGGCGAGCGCGTCGGGCTGCTGAATCATTTTTCCGGCTACATCTATTCGCTTCGTGAAGCGTACGAGCGGAGGAAAAAAGCCAACAAGACGTTCTTTAGGCTGGCTCAGTACGCCATCGTTGTGGGAATGGTCTTCCTGGTGGCGACGCTGGCGTTCCTTAAGCTCCATGGCAAGCCGTGAAAATCAATACTTAACCACAGAGCACACAGAGGGCCACAGAGGAAGAAAGAGAATCAAAAGCGGGATTGGAAGAAAAAGGGCATTTTATTTTGTATTTCTCTCTGTGGCTCTCTGTGTCCTCTGTGGTTAAAGAAATTCTGTACTTCTTCGGGAGTCACGGCGGACCGCGATCATGAGCCATGCGCCGGTCGCGACGTAGATCCCGGCTGCCGCGAGAGAAATCCACGTCCCTGCCATTACGGCGCGCGGGCGATACTCCAACAAGAAATGATGCCGCCCCGCCGCCAGAGGAATCGCGCGCAGGCAGCCGTCGGCGGGCATCACTTGATAGATGCGACTGTCGCCTGCGTCCACCGGGACCGCCCGCCAGCCGGAACTGTAGGCATCCGTCACCAGTAGCACTCGCGGGCCGGGCAGGTCCGCCTCGATCTCCAGTTCGTCGCAGGTCTCACCCAGGAGCCGCACTTGTCCGAGGTCTCCGTCACTCGCCTGCGGCGGCGGCCGCGGCGCTGATTCCAGCACCACCGTCCGCGCACAATCAAACGAATCCGCCAGCGTCGCCGCCAGCGCCGCGTCGGGGCCGGCCGCGAGTTTATAATGATCCACTAACAGAAGGCGCGGCAATGGATCGGAGACGGCATACGGCGTCGCACTCGGCCAACCTGGCAGCACCATCGCCCCGCGCAGCAGTCGCAGCAGCCGATCGCGCACCTGCATCGGATCGTTTTGTCCCACCCCATCCACCCCCTGCTCTTCCACGGCCGCGAGATACCGGGCCGTGCGCGCCAGAACGAGCGGGTTGTATCCGCCGATGTTGAGGAATCCGTCGCGCTCGCCGGCGTCGGCCAGCCAGTTGGTCGTCACCAGCACGCGCGATCCCGCCGGCACCGACGCCAGCGCCGCCTCGTATCCGCGCCGCGGCGGCATGAACTCGTCGCTGCTGGTCCGCTGCGAATACCCGAACCACGCCGTCTGCGCGACGGCAAACCAGGCCAGCAGTACGACGGCCAATCTCCGCCGCCGCGGCGCGGCGAACGCGGCCGACGCCAGCAATCCCGCCGTCACCAGCATCGCCAGCGACGCCCGGCTCAGTTGCGTCGCCGCGAACGACGCGGCCCGCGCCGCGAACGTTGGATGAATCAGCCACGCCAGCTCGAACGATTGATGCGTCGCCGCCAGCGCGTGAATCACCCACGCGAATCCTCCGGTCGCCGCGGCGTGCATCGCATAAATCGCCGCCGCTCCCAGCGCCAGACCCAGCCCGCACGCCACCCCGATCGCCGCCCGCCCGCGCGAGCCATCGGCAACCCGATCCCAACCCCCTGCCGCCAGCACCGCCACACACAGGACGCCGAGCAATCCGAACCGCGCCGGCGCGCGAAAACTTGCGAAGCCGGGCAGAAGATGAAAGAGCACGCCAAACAGCGGCGTATATCCGCCCATCGCCAGGACGAGCATCACCCCCGCAAGTGCCGCGATCGAAATCGCACGGCGCTCCCTGCGAATGCCCCATGCCGCCAGAATCAGCGCGGTGGGGCCAACAAACAAACAAGTCTCCCAAAAAAACCAGCGCCCGTAATACGGCAGGCCCATCCCATCGCCAAAGAGGCCTGGGACGAGCATCGTCAGCAGGTTCTCCGGCGGAAGCGAGAAGTCCGAAGCCGAGGCCAATGAAAGGCCGCCGGCGCGCACCGATTCGGCGGCGAACTGCATAGCGGCCATGATCTGCGCCGCCGCGATTGCCGCTCCCCCGGCGAACATGACCGCGACGCTCGCCGCCGCGCGCCAGCGCCGCTTGCAAGCCGGCAGAAGCAGCAACGCATAGATTCCCGCCGCCAGCGCTGAGTAGTACGCGAACTGCGGATACCCATCCAGCGCCAGCATCGCCACCGCCCCGACACCGAGCATGATCGACAGCCGCGCCGTACATTCACTCGCCGTGAGCACGTCTTCGACGCAGCACAGCAGCAGCGGCGCCCAGGCCGCCGAGCAGAGCAGCGGGAGATGTCCGGCCGTGACGTTCGCGACGATCGGCCCGCAGCCCGCGTAGATCACCCCGGCGAGAATCGCGGCCATGGCGCTGGCCCTGCGCCGCCGGCACCACAGGCCGGTGAAGAATGATGCCAGAAAGACGTGAATCACGACCAGCCAGCTCGCCGCCCGCGCCGGCGGGAGAAAGAGGTTAAGCCAGTTCGGCGGATAGAGCATCGCCGACTGCGGATCGCCGAAGAACGGCGTGCCGCAAAAGGCGTACGGATTCCAAAGCGGGAAATGTCCGTGGCGGATCTGATCGAACGCGAACTGCCGCCACAGGAGATATTGGCTGCGCAGGTCCGTCGTGATTCCCGACGGCACGCGGCCGGGCACGACCAGTGTATCGCCGTACATGGCCAGCGCCAGCACAGCCGATGCCGCCGCAATCTTCCATTTAGAGCATCGAGCGTCCGGCGGCATCCGATGTAAAGTCTAATCACTGCGCGGCCGGCGGTACAATTGCCGGCGTTTTCGCCGCAGCAGCAGAGCGGCGCCGCAGGACATGATGCTCAGGCTCGCCGGTTCGGGAAGCGAAGAGACCGTATTCTGAATCTGCACCGCAGCGGAGAGACTTTGGGTTGTTCCCCCAAGCGCTTCCGCGCCCCCGCCGCCCGGAAGCGGCTGCAGGAAATTCTTGAGCACGTCCGCGAAGTCGTTGAAGTTGGTTCCCTGAATCGACGGGCTGTTGGCGGCGTACTCGAAGTTGCCCTGCGCCCAGTCGGTTCCCGGCTGCGCGAAGTTTTTGAGCACAACC
>Ga0182024_10012764_pt1 | contig 16563 bp, 15 predicted proteins | sample P32metaG_FD_120480 | JGI IMG/M metagenome (GOLD analysis project Ga0182024, IMG submission 120480) | Permafrost microbial communities from Stordalen Mire, Sweden - P3-2 metaG (Illumina Assembly) | ecosystem: Environmental > Terrestrial > Soil > Wetlands > Permafrost | place: Sweden: Stordalen... | reverse complement strand
CCGCTTCGCGCCATGCACTTCTCCCAGGTCCTCAGGGACGCGATGCGGAGGCCCGCTTGAGGACCCAGCCCATCGACCAGTTCGCGGCCGGCGTGGGCGCGGAGACCCGCGCCGCCGTCTACGGGGGCTCGAAGATCGGGCACGAGAAGCGCACCAGGCTGCTCTTCGACCACTACGCCGACCCGAACCGGCTCCGGGCGCTCGCCGGGGAGATCAAGCAGCACGTGGTCGAGAACCTCGACACCTACCTGCCCGCGGCGGAGGCGAGGCTGGAAGCCAACGGGGCGAAGGTCCACTGGGCCTCGACGGCCGAGTCGGCCTGCGAGGCCGTCTACTCGATCCTCAAGGCGCGCGGGGCCACGAGGCTCGTCAAGGCGAAGACCATGGTCAGCGAGGAGATCGAGCTCGACGCCTACCTCCGGGAGCGCGGCATCGAGTCCCTGGAGACGGACCTCGGGGAATTCATAGTGCAGATGGACCACGACCACCCGTCGCACATCATAAAGCCGATCATCCACAAGACCCGCAGGCAGATCGCGGAGCTCTTCGAGAGGAACGGCCTGGGCGCCTATAATGACGAGCCCGGGGTCATAACGCAGAGGGCCCGGCAATTCCTGCGCCACAAGTACCTCGGGGCCGACGCTGGCCTCACGGGCGCGAACTTCCTCGTGGCGGAAACCGGCAGGCTTGTCGTCGTGACGAACGAGGGGAACTCGCGCTTCTGCCTCGCCGCGACCCGCTGCCACATCGCCCTCGTCGGCATTGAGAAGATCCTGCCGAGCGACCGCGACCTTGCCCTTTTCCTGAACCTGCTCGCCCGCTCGGCGACGGCGCAGCAGCTGACGGTGTACAACGAGTTCATCCTTGGCCCGCGCGGGGCCGGCCAGCCGGACGGCCCCGACGAGATGCACGTGATCTTCGTCGACAACGGCCGCACGGACGTCCTTGCGAGCGACTGCAGGGACATCCTGCGCTGCATCCGGTGCGGGGCGTGCCTGAACGTCTGCCCGGTATACCGCCAGGCCGGCGGGCACGCGTACCGCAGCGTCTACCCGGGCCCCGTGGGGGCGGTGCTGTCGCCGCTCCTCCTGGGAAAGGCATTCCCCGAGAAGGCGGACTTGCCGAAGGCTTCCAGCCTCTGCGGCGCCTGCAACGAGGTGTGCCCCGTTGACATCCCGATCCCCGACCTGTTGCTCCGGCTTCGCGACAAGGCCCACTCCGAGGGGATCCCGTCCCCGGGGACGCCGCCCATGGGGGCGTGGGCGATCCTTGCGACCCAGCCTGGGGCCTGGAAGGCGGCACTCGCGGCCGGGAAGCTCCTGAATCACATGCCGACAAGCCTTATCCCGGTGCCTGCCCTCCGTGCCTGGGAGTCCAAGAGGGATCTGCCCCCATGGCGCGGCGGCGAGTTCAGGAAGTGGCTCAAAAAACGTCGCCAGTAGCCGCCCTTGGGGCAGTATCGGCCGGATATAAATTCGAGCATGGAACTCCCCGCCGCTCCCAAGCCCAAGTTCGAGCCCTTCATCCTCCCGCAGACCGTCATGCGGGAATTCACGGTGCGGGCCGTCATCACGGGCACCGTCCTCGGGATCCTGTTCGGGGCGTCGTCGCTCTACCTCGTGCTGAAGGTGGGCCTTACAGTCAGCGCCTCCATCCCGGTTGCCGTCATATCGCTCGCGCTCTTCCGCATGCTCTCGAAGGTGGGGTTCAGGGACGCGACGATCCTTGAGAACAACATCACCCAGACGGCGGGCTCGGCCGGGGAATCCCTGGCGTTCGGCGTCGGCGTCACGATGCCGGCCATCATGATCCTCGGTTTTGAGCTCGATCTCGCGCGGGTCCTCCTCGTCTCGGTCCTCGGGGGCCTCCTCGGGATCCTCATGATGATCCCGCTGCGCCGGGCGCTGATCGTCAAGGAGCACGGCATCCTCAAGTACCCCGAGGGAACGGCCTGCGCCGCAGTCCTCACGGCGGGCGCCTCGGCGACGGACCGCGCGATGGCGTCCCCGGGCGCCATCGCCGAGATGCGCTCAGCGGAGGCCGCGGGCCTCGGGAAGGCCCCGGGCGCCAAGGCCATCTTCACCGGCCTTGGCGTCGGGATCGCCTACAACGTCCTCAACCGCGTGGCGCGTCTCTGGAAGGACACTCCGGAGAAGATCTTCGGGGCTCCCTTCAACGGCGCGTCCGTGAGCGCAGAGATTTCGCCCGAGCTCCTCGGGATCGGCTACATCATCGGGCCGAGGATCGCGGCGCTCATGTGCGGCGGGGGCGTGCTGTCGTACCTCGTCCTCATCCCGATGATCAAGTTCTTCGGGGAGCACATCACGGGCGCCATCGCGCCGGGAAAGATGCCTATCGCGGACATGGCCCCGGACCAGGTCCGCGGCGCCTACATCCTCTACATCGGCTCCGGGGCCGTCGCCGCCGGGGGCATCATCAGCCTGTGCCGTTCGCTCCCCACCATCTGGCACGGGCTCAAGGAGGGCCTTCGAGACGTGGGCCTCTTCAAGGCCGAGGCGGTGGAGGAGGGCCAAGTCGCCCGCACGGACAGGGACCTCTCAATGAAGTTCGTCGGGATTGGGATCATTCTCCTCATGGGCTCGATCATGGCGGCCCCGACGCTGCTCAACGCGGGCTTCGGCACGAAGCTCCTCGGGGCGTTCCTCATCGTCCTGTTCGGCTTCCTCTTCGTGACGGTGTCCTCCCGCCTCACGGGCGAGATCGGGTCGTCGTCGAACCCGATCTCGGGGATGACGATCGCGACGCTGCTCCTCACGTGCCTCATATTCCTGATCGTCGGGTGGACGGGCAGCATGTACTACGTCACGGCTCTGTCGGTGGGCGCGATCGTCTGCATCGCGGCGTCAAACGGCGGGAGCACTTCGCAGGACCTGAAGACCGGCTACATCCTCGGGGCGACGCCGAAGTACCTCCAGGTCGCGATCCTCTTCGGGTCCTTTGCGTCGGCCCTGGTGCTGGGCCCGATGCTGCTCGCCCTGAACGACTCGCAGGTAACCTACATCCCCGCCTCGACGGTCGCCCCCGCGGGGCTCCACGTCGACGTGGCCACGCTGGGCGACGCCACCGAGGGGCTGCACGGGCCCCAGGCGCACGGCGACCCGAACACCTACCATGTCTGGCACAAGAGCGACCCGGCCGGGGGCGCCGCGGAGAAATACCTCGTGGACTCGTCGGGCAACGCGGTCTGGCTCGTCGATCCCGGCATCAACGGGACCTATGACCACCGCCCCGACGGTTCGGCGGTAAAGAAATTCAACGCCCCTAAGGCGGTGCTGATTTCCTACATCATCAAGGGAATCCTCGGCCACAGGCTGCCGTGGTCCCTCGTTCTGCTTGGCGTGATGATCGCGCTCGTGCTCGAGATGTCCGGCGTGCCGTCGTTGGCTTTCGCCGTCGGCATCTACCTGCCACTCTCGTCCACAAGCCCTATCTGGGCCGGCGGGATCATCCGCTGGCTCGTGGACGCCTACACGAGGCGCAAGCACCGCGGCAAGGACCTGACGAAGGACCAGCTTATGGCAGAGGGCGACAAGAGCCCCGGCGTGCTGCTGGCGTCGGGGTACATCGCGGGGGGGGCCCTCGCGGGCATCGCCATCGCGCTGCTCCAGGGCGTCGACATGCTCGCGCCCATCGACAACTGGTTCAACGACTGGGCCACCGCCCACAACCCGCTCTTCAGCGGCCCGTACGCCGACGCGCTCTCGATGCTCTTCTTCCTGGGGCTCTGCGGGCTCCTCTACCTCGTCGGCCGTGAGAAATTGCTCGGCCCCAAGAAGCCGCCGGCCTGACCGATCGATGGCCGGCGACCGCGATGAGATCATGGGCAGGGTCCGCGGCGCGCTGGCGCCGCTTGCCGACCGCGCGAAGATGCCCGAATACGACACGGGCCTTGAGCTTGCCCGCACGAGGGCCGGCACCGGCGACCCCGTCGCGGAGTTCACGTCGCGCCTCGTGGCCGTGAACGGCGAGGTCGCCCCCGACGCGGCCGCGCTCGCGGCGACGCTTCGGGCGCGGGGCTGGACCCGCGGGTACTGCGACCCGGCGCTATGGCCGGCCCTCAAGCCGCACTTCGGCGAGGGCTTCACGGTGGAGACCTCCTTCGACCGCTCGCGCGTGGACGACTACCAGTTCGGCATAACGCGCGCGGTGGGCGCCATCGCGGAGACGGGCACGATCATCCTCAACGACGCGTCGACCTCGACGCGCCTCGGCGCGCTCGCGCCCTGGGCCCACGTCGCGGTCATCTCCCGGGGGGCGCTCTATGCCGACATCGTGCAGGCGGTGGCCGCCCTGGGAGACGACCCGAACGTCGTCTGGTGCACGGGGCCCTCGAAGACGGCGGACGTGGAGGGCATCCTGATCGAGGGCGTCCACGGCCCGGGCGCCCAGATCGCCCTCTTCGTTGACTGACGGGAACCCGATGACCGGAAAGGTCGCATCAGTCCTCCCCGGGTTCCTGGCCGCCCTTGCGGTCCTCGCCGCGCTCCTTGGCGCGGGGTGCGTGTCCGCCGACCTGTCGGGCGACGCCAAGGTCACCGGCGAGGTCGCCGAATGCCTGCCGCCCGGCACGCCGGCCCCGGCGGCGGTCGCGAGCGCCATCTGGTTTCCGAACGCGAGCGGCTTCGGGTCGGCCGACAACACGGGGATGGGCCACGTGAGCGGCGTAGTCGCCCTGGCGGGCGACAGGCTCTGGTTCATGTCCTGGAGCGATGAGGAGCACCAGTTTCGGATGGAGCACTTTGTCGCCGTCCTCATGGCGATGAAGGTCGAGGTCGACCATGCGGGCACGGCCTCGATGCTGGTCGTCCAGTCGAGCAATCGGTCCTTTGACTCGTTCGAGCTGATGACCGGGGGGCAGGTCGCCTCGGATTCGAAGGCGACCCAGGACCTCTGCGACAGGATCCAGGCGCTCCGGGCGAAGCACCCCGAGCCGGACAACTAGGGGCAGCGGGGCTCAGGGCCCGCCCGGCTTCTCCTCGGGGTAGATGCGATGATAGGCTGTGGGCGCCATGCGCCTCAGCTCGGACTTCATCCCTTCGATTTCCTTTTTCGAGAAGGGATGGTGGCGGTTGCGATACTGGTGCCAGAGGTCCAGCTCGGACGGCGGCACGTCGGGCGTCCGCTTCAGGGTCCGCAGCAGGATGTCGAGGCTCAGGATTTCGCAAAACATGGCGCGGGTTCCCGACAGAAGACAGCTTCCTTGCTCTGACGTCAAAGCGCCGGCCTGTCATACGGCGGCCACCTGCCGACCCGTGAAAGCGGCCCGCTTCCTTGACCGCCCCTGGGATTTCGGTACGGTTTGGCGTGCGCACGACCGCGGCATGGGTGGCGATACTGATCCTCTCTGGCGTCGGCGTCTTCTGGTGGCAGCGGTCGCAGATCGTCCACCTGCGCGCGCAGGTCGCCCGGCAGGGCGACGCGCTTGATGACCTCAGCCGTCGCATGGACGGGGAAACCGACGGGGCGGTGGCTGCGTCTGCCGCGCCGATGGCGCCCTTCCGGGCGGGATCACGTCGGAACCCGGATGATGCCGTGGCCGCCCTGCGCGCCGATGAGCGGCGCCTCATCCTGGAGCAGTACCAGGATGTCCTCGCGCAGATGAATCTTCCGCAGGAGGAGGAGACCCGCCTGAAGAACCTTCTGGCGGACCGGATTGAGACGGTCCTGGACGTGGAGAACGCCGCAGAGCGGGTGGGATTCGCGGAGGGATCCGCACAGACCGCCCGGGCCGTGGCACTGGCGGTCGCCGAGGTGGACAGGGAGATCGTGGGCCTGGTCGGTGCGGACGGCATTCGCCGGATTGACGGGCCATCCCCTGTGGCTCCAGTGCCAATGGTCGTGCCGGAACCCGCTGCGCCACCCGTTGTTGTCACGGTCGTTGTCCAGGCGCCCGCCCCGGCATACTCCCCGGACTACGCGGCGCCGGCGCCGGATACCGGCGCCTATGCGCAGTATTCCGCGTATCCCTACCTCTACACGGTCCCCGCCGTCCTCGTTGAAAGGGGCCGTGCCAATCGATTCACCGGCCTGCGGACTCCCGGGGAGAGGGAGCGCCGGGTTCAGGGTCAGGTGCGGGGCCAGGTGACCTACAGGTAAGCCGTCCGGCCCGCCGGGCCGGACGCCGTCACACCCGCTCCTCGACCACCGGGTTGGTGAGGGAGCCGATCTTCTCGATCTCGATCGTGACCGTGTCGCCGGCCTTGAGGAAGACCGGCGGCTTGCGGGCGAAACCGACGCCGTGGGGCGTCCCGGTCAGGATGACCGTCCCCGGCAGCAGCGTCTTGCTGCCGCTCAGGAACTCGATCAGCGCCGGCACGTCGAAGACCATGTCGTCCGTGCTCCAATCCTGCATGGCCTGCCCGTTCAGGATCGTCTTTATGCGCAGCGCGTTGGGGTTCGGGATCTCGTCACGCGTGACGAGGACCGGACCCAGCGGGCAGAAGGTGTCGAAGCTCTTCCCCTGGCAGAACTGGCCTCCGTTTAGCCGGACCTGCCAGTCGCGCGCCGACACGTCGTTGGCGGCGGTGTAGCCGAGCACGTAGTCGAGCGCGTCGGCCCGGGACGCGTTCTTGCACGTCTTCCCGATCACGACCGCGAGCTCGCACTCGTAGTCGACCTCGTTGCTTGGCAGCTTGCGCGGAAGCTCGATCGGGTCGCCCGGGTTCTGGAGGGACGTCGTGCTCTTGATGAAGAGCATGGGCCTCTCGGGCACGCCCTTTCCGCCCTCCTCGGCGTGCTTCTTGTAGTTGAGCCCGATCGCGAGGATGTTCGGCGGAACGACGGGCGCCAGGATCTTGCCCGGCTTGACGACCCTGTCGGTCGCCCTGAATGAGCCGAACAGGTCGCCCGTTATCTCGCGGGCGGATCCGTCGGGCTGCAGCGCGGCGTAGGCGGGGCCCGAGGGCGCGAGGTGGCGGATGATCTTCATTTTTCCCTTGGGGTTAAGGCTCGGCCTCGGCGAAGGCCTCCATGCCGACGCAGGAGCAGACGAGGTTGCGGTCCCCGTAGACGTTGTCGACCCGCCCGACCGCCGGCCAGAACTTTGAGGCCCGGGTCCACGGTGCCGGGAATGCGGCCAACTCGCGGGAGTAGGGGTGGTCCCACTCGTCGGCGCACACGACCTTGGCCGTGTGCGGCGCGTTCTTGAGGGGGTTGTTCGCCTTGTCGGACTCGCCGTTCGCCACGGCCTGCATCTCCCCGTGGATCGCGATCATCGCCTCGCAGAACCTGTCCAGCTCGGCCTTGGTCTCGCTCTCTGTCGGCTCGACCATGAACGTGCCGGGCACCGGGAAGGAAAGGGTGGGGGCGTGGTACCCATAGTCCATGAGGCGCTTCGCGGCGTCCTCGGCCTCGACGCCGTGCTTCTTCCAGCCGCGCAGGTCGACGATGCACTCGTGCGCCACGAGGCCCGCCGCGCCGCGGTAGAGGACGGGGAAGAACTTCTCCAGGCGCTTGGCGACGTAGTTGGCGTTAAGGATCGCGGCCCTCGTCGCCGCCGTGAGCCCGTCCGGGCCCATCATCCGGATGTACATCCAGGAGATGACGAGGATGCTCGCGCTTCCCCAGGGTGCCGCGCTCACGGCGCCCAGGTGGGCGCGGCTGCGGTCGCCGCCGAACGGCGACACGACAACGTGGCCCGGCAGGTACGGCGCCAGGTGCGCCGCGACACCGATCGGCCCCATCCCGGGGCCGCCGCCGCCGTGGGGGACGCAGAACGTCTTGTGGAGGTTCAGGTGGCAGACGTCGGCGCCGATGTGCCCGGGCGAGGTGAGCCCCACCTGGGCGTTCATGTTCGCGCCGTCCATGTACACCTGCCCGCCGTGCTCGTGGACGATGTCGCAGATTTCCCGGATCGAGCCCTCGAAGACCCCGTGGGTCGAGGGGTACGTGACCGTGAGGGCCGCCAGGTCCCCCTCGTGGGACCTCGCCTTCGCCCGCAGGTCGGCGACGTCGATGTTACCCTGGCTGTCGCAGAGGACCGGCACGACGCTGAACCCGCACATCGTCGCGCTCGCCGGATTCGTGCCGTGGGCGCTCGTCGGGATGAGGCACACGTTCCTGCGGCCCTCGCCGCGCGACTCGTGGTACGCGCGCACGACCAGGAGGCCCGCGTATTCCCCCTGGGAGCCGGCGTTCGGCTGCAGCGATATCGCCGCGAACCCGGTAATCTCCGCGAGCCAGGCCTCGAGGTCGCGGAATATCCGCCTGTAGCCGCGCGCCTGCTCCTCCGGGGCGAAGGGATGCAGCCTCGAGAATTCCGGCCAGGACACGGGGAAAAGCTCGCTCGCCGCGTTGAGCTTCATCGTGCAGGAGCCGAGCGAGATCATCGACTGGCAGAGGGTGAGGTCCTTCGCCTCGAGGCGCTTTATGTAGCGCAGCATCTCGTGCTCGGTGTGGTGCCTCTGGAAGACCGACGCCGTCAGGAAGGGGCTCGTGCGGGCGTGGGGCGTGGCGAAGTCGGGGCTGACCGACTCCGGATCGGGAAGAGGCGCGCTCCCGAAGATCCCGAGAAGCGCCTTCACCTCCTCGAGGGTCGTCGTCTCGCCGAGGGAAATCCCGACCCTGTGGGCGTCTATCCGCCGCAGGTTGAAGCCCTTGGCCTCCGCGGCCGCGTGGACCCTTTCAGGGGCGACGTTGCCCACCGTGAGCGTGTCGAAGAACGGCTCGGCGCAGAGCTTCGCCCCCACCGAGCGCAGGCCGGCCGCGAGCACCTCGGTCAGGAGCTTGGTCCTTCTCGCGATTCTCTTGATGCCCTCCGGGCCGTGGTAGACGGCGTACATGGACGCCATGACGGCGAGGAGCACCTGGGCCGTGCAGATGTTGGACGTGGCCTTGTCCCGCCGGATGTGCTGCTCGCGGGTCCCGAGCGCCAGGCGCATGGCCGGGTCGCCCTGCGCGTCCCTGGAGACGCCCACGAGGCGCCCGGGCATCTGGCGCTTGAAGGCATCCCTCGTGGCGAGGTACCCGGCATGGGGCCCGCCGAAGCCGGGCGGCACGCCGAACCGCTGGGCTGTTCCGACCGCGATGTCCGCCCCGAACTCCCCCGGAGGCCTGAGGATCGCGAGCGCCAGCAGGTCCGCGGCGACGATGCAGAACGCCCCACGGCGTGGGCCTGCTCGAAGAACGCGCCAAAGTCGTGCACGGCCCCCCAGGTGTCGGGGTACTGGACGAGGACGCCGAAGCAGCCCGCGGCCGGCGCAAACGAGCGATGGTCGCCCACGACGACCTCGATGCCGAGCGGCTTGGCTCGGGTGCGGACGATGTCGATCGTCTGCGGGTGGCAGCCGTCGGAGACGAAGAAGGTGCGGTGGGCGGAGGCGTCGCCCTCCCTGAGCCGGTGGCTCATCATCATGGCCTCGGCGGCCGCGGTGCCCTCGTCGAGCATCGAGGCGTTGGCGATCTCGAGGCCCGTCAGGTCGCCGACCACCGTCTGGAAGTTGAGGAGCGCCTCGAGGCGGCCCTGGGAGATCTCGGCCTGGTAGGGCGTGTACGCCGTGTACCAGGCGGGGTTCTCGAGGATCGTCCTCTGGATGACGCCAGGGACCAGGGTGTCGTTGTAGCCCATCCCTATGAAGTTCCTGAACACCTTGTTGTCGGAGGCGATCGCCCGCAGCTCGCCAAGCGCGGCGCTCTCTCCCGCGGCGGCGGGAAGCCTGAGGGGCCCGCTGCGGATGTTTGCGGGCACCGCCGCGTCGATGAGCGCGTCCACGCTCGCATATCCCAGCTCGGCGAGCATGGCCGCGGTGTCGGCGCAGCCGTCGCCCAGGTGACGCCGGGCGAAGGAGTCATTCGGGCTGGCGAGTTCGCTCTGCGAAGACATGCGGTAAAAAGGTAGGCGGGCGCCCTGTGCGCGCAACCGCGTTTTGGCCAAACTGGGCCTGTTGTTTGATTCTTGGCCTAATATCGCCTAGAAGGGGGCTCGATGCGAACGAAGGCATTTTCAACCAGGGGGGCGCGCGCGGCCCACGTCGGCCGGACGCTCGAGGCCATGTATCCGAGGACACCCATACCCCTCGATCACAGCGACGCGTTCACGCTCCTGGTCGCGGTGGTCCTCTCCGCCCAGTGCACGGACAAGCGGGTGAACGGGGTGACGCCCGGGCTTTTTGCCCTCGCTGACACCCCGGAGAAGATGGCGAAGGTGCCCATCGCCGAGATCCAGAGGATCATCCGCCCCTGCGGCCTCTCGCCCCAGAAGGCCAAGGCGATTTCCGGCTTATCAAGGATCATCGTCGAGAGGCACGGCGGCGCCGTCCCTAGGACCTTCGGGGAGCTGGAGGAGCTGCCGGGGGTGGGTCACAAGACGGCGAGCGTCGTCATGTCCCAGGCCTTTGGCGTCCCCGCATTCCCGGTGGACACGCACATCCACCGCCTCGCGGGGCGCTGGGGCCTCTCACGGGCGCGCAATGTCATTGAGACCGAGCGCGACTTGAAGGCGCTGTTTCCGGAGGCGAAATGGAACAAGCTGCACTTGAGGATCATCTACTTCGGCCGGGAGCACTGCACGGCGCGGGGGTGCGACGGGCACACGTGCCTCATTTGCTCTTGCTTCAGTCCAAGGCGCGGGTCTAGCTGACCGTTCTCTTGTTCGGGCTGTAGCGTAGCCTGGTAGCGCGCTTGCATGGGGTGCAAGAGGTCGAGAGTTCGAATCTCTCCAGCCCGACCATTTTCACAATTCGACCGGCGCCAATGCCCCATCATGGGCTTGGATGGATGGGCTGGATGTTGCGGTCCGGCTGCCGGGCCGATCGACGCAGCCTCACGAGGCTTGACGCGTCTGCGGATCAATCGTCCTTCGGAAGCTTTTCCGGTTCGGCACCCTTGGCTGGCCGTGGCATCAGGCTGCCTAGCGCCTTGGCCAGATCATCTCCCGAAAAGGGCTTCACCAGTACCGACTTGGCCCCAAGGTATCGGGCCATTCTCAGGTTGCTGCCGGCGTTCGCCTGCTGATCGCCCGTCATGGCTACGATCAAGAGTCCGGGGTTGATTTTCCTGAGCTCAACAATGGTTTCCAGCCCCTCCTTCCCGGGCATTATTAGGTCGGTGATGACCGCGTCCGCGCCCGAGTTCTTGAAGACGGCGATGCCTTCATTCCCATTGGCCGCTTCCAGAACCGCGAATCCGAGACTTTCCAGGATTAGGCGCAGCATCGACCGCAGGTTGTCGTCGTCGTCGATTACCAGGATCCTTGTCATTTCATGCTGGTTCGCAAATTGGAGAAGCCGCGGGCTCAAGGTCTTAGACCACGTTTTTTGGCAGTGGGATCGATGGGCCGGTCAGAATGGGGTACACCAAGTCGCTCGGCGATGTCGGGCGTGCCCGGGAGTATCCCTCTATCCCTCCATCAGGAACTTCTCGAACCTCCCGCGAAGCGCGCGGCTGAGGGGAATCCTCGTCCCGTTTCGCAGGAGGATGCTGTAGTCGCCGGTGGCCGAGGGCTGCAGCTCCTTCACCTGATCGATCCGGACAAGTGCCGAGCGGTTGACCCGCGTGAAATGCTGGGGGCCTAGGCGGGCCTCGATGGCGGTCAGCGTGTCGCGCGGCATGAGGCGCTCGCCCGCCGAGGTGTGGATGACGACGTAGTTGTCGGCGGCCTCGACCCAGATGATCTCGTCAAACTTGAGAAAGACAAACCGCCCGTCGGCCTTCACAGCGAGGCGCTCGGGCCGCGGGGTACCGGCCGCCCCCGCCAGCGCACCCTCGACGCGGGCCTCAAGGTCGCCCGCGCGCCGGGCGGCCACGTACTCGGCGGCCCTCTCAAGGGCCGTCTCCAGGCGCTCCTTGTCAAAGGGCTTGAGCACGTAGTCGACGGCGCGCACGCCAAAGGCGTCGACCGCGAACTTGTCGTGCGCCGTGACGAATACGATCGCCGGGCGCTCCGCGGGCTCGAGGCCCGCGACCACCTGCAGCCCGTCGCAGCCCGGCATCTGCATGTCGAGGAAGGCGATGTCCGGCTTGTCCCTGCGGATGGCCTCGACGGCCTCGGTCCCGCTGGCGTACTCGCCCACGATCTCGATCGAGACGTCCTTCGGCAGGAGCGCCAGCAGGCGCGCCCGCGCCAGGGGCTCGTCGTCGGCGACAATGATGCGGAGCTTGGTCACGTTTCGGAGCTGCTGAAGGGGATCGTTATCCGCACACACAGGCCGCCTTCCGGCCCGTTGACCAGTTCGAATTTCTGCCGGTCCCCGTAGAGCTCGATGAGCCGGGCGCGCGTGTTGGCCACGCCTATGCCCTCCCTTTTCAGGCCCTCCGCGGAAATTCCCGCGCCGTTGTCCGCCACGGTCAGGACCAGGTTTCCGTCCTTCACGGTACCGCGGAGCTCGATCCGGCCCATCTTCGCGTGGGGCTCGACGCCGTGGCGCATCGCGTTCTCCACCATGGGCTGGAGGATCAGGCTCGGCACCTGGGCGTCGATCGCGTCGTCGTCTATCGCGATCACGACGTCCAGGCGGTTGCGGAAGCGTATCTTCTCTATGTCGAGGTAGCGCTCAAGGAAGGCGACCTCCTCGCGCAGAGTCGTCTGGGGCGCGCCCGTGTGCGACATCGTGATCCGCAGGAGCTCGCTCAGGCGCACGAGCATCCGGTCGGCGGCGTCGACGTCCGTGTGCATGAGGGACGCGATCCCGTTCAGCGTGTTGAAGAGGAAGTGGGGTTTCAGCTGGTGCAGGAGCGCCTGGAGGCGCGCCTCGGTCAGGTGCTTCTCCAGCTCGAGCGTCTGGACCGTGCGCTCGTGGTACTTGCGGTAGTAGTCGAGCGCGTGGCTCACCGACAGGATGACCCCGTAGACGAGCAGGTTGAACGGGAACGTCCGCACGAGCAGCGGGTGGAATATCTCAGAGAAAGAGGCGGCCTCGCCCGCGATCCAGCTGTCGGCCTCGCCCACGAGGGTGCGGACAAGGATGTAGGAGATGGAGAAGAGGAGCGCGGCCGCGAGGTGGACGCCGGCCGTGAACCAGCGGGAGCCGCGCTCCGGCGGGAAGTGCCGCGCCAGCCACACCACGGGCAGGGAGAGGACGCCGTAGACGTACCAGTCCTCGAGCGAGTCGCTGATCGCCTCGCCCCATGTGATGGACCGCCCCAGGAAGTTGCTCGAGAGGTAGATCTCGCTCGCGATCGCCAGGCCGACGAGCGACCACAGCGCGACCCACGTCGACCCCCGCAGGAGTGTCGGGGCCAAGTTGCGCGCGCTCATCGGTGAAAAGGTTTTTACTTCGGCTGGCCGGACGTCAATAGCACTCGATGCCTGTTTTGGCGACCCCGCGCCGGGCGGGCCGACATGATCCCTCAACCAGATGCCTGACAACGTACGGCCCGCTCCCGGGAAGAAATCCCGGGACGGTGCCATTTCGCCCCTCGTGCCGGTCCTGGTCCCGCTCGCCGTCGCGGCGATCCTGACAGGCGTCGTCTTCTCCAGGGTGTTTCCCTTCCCGCCGCGGGCCGCGCCGCCGCCCGCCAGGTTCACGGACGTCACGCGCGACTCCGGCCTGGACTTTGTCCACGACAACGGGGTGCAGTTCGGGCGGGATACGCCGACGACGCTCCCCGGAGCCGTCGCCTTCCTGGACTACGACAACGACGGGCACCCGGACCTGTTCTTCGTGGGCGGGACGCAGTGGCCGTGGAACGTAACGGCCCGCGGGGGGACGTCCTCCTGCAAGCTCTACCACAACGACGGGAAGGGGCATTTCACGGACGTGACCCGCGAGGCCGGCCTCGAGACCAGCATGATCGGGATGTGCGCGGCCGTCGGCGACTACGACGGGGACGGCTATCCTGACATCTTCGTGACCGGCATCGGGGGGAACCGGCTCTTCCACAACCAGGGCAACGGCACGTTCGTCGACGTGACCGACGCCGCAGGGGTCCGGGGCGACGACCACGTGTGGAGCACCGGGGCCGTCTGGATTGACATCTTCGGCGACGGGAGGCTCGACCTTGTCGTGTGCAACTATGCGCGCTGGGCGCCGGAGACGGGCCTCCAGGACGCGTTCGCGGCCGAGGTCGACGGCCCCTCCTACACCGCGACGGCGGGATTTGTGAGCGTCTTCCCCTCCGTCTACAGGAACCTCGGAAATGGCAAGTTCGCGAAGATGTCGGGGAGGACCGGCCTGAACCTGATCGACAGGCAGACGGGCTTCCCCCGCGCAAATCCCCTGGCCGTCACGGCGGTCGACTCGAGCGGGAACGGAAGGCTCGACCTGCTCTTCGCCTACCAGTCTGGGCCGGACATGCTGTTCCTGAACCAGGGCGACGGCACCTTCCGCCCGTGGTCCCCCGGCGCCGGGGAGCGGCGCGAGGGATCTTCGGCCGGCCTGGTCGGTGCCGGGGCGCTGTCCTTCTCGCGCCCGGGGCAGGCCTCCGACCGGCTTGGCGTCCTGCGGGCGGCCGGGCTTGCGCTGGCGCCCGCGAACGACGAGGGGGAGCCCTTTTGCCGCCTCTCCGGCAAGCTTGGCGTCGCCCTCCTGGACTACGACCTGGACGGCCGCATCGACGTCGTCTCCGGAAACGGCCTCGCGGAGCCCGCGCTGCTGCGCTTCCAGAACAGCCGAGCCTTCGAGTCATCACCGTCGCTCCTGTGGAACAACGGCCAGGCCTGGGTCCAGGCGCCCGGGCCGGCAGGGGAGGGAGCCCTCGGCGGGCGGATGGTCGCCCGCGGCGTGGCCGTCGCCGACGTCACCGGAAACGGAAACCTGGACGTCGTGATCGCGCAAAACGGCGGGCCGCCGCGCCTGCTGCGCAACGACCAGCGCTCGCACAACGCATGGCTGCGGATCGACCTCGTGGGGACGCACTGCCAGCGGGACGCGGGCGGCGCGCGGGTCGAGGTGGACACGCCGCGCGCCATCCTCGTCCAGACGATGGAGCCCGCCATGGGGTTCATGGCCCAGTCCGAAAAGACCCTGACTTTCGGCCTCGGCAGCGACGACCGCGTGCGCAAGGTCGTTGTCCGCTGGCCGAGCGGGGTGATCCAGGAGGTCAGGCCCGCGGGCGTGAACCGGCGCCTGGTCATCACCGAGCCGCGGTAGCGTCGGGCAGCGCCCTATGACCCCGGGTTCGTCGCCCCGGCTGGGCGCCACTTCGCCCCAAAAACCGCAGGGCCGGCCACTAACGCCTTTAAGTTGGGGCGTCCGGTTGGCCAATTCAGAGGAGCTGGCGCGGTCCCCAACCCTGATCATAAACCCATGCCGCTGCAGTTGTTTCCGTTTACTACCCCTATGAAATCCGCCCGTCTCCTGGCCCTCGCTGCCCTGCTCATTTCCGCGCCGTTCGGCCGCCTCCTTGCCGGGAACGCCGTGCTCGACTGGAACCAGCAGGCCCTCGACGCAACCCGCCTGGCCCGCAACCCGCCGCCGCACTCCGCGCTGTACCTGGCAACGTTTCACATCGCGATCTTTGACGCGGTCAACGGGATCACGCGCACGAACCAGGGCTGGCTCATCAACGACCCGGCCCCGGCCGGCGCCGACATGGACGCGGCGATCGCCAGCGCCGCGTACACCGTCCTGAACAACCTATGGACCTGGACAAACCCCCGCACGCTGCAGATCGCCTACGACAAGGCCCTCGCGGCCATCCCCGACGGCCAGGCAAAGACGGACGGCCTCGCCTGGGGCAAGAAGGTGGCGGAGGCGGTCCTGGCAAAGCGCGCGGACAGCGGCTACAACAAGCCGATCCCGGGGAAGTACTCGAGCACCGAGCCCGGCAAATGGCGCGAGACCCCGGCCGCGTTCCGCCCGCCCACGCTTCCCTTCTGGGGCAAGGTCACGCCCTTCGTGCTGACCACGCAGTCGCAGTTCCGGGCGCCACCCCCCTACACGATCGGCTCGAAGGAGTACGCGGACGAGATCGCCTACGTGAACAAGGTTGGCGCGCGCGACGGCGCGGACCGGACCGAGTACGAGACCCTCACGACCCCCTTCTGGTCGGACGACCTTGGCACGGCGACCCCCCCCGGACACTGGAACCTCATCGCGGAAACCGTCGCGAGGAGCAGGAACCTCTCCGTCCCCGAGACGGCGAGGCTCTTCGCCCTCCTGAACATGGCCGAGGCCGACGCCGCGATCAGCGTATGGGAGACAAAATTCTTTTACAGCACGTGGCGGCCCGAGACGGCCATCCGCGAGATGGACGCGAAGATCAACCCGAACGCCGCACCGAACCCGGACTTCATCCCGAACCTGGTGTCGCCCTCGTTCCCCGCCTACATCTCGGGGCACAGCGCTTTTTCCGCCGCCGCCGCCCGGACCATGGCCCTCTTCTTCGGCACCGACGACATCGCCTTCAGCGTGGGGTCCGACGGCCTTCCCGGCGTCGTGCACTCCTTCAAGAAGCTCTCGGACGCCCAGCGCGAGGCGGGCATGAGCCGCGTCTTCGGCGGCATCCACACCATGTCCGACAACCTCGAGGGCCAGAAGGCCGGCACGGCCGTCGCCAACTGGGTCTACACCCACGCGCTCCTCCCCGTCGCAGGGTAATTCTCGCTCCTCCACCACCATGACCAAGAACATCCTGTTCTGCGCAGCGCTCAGCGCCCTCACGCTG
>Ga0182024_10012763_pt1 | contig 16565 bp, 10 predicted proteins | sample P32metaG_FD_120480 | JGI IMG/M metagenome (GOLD analysis project Ga0182024, IMG submission 120480) | Permafrost microbial communities from Stordalen Mire, Sweden - P3-2 metaG (Illumina Assembly) | ecosystem: Environmental > Terrestrial > Soil > Wetlands > Permafrost | place: Sweden: Stordalen... | reverse complement strand
TTGCTCATCATTTCGAGCAGAGCGAGGATTTTCTCTTCGAGGAAAACCCAACAAAATGGGAGATTCCTCGGTTAACTTTGGCCCTGGGACGGACGGGCTTGGGCTTTTTCAACAAACTGTTAGACGCGTAGTCGCGACAGCTCACAAGGATTCCGCATCAGCCGAGAGCCAATCGCTGGCAACCGTATTCAGCCAACTATCAATTCAGGCGTCGAACTGCCCTATATTCGGCCCGATACCTGCGTGTCAATCCGAACCATCCATAGAGGTTGCTTCCGTGAAGTTTTCTCCTTCCCGTGTGGCCAGGGCCAGCGGACCGAGCAACCCGTCCGCAACATCGTCTACACGCTCACTGCGCGAAACTCCTATGGCAAACGCGGCGTGCAACTGGGCGTGTATGTCAAGCCTGCGCTAGGTCCACCGGAGGCAGAGCCACCGAAGACGGCGTCGAAGGGGAAACAGAAGTCTTCCGTTTTCCACCCCCGCCGCCGGATCGTAGCATCTATAAAGAGGCTCGCGACTGCGACCTGATCCGTGGCGTTGTGATCCGCGGCGATGGTTGACTTCAGGCTGACCGCGATCAAGACGGCGTCTCGAGCGGATGCTTGACTACTATGATATTACTCGAATTCCGGAAACGTCAGGATGAACGTGCGATCTTTGGGAAAGCAGACGCTTTGCCTGTGCCACAACTGTGCCAAAATCCGATGTTTTCACTCTGTTGAGGTTAGCTTTGAGCGGAAAGCAGATGCCCCAAATTATTGAAAACATTGAAAAGCGAAAGTAGCGAATGGAGCGTTTGGAGCCGGAGTCCGCGCTTAGAAGGCAGACGCTCTTTCCAACTGAGCTACAGGCGCATCGGTTAACATGATTCTAAATCATTTGTGGCTGGAGCTGAGACTGTTTTAGGTGTGGTGACCTTCTGCGCAGGAGTGGGCGAAGTTGTGGTAGTGGAAGAACAGCGCGGTAGTTGCTAACAAATTTGCAACGCCCGACATTCAGCAGCGGCGCTACGGCGTTGCGGCCTGCTGCGGTGCAGTTACTTCCAGCCGCCGCCGAGTGCTTTGTAGAGCTGCACTAAGCTTTGGTATTCGGCGCCTCGCGCCTGCGCCAAAGTGATTTCCGCTTCAAAGAGCGACCGTTGACCGTCCAGCACTTCCAGATACGTGGTTGTGCCGCCTCTGTAACGCATGACGGAGAGGCGAACCGACTCCGCCAAGTCTGCGACGGTCTGCTCCTGGCGAACGCGCACTTCATGTAATTTCTGATATCCGATCAGAGCATCGGACACATCTCCGAAGGCATGTTGAATAGTCTGCTTGTAGGCGATCAAAGCCTCCTGCTGCTGCGCTTCGGCCAGATGGAGGTTCCCCCGAAGCGCGCCGCCCGTGAAAATCGGCTGACTTACCTGCACGCCGTACGACCAGATGCTCGTTTGCGAGCTCATCATGCTGGAGAAAAGATTGCTGCGCCCGAATGCGCCGCCGCCCGCGCCAGTCAGCGAAATTTGTGGGAAGAATTGCGCCTTGGCGACGCCAATTTCGGCATTCTGGGCAATGAGGATTTGCTCGGTCTGGCGAATATCGGGCCGGCGCTCGAGCAATGAGGAAGGCAGGCCTGGAGGCACGCCAGGTGGAAGCACCTGGTCCTCGAGCGCGTGTCCGCGTGGGATGCCTCCCGGATAATTGCCGAGGAGAATGCTGATGGCATCTTCCTCCTGGCCAATCAGTCTCTCGAAATCCGGTATCTGGGCGTTCGCGGTGTCCAGCACTTGCTGAGCTTGCAGCACGTCCAGCTTTGTGGCGACTCCGTGGTCCAGTCTCAGCGAGGTTAATTTGACGGAATCTTGCTGCGTCTTCACGGTGTCACGGGAGATCTGCAATTCCAGGTCAAGCTGCAGCAGCGTAAAATAATCGCTGGCCACATCGCTGACCACGGTCAGCACCACGGTTTGCCGCGCCGCCTCCGTCGCCAGCAACTGGGCGCGCGAGGCTTGCGTGGCGCGCCGCAGCCCGCCGAATAAGTCCAGTTGAAAGGCGGCGTCTGTCGTGAGCGCCAGGAAATTATATTTCGACTGAAAAGTCTGTTCTTTGCCACCCGTGAAATTGCCTTCGCCTTGGACTTGCGGGAAAAGACTCGAGCGAGTAATCGCCACTTGAGCCCGCGCGGCGTTGATGCGCTCCGTCGCCGTCTGCAAATCGTAATTCTGCTTTAGCGCCGTGCGGATCAGGTCTTGCAGGACGGGATCAGAAAAAACTTGCCACCAGGGTAGATCAGCGTAGGAAGCATCCTGCACCTGAGCCTGCGGGGTTCCTTGCAGATCGTGATACACGGCCGGAGTCTGCACGTCGGGTTTATGGTAGTTCGGGCCGACCATGCACCCTGCCACCAGACTCGAAGCCATGACAACGGCAATCAATGGCCGCAGCCGATTCATGAATCGCTCCGTCGCACGTCTCGCTCGTCCATGAGTTGGCGATCCATCTCAGTCTCCCGGCGCCGGTGCGGGCGTTGCCGGCGCTGCGGCAGGAGCGTCTTCTTTGCCGGCGCCCGACCACTTCTCTACCAGATAGAAAATCGCCGGAACCAGGAATATGGCGAGGAAACTGGCCGCGAGCATTCCGCCGATCACCGTCGTTCCGATGATCTGGCGGGCCACGGAGCCCGCGCCTGTAGCGATCCACAAAGGCACGCTGCCCAGGATGAACGCGAAAGACGTCATCAAGATGGGCCGCACCCGGATTCGCGCGCCTGCCAGCGCGGCGTCCACCAGCGGTTTACCTTGCTCGAATTCGTCCTTGGCGAATTCAACGATCAGAATCGCGTTTTTCGCTGCCAGCCCAATCAGCATTACCAGCCCGATCTGCGAATACACGTCACTTTCGATTTGCACCATGTAGGCCGGATAGAACCATCCGGCTACGGTGCGCCGCAACCACAGCGTGGCGAACGCGCCGAACACCGCGACGGGCGTGCTGAGCAGCACGCTGAAAGGCAGCGACCAGCTTTCATACAGCGCCGCCAGAATCAGGAACACAAACAAAAACGAAAATCCAAAAACGGCGGTGGGAGAAACTCCCTGCTGCGCCAGCTTTTCCTGGAACGACATGTCCTTGTAGTCGTAACCCATGTCGTTGGGCATCGATTGCGCAAACACTTCTTCGAGCGCTTTCATCGCCTGCGCGGAACTGTAGCCCGGAGCGGCGCTGCCAACGATCTGCGCGCTGCGATATTCGTTGAAGCGCATGGTGTATTCCGGCCCGATGCGCGGCTCGAATTTCGTCAGTGCGGAAAGCGGCACATTGTCGCCCTTATTGTTGCGCACGTAGAATTGCCCCACGTTTTCGGCGCGCGTGCGGTATTCGCCTTCCGCCTCGATGTACACCTGCCATTGGCGGCCGAAGCGGTTGAAATAGTTGATGAAATATCCGCCCATGAACGATTGAATCGTTTTGTAGACGTCGGTGATGTTCACTCCCTGCTTGATCACCTTGTCGCGGTCCACCGTCACGAACTGCTGCGGCACGCTGGGCAGATATGTGGTGGCCAGAAAACCGATCTCGGGACGTTTACGCGCCGCCGCCATGAACGCGAGCAAATTTTGCGTGAGGAACTCGACGTCCTTCCCTGCGCGGTCCTCGAGAACAAATGTGAATCCTCCGGAAGTGCCGACACCCGGAATCGCCGGAGGTGAAAAGTTGAAGGCGATACCTTCCGGCATCTGGCTCAATTTCTGGTTCAGGCGCGTCTTGATTTCCTGAAACTGTTCGGCGCGGGATTTCCGCTGGTCCCAAGGGTCCAGCGTGACGAAGAAAAATGCGTTGTAGCTGGTGCGCACGAAGCTCAGCAGGCTGAAGCCGATTACGCTGGTGGTGTATTTCACTCCGGGAGTGTCTGCCAGTATTTTTTCCACGCCGCGCGCGGCGCGATCCGTGCGTTGCAGCGAAGCGGCGTTCGGAAGTTGCAAGTTGATGAAGAGATAGCCTTGATCTTCATCCGGCAGAAAGCTGGAGGGCACGCGCGCGCCGAAAAATGCCGCGCCCGCTGCGAACGCCACTAACAACACAATGGCGATGGCGCTCTTGCGAATCAGCGCGCCGGAAACGGTCACATAGTCCTCGGTGGCCCGCTCGAACGTCCGATTGAACCATCCGAAAAACTTTCCCATCACGCCCTGGCTCTCTTCGCGAGGACGCAGCAAGAGAGCCGACAGGGCTGGGCTCAGCGTCAGCGCGTTGAAAGCGGAAAGGATCACGGAAATAGCGATGGTTACTGCAAATTGCTGATAAAGGCGTCCGGTGATTCCCGGAATGAAGGCGGTGGGAACGAAGACGGCAGAAAGCACCAGCGCAATACCGACGACCGGCCCGGTCAATTCGTCCATCGCCTTCAAGGCCGCTTCTTTGGGCGAGAGGCCCTCCTCAATATGCCGCCCGACGCCCTCCACGACCACGATCGCGTCGTCCACTACCAACCCAATCGCCAGCACCAGTCCTAATAATGAAAGCGTGTTGATCGAAAATCCGAAAAGCGGGAAAAAGACGAACGTCCCGATCAGCGCCACCGGCACGGCCAGCATGGGAATCAGCGTGGCGCGCCAGCTTTGCAGAAAGACGTAAACCACCAGAATCACCAGCACGATCGCGATCAGCAGCGTCTCGACAATTTCCTTGATCCCGGATGTCACCGCCTTCGTGGTATCCAGCGAAGTCACGTAGTCGATGTCCTGCGGAAACGTCTGCTTCATCCCGGAGATCAATTTATTCACGGCGGCGGCAGCGTCCACCGCGTTCGAGCCCGGCAACTGGTAAACGGCGATGATCGCGCCTGGTTTGCCGTTCAACCGGCCTGCCGTGCTGTAATCTTGCGAACCCAGTTCCACGCGCGCCACATCTTTTACGCGCACCACGCCGCCATCGGGCGTCTCGCGCACCACGATTTGCCCGAACTCCTCCGAGGAAATCAATCGCCCTTGCGCCCGCACCGAGTAGGTGAACTCCTGCCCCGGCGGTACGGGCTCGCCGCCCACTTGTCCGGCGGGGTTCACGGTGTTCTGCGCCTGGATCGCGTTGATGATGTCGGTGACGGTGATGCCCAGCTTGCCCAATTGATCCGGCTTCACCCACAAGCGCATCGCGTATTGTCCGGCGCCGAAGATCTGCACGTTGCCGATTCCGTACGAACGCGTCAGCGGGTCGCGAATGTTGATGTACGCGAAATTCGAAAGGAACGCCGCGTCGTAGGTGCCTTTCGGTGAGTACAACGTGAGCAGCATCAGCGGCGAGGTCACCGACTTCTGCACCGTGATACCGTAGTTGTTGACGTCCGCAGGAAGCTGCGAAGCCGCCTGTGTCTCGCGCATCTGCGCGAGGATTTGATCGGTGTTCGGATCCGTCTTCACGTCGAAGTCCACGATCATCGTCATTTGCCCATTGGCCGTGGCGTTCAACGAATACATGTAGTTCATGTTGTCCACACCGCTCATCTGCTGTTCGATGGGCGTGGCGACGGATTGTTCCAGGGTTTGTGCGTCTGCTCCAACGTAGGTAGCTTGAATTTGGACTTCGGGCGGAGCGATGTTCGGAAATTGTGCGACGGGCAGGCTGATGATCGTGATGGTGCCGAGAATTACCATCACAATCGAAATCACGATCGCAACGATAGGACGGTTGATGAAAAATTTGGACACGGGCCTTAGTTTCCCGCCGCCGTCGCGCTTTGCGCCACGTACGGCTTCGGGTTTACTTGCGTTCCGGGACGCAGCTTCTGCGCTCCCTCAGCCACCACGCGCTCCCCCGCGTGCAGTCCGTTGGCGATGATCCAATCGCTGCCGGTGCGATCGCCCGGCGTCACCGTGCGTATGCTCACTTTATTTTCGGCGTCCACCACCGCCGCCTGATAGCTGCCTTGCAGCTCGGTGACCGCTCGTTGCGGTATCACCAGCGCGCCGGACTGGGTTTTCGTCGCAGCGCGAACTTTTCCGTAGCCTCCCGGCCGCAGAATGTTTCCGGGATTGGGGAACAGGCCCGCGATCAGGATCGCGCCAGTCCCTTGATTCACCGCGCGGTCCGCGAAGTCCACAGTTCCTTGATGCTCGTAGATGGTGCCATCTGCAAGCACCAGCTCGAGTGGCGTGCGCTTGAATTCCGCTTGCCTGCCGGATTCGGTGGGAAATCGCCGGTTGAAATCGAGGTATTCACTTTCGCTGACGGTGAAATAAACTTTGATGGGATCCACCGTCGAGACGGTGGTGACCGGAGCGCTGCTGGTATTAACCAAAGCTCCCACCTGCAACTGCGCGATTCCGGCAACGCCGCTGATCGGAGCGACCAGACGAGTAAAACCGAGGTTAAGCCTCGCGGTTTCCACCGCAGCCTGGGCCGACTGAATTTGCGCCTTGGCCGTCGCCACGGTGGCTTGCGCCGCCAGGTTGTTCTGAATGGCGTTGTCGAGATCCTGCTGGCTCGCTGCCTGCTCTTTTGCCAGCGGAGTGTAGCGATCCACATCGAGCTGATTGCGCAGCTGCACAGCCTGGGCGTTCACAAGCTGCGCGTTGGCTTGCGCTAATTGTCCTTCGGCCTGATCGAGCACCGCTTGAAAAGGACGCGGATCAATCTGGAAAAGAAGTTGGCCCTTCTGAACGAATGCGCCCTCCTGATAATCCTGCTGCAGCAAGTAGCCAGTGACTTGCGCTTTGACGTCGGCGTTTACCAACCCGTCCAGCGTGCCGATCCATTCGCTGTACAGCACCACATCCTTTTGCTGGACCTCCGTCACCATGACTTCGGGAGGCGGTCCTGCGCTTGCCGCGGGTTTCGGACGCAGGACTACGGCGATCACAATGACGGCGATGACACCAAGAATTACTGCTACTACGAGGGTGCGTCTGGCGGAACTATTCATCGGAGCTCTCTGAAATCCGTTTCATCTATAAGTCATTTTTCCGTGTTTTTCAAGTTTCGGACGGCTCGTCGCTTCAGCCGCTTAGATTCAGAACAAGACCGGCAAGATGCAGGAAATTCATCGAGGCGCAGAAAAATTGGCGCGTGCAGCCGCAGCTTCAGGTTGTAGAACGGAACGCGCAACCTCATGGATGGCGCCGAGTACGAGTTCGGGCTGATCCTGCATGATCCAGTGGCTGCTCCGCTCTGCCAGCACGTGACGGCCTTGGGGTAAGCGCTGCGCGATGGCTTCGTGCTGCTCGCGTCTTTTTTCAGGCGTGGATTTTGCAGAGAGGATCACCACCGGTTTGCTGCACAAATTGCCCAGTTCGGCGACGCGCACCGCGGACCCAGGAAAATTTTCCAGCTGGCTTGCGATGGTTTGGCAGAATTTTTCTTGAACCCAGAAGACGGCCGCCATCGTTCGCTCTTCGGCGGGCAAATTCCAAAACCAAGGACTGGAAACCGAGCCGGATTCGGCGGGAGCTTCCCGGCTGATCAGCCGCACCAAGCGGCTTGCGAGTTTCGTTGCTCCGGAAGTAAGCAGGAACACCACGAAGCGAATGATGCCGATGCGGCACAGCAGCGCGGCACGGCGAGAAACTGTGGATCCAATCTCGACGCGCTTGCGGTCCTGTTCCGAAGGTGGGTTCCATTCGGCCGGCACCACGGGATCCACCAGCACCATGCCCGCCGTCTGCTGCGGGTAGCGCGCTGCAAACAACGGCATCGTGAGTCCGCCAAAAGAATGGCCGACCGGTACGTAAGGCGGAGGAATTGCGGCGCGCTCGAGCAAAGTATGAAGTTCTTCGACCATGCGCTCGGCTGTTCGCGGCATGGGACCCAGATCGCTCCAACCCAACCCGGCGCGGTCGTAGCTCACGACGCGATACGATTGCGCGAGTGCGCGCTGGATTTCGCTCCAGCTGAGCATGGTGGACATCAGCCCCGCTTCCAGCACAATCGTTGGGCTTCCCTGCCCCGCTTCTAGCACGTGCAAACGATGAGTGCCCAAATCAATGAGCCTGCCGGGCGGCGGATGGAGCTTTCTGTCCCTGCGCAGACCGAGTTTCTGATAGAGCGCGCCGGCGGCGACGCCCAGCAACAGCAACCCAAAAATCCAAATGAGAGTGTGGATGAACAACTTCCCTCTCCCCTGCCGATCATTTCGGCGGAAATTGGATGCTTCAGTTGCGCAGGTGGCTACGCAACTTTTCTGCTGCCTGAAAACCCGTCCCGGCGCAATCGCCGATGGAGCGCCCCGTTAGGTAATTTCCCGCGAGGCATAATCCCGGCAATTCGTTCAGAGCTTCGCGAATTTCGCTGACTCTACGCGCGTGGCCCACATTGTACTGCGGCAGCGCGCGCGGATATCTCCATAAGGTGCGTTCGATCGGCGCGCCAGTGATCCCCAAAATTTTGGCATTTTCCGCTTCTACCGTTTCGGCAAACACGTCGTAGGGAGCTGACATCAGACCGCCACCGGCGCTGCGCACAAAGCTCGTCATCAATACAGTCCCTTGGGGTGCGTGGGCCGGAAATAGCGACGAATTCCAGAACGTGCAAACCGTGTGCAAGCCTTCACGGCGCGGAACCATGAATCCAAAACCGTTCAGCGCGTGACGCACTTGTTTGCGATCATACGCCGAGGAGACCACGCCAATCGGTGCATACTCGATCGCGGCCAGCAGCGCACTGAGTTTCGGCGCATTTTGCTGCAGCAACGAAGCCGCCTCGTGAGCTGGGACCGCGAGCACGACCGCCTCTGCCGAAAATTCCTGACCGCCGCTTGCGCGAATTTGCCAGGCTGCTTCGCTCGCGGAATTTCCAGCGCACGTTGCTACGATGGATTCCACCTGCGCACCAAAGTGAACATCCTCCCCCAATTTTTCCGCTAGCTTCTCCGCGAGCGTGGCCATTCCCCGCCGGAACGAGTCAAGCGACGGCAGCGCATCGGTGACGTGAAGGCCCCCGTGCTTTGCATTGGAATCACGTTGCGATGGCCCGTCGCTCGATTTTCCGGCATCGCGCTTGGATTTGTAAGCGCTCAGGGCGCCGCGCACCACGCTGCCGCGGCTTCGTTCCCATTCCACCAGGGCGGGAAACGCGCTCTCCATGCCGATCTTGTGCGCATCGCCGAAAAACACCGTGGAAATAAATGGGTCCGCGAGATAATCCAAAACTTCGGAGCCGAATTTTCGTTCCACGAATTCCGCGAGAGACTCCTCTTCGGACGGAGGATGCGAATTCCGCAGCGCTTCGCTCAGAAGCCGGTATTTCGATTGCGGCCCGACTAATCGCGTCGTGAGCAGACCTCCCGGGGAAAACGGCGCAAGATGCAGGCGGCCATCTCTGAGGACGTAGCGCTTTGGCTTCGGATCGCCGGCCACGAATTCCCTTTCGAGGTTCAACTCACGAACCAGGTTCCACACCGATGCAGGAAATCGTGGGCACTGCGGCCCTGCTTCGAACACAAATCCGTTTCGTCTTACCGTGGAGACCATGCCGCCGGCACGGCCGGAAGCTTCCAACAGCACTGCCTGAATGCCCAATTGGCGCAGGCGGAACGCGCAAGCGAGGCCACTGATCCCGGCGCCGACGACCACTGTTTTGTATATGTGCCCCACAACCTGTAAATTGTACCAAATGGAAAGGAACGCGAACGCGCAGGAGGCCGCCAAACCTCAATGACTGAGCATCTGAGAAGTCCCCTTCGAGAGCGAACGTGCAATCACTAGTTGATTTCGTTTCGCGGTACGCGGCGCGCGGAAATGAAATCGCCGTGCGTTATCGTCGCGGCTATCGCATGGAAACCTGGACGTATGCGCAAATCGCGCAGCAGGCGAATGGCGTGGCTCGCGAGTTGGAGTTTCGCGGCATCGGCAAAGGCGACGCCGTTCTGTTGTGGGGCGAAAACTCCCCCGAATGGATCGGTGCGTTTTTCGGATGCTTGCTGCGCGGCGCCGTGTCGGTGCCTATAGACCACGGATCGACAGCGGAATTCGCCGCGCGCGTCGCTCGCGAAGTGGATTCCAAATTAATTTTTCGGAGTCGCGCGCTGCCAGGCGCTGGGCTGCCGGAAAATCCCATAATTTTCGAATCGCTTGCGGAGCTTACGGCGCGCCGCGATCCTTCGCCCTACACCGCGCCTCCTCTGTCGCGCCAAGACACACTCGAAATCATCTTCACTTCCGGTACTACGGCGGAACCGCGCGGCGTGGTGATCTCTCACGGCAACGTGCTTGCCAACATCGAACCCGTCGAGCGTGAAATCCAGAAATATCTTCGGTACGAGCGCATCTTTCATCCGCTGCGCTTTCTGAACCTGCTGCCGTTGAGCCACATCTTTGGCCAGATGCTGGGAATATTTATTCCGCCGTCCCTCGCGGGCACCGTAGTTTTTGTTGATTCGCTCAACCCTTCCGGTCTGATCGAAGTGATTCGCGACGAGCGCATCTCCGTGCTGGTTGCGGTTCCGCGATTTATTGAATCGTTGCAGCGCGAAATTCAGCGCCAAATGGAACGCGATGGCCGTACGCGCCAATTTAACGACACTTTTGCGCGCGCGGAGAAGGAGCATTTTCTTCGGCGCTGGTGGCGATTCCGGCGAATCCATTCGCTGCTCGGCTGGAAATTCTGGGCGTTCATCTGCGGCGGAGCCGCGCTGCCCGAACAGGTGGAAACGTTCTGGAATCGCCTGGGATACGCGGTGATTCAGGGTTACGGCATGACCGAAACCACGTCGCTCATCAGCCTGAATCATCCTTTCCATTCCGCGAAAGGCTCGATAGGCAAAGTCTTCCCGGGAATGGAAGTTCGCGTTGACGAGCACGGCGAGATTCTGGTCCGCGGCGAAAATGTTGCCACTGGGTATCGTCAACACGATCAGACGCAATCTGTGGCGGAATCCGACGGATGGCTTCACACCGGAGACATGGGTGAAACCGACGCGGATGGCCGGCTCTATTTCAAAGGCCGCAGAAAAAATGTAATCGTCACGCCCGCCGGCATGAACATCTATCCCGAAGATCTGGAGAAAGCGGTGCGCCGCGAGCCCGGCGTGCGGGATTGCGTGGTGATTGGGATCGAACGCGACGGTAATGCGGAACCTTGCGCGGTGCTGTTGCTCGAAGATGCGACGCATCCAAATCAAGCTTCCCTGATCGAAAGCGCTAATCGTTCGCTTGCGGAATATCAAAAGATTCGCCATTGGTTTGCGTGGCCGGATCCCGATTTCCCGCGCACGCCGACTCTGAAGCCACTGCTCCCGCGCATTCGCGAGGTCGTCAACGCAAAACTCGATTCGGCGTCCACGTCACAAGACGGCGGGAGCTCGCTTGCGACGCTGATCGCGCAAATCACCGGACGCCAGGTGGCCTTCGATTCACGCAACGCGACATTGGATGCCGACTTGCACATGACTTCGCTCGATCGTGTCGAACTGATGAGCGCGCTCGAACATCGCTACCAGACCGACCTCAGCGACGTGCGCTTCAGCGAAGTCGCAACCGTCGGCCAGCTGGAAGAACTTCTGACGGAGTCTCCCGCCGCGCCGGTCGAACACCTCTATCCCCGCTGGCCGCAGAACTGGCTCACAACGGCCGTTCGCCTCGCGGTCTATTACCTGCTCGCCTGGCCCGCCACGTACATCCTTGCCGCGCCGCGAATTCGCGGCCGTGAAAATCTCCGCGGGCTACGCGGTCCCGCCTTGGTGGTCGCGAACCACATAACCTATCTCGACATCGCCTGGATTCTTCCAGCGTTGCCGGCGCGCTTGCGAAATCGCCTGGCAACCGCCATGCGCGCCGAACGCCTCGCTGAAATGCGGCGTCCGCCGAAGGGCATGAATCTGTTCAACCGCATCCGCGAGCGGCTCGATTATTTTCTGGCGCTGTCGCTCTTCAACGTATTTCCCTTGCCCCAACGGTCCGGCTTCCTGAAAAGTTTTTCGTTCGCAGGCGATCTGGCGGATCGTGGCTGGAATGTTCTGGTCTTTCCGGAAGGCCAGACAACCGAGGACGGGCGCATCGCTCCCTTCCGCGGAGGTGTTGGCCTGCTCGCGAAACAGTTGAACCTGCCGGTGGTTCCGATGCGCCTCGCGGGACTTTTTGATTTAAGGCAGGAAAATCGGATCCTGACTCGTCCGGGCCATGTGCAAGTGACGATCGGGAAGCCCGTGCGCTTCTCCGCCGATCAGGATCCAAACGAGATTACGAAGGAGCTCGAACGGCGCGTGACGGAACTCTAGTTCGTTTCCGATTGCGCGTTGCTGCGATCGAGTGGGAATCGGCGAATCGCGAGCACGACCAGAATCAACACCAGCAGAATCCCGAGCGATGCCCATTTTTGATGCAATACAAATTCCTTTGTGGCTGTTCCGTATCGCACCGCCAGGAAACCCTCAGCAAAAAATAACGCTCCGCGGCCCACGAATGTGCCAGCCACAAAGGGCACGAATGGCACGCGAAATACGCCTTGCGCGATCACGAACGGTTTGAACGGAACCGGAAAAGGAGCGACGGCGGGAAGCAACACAGACGTGAAAGGATATTGCTCGACCCACTTCCGAATACGTCCCGGCGCGTGTCCCGGTTTTTTGCGGTAATACGCTTCGCCGGCTTTGCGCGCCAGCGCGTAAATCCAGATGCACCCCGCGAGCGAACCGAGCGCCGCCATCGCCGCGTAGTACGGCATTCGTAGCGGTTGCCGATTGGAGAGTTCCATCACGATGAGATCTGTAACTAACGGGAGGGGCAGGAAGGAAGAATCCAGAAAGGCTGCCAGTAAAATTCCTGCGCCGCGGAGTGCGGGCAAAGTAGCCTTCACCCAGCCGCTAACAGCAGGCCATTTCAAAGTCTGGTGACTCCGTCCATCGCTTGCGTGGCAATAAAAGCAGGGCCTACTGTTGCTTGTCTTTTTTCTTGCGAAGGTCTGGCCAGAATTCCTTCACGATATACGTCGCCGCGTCCCATCCCATCTCCGTAACCCATACGGTCGCCACATTTCCGAAACTCCGCTCGCTCTGTGGATGGTAAGTGTAGGTCGAAATAGCGGCGGCAGAGCTTGCTCCCAAAAGCTCGGAGTAGTTGAATTGCGTCCGGCCGGAATCCGAGCGCGTGATGACCACGCGGCTCACGGCGTGGATCATGCGCTTGCGAAATCCCCCGTGACCCAATTGGTAGTAACGCGGATCCTGATGAAGCACGGAAGGAAACACCGCATAGGCCATGAAGTTCTCGATGGCGTTATCTCCGTACGCAGTGCCGTAGCGCTTGGCGTAACCCTGCGCGCCCTGCCCGTACGAGGGGTCGCTGTCGCTGGCCTGCCCGAGTCCAGCGACGAATCCCACCAGAACGAATTCCATCGGGTCGTAGATGCCGCGCGCGACCAGTTTGAATTTTTGCCCCGAAGTCAGCGGAGGAACGTTCTCCGCATTTTCGACGGTAAGAAAATTGGGCAGGGCCCAAAAAAGGCGGTCGTGCGAAGTGCCGTTCTGCTGCTCCGGATTCTGCTGTTGCTGGGCCTGCTGAGGCTGAGGCGTCGTTTGCTGCGGATTCGTTTTTTCTTGCGCAACTTTCAGCTGAGCGAGCGGCCCGGGAGTCAACGTTACCCTTGAAGCCAAGTCCGGCTGAGCGAAAGACGGCGGCGTTATTTCTTGCGATGCGGATGGTGCGGCGAGTGGCCCCATCGAAAGCATCCAGCAAATAGCAGCCAATATCGGAATTCGTCTGGAAAGCACGGTCCGATTCCCTCCACCCAGGAATTACCATTCTATTCCAAATATAGATGCACCCAGGGTAAGAAAAGTAACAGGCCCTGCGTATCTTTATTAATTGTGTCGGCCCGGTGAACTCAAATTTTTGCTAGACAACCTGTAACCGTTTGGCGGGTTGGTGAATCGAATGCAAAAGTTCCAGGGCCCGGGGGGCCTTGCCTAGAAGAAGTGTTCGCTGGCGTACAAACGGGCGGACGTCGTGAGGGGCATACTACCGGAACATTGGACAGCGAGGCTGCCGGGCGCGACAGCCGCGCCAAATCTTGACGTTCAAGGAGGAGATCATGTCCGATCATCACCAACCGCTTCCTACCGTTCCTTCTTATCCCTTCCGTCTAGATGTGCCGCTGCACAAACTGCTGCAGGAATCCCCTGAGAAACCAGCGCCGGATTCATCGAAGGAAAAAAAGACTTTGCCCTCGCCTGTTTTCCCATCGCAACCCGAACTTTTTCATGATTTGGACGCCGAGGACATCGCCGCGCACGATCGAGTGCTTCAGACCGGCAAGAGGCACTGGCCTGCTTCTCGCATTTTCAAAAACATGCGCGGTTGGATGCTTCCGTATTTCAAATCGCGCATCCTGCCCGGAGATTTTCAGCCGATCATCGCTTATCTTTTCACCGAGTGGAAATGCAACCTCGATTGTCACTACTGTTGGTCCTACGACAATCGCATCAAGGGCATGACCGAAGACACCGCCCGCCGCGCGATAGACTGGCTGCATTCCACGCCTTGCCGCGTGCTCGCGCCCACGGGCGGTGAGCCGCTGGTGCGCCCGGATTTTGTGCACAAGGTCGTTTACTACGCCGCGAAAAAAGCTTTCTGGGTTTATCTCGCCACGAACGCTCGTTTGCTGCGTCCTGATGTGATCGACCGCCTCACCGACGCGGGCATCGCCACCATCAATTTCGCCGTGGATACAATCAAGGAGAAACCCGGCCTGCCGAAAGCGTTCGAGCACGTGAGTTCCTACTTCGATTACCTGGTGCGGCGCCAGTATCGCTACGGCTATACAGTCTTCTTCAATACAAATATCTGCCGCACGAATATCGAAGACGTGAAACAGTTGGTCGAGGTCGCTCACGACAATGGCATCTCGCTCACTTTTCACATCAACGAAGCGCCCATGATGGAGCAGCCGCATTTCAAGCATCTCGATGCCAACGACACTTACATTCGCCCCGAGGATTTTCCGATGGTGGATGATTTGCTCGATTGGCTGATTGACAAGCAGCGCCAGGGCTACAAGATGGTGGACTCCATTACGCGCTTACAGAATATGAAGGGATTTATGCGCGGAGTCGGGGAACACTGGGGCTGCCGCGCCGGCCAGAACTGGCTGATCATCCGCACCGACGGCACGCTCGCGCCGTGTTTCCCGATGTACAACGCGGGATACGATTGGGGCACCGTGGAAAAGCAGAAATTCGATGTGAAGCAGCTCGGCGAGATGAAACAGGGTTGTGAGCCGCATTGCTTCTCGACGCTGGGCTACAACGTGGCGTACTGCTACGACGCAGCGCGCGTGGCGAAGTGGCTGCTCAAGCAGGCCAGCCACGGATTCCAGGGCGTGACCGGAAGTTTCGAGTAAGCGCGGCGCGAGCTACGGCCTGTCTGGGGGGCGAGGAACTGCCGCTCTTGTGTGCGGAATCCGGATCGCCGAGTACTTGCACGCGTGCGGAGTTGCCGATTAATCGAATCCGATAGGCCGCCGACTGCTAAAGATTTTTCCAGGCCACCGAGGCGGCGCCGAGCAGGGGGCACTCCTCGTTCAGCACGACGTGGATGGGAATTTGCACCAAGAACGATTCGAGTTTTTCCTTGTGCTTCACGGCGGCGGCGAATCTTCCGGTTTTCAACTTCGGCAGCACTTTAACCGCAATTCCGCCGGCGATGTAAATGCCGCCGCGCGCCACGGTGCGCAGCGCCAGATTTCCCGCTTCCGAGCCGTAGATTTCCACCCACAGATCCAGCGTCGCGGCGCACACCGGGCACTCACCACTCAACCCGCGGCGCGTGATTTCCGGCGCGGGATCGGTGCTGTCATCGTCGAACCCCGGATGCCGCACGTCTGGATTCAGAAATTCATGCACGCGCTGAAACCCGCCGCCGGACAAAATCGTCTCGACGCTGACGCGTTCTTGACGCGTATTCAGGAACTTCCACAGGTCCGCTTGCTGTGAGGTGTTCGGAGCAAAATCCGCGTGTCCGGCTTCCGTAGCCATGGGAACGTGCCGGTGGCCGTCCCAGAACAGAATGCCTTCGCCAAGACCCGTGCCAGCTGCGATCACGATTTGCGTGGAGTGGGGCGAGGGCACTCCGGCGTGCAGCGTTTCCAGTTCGCCGGGTTCCAGTACGCCGATACCATAGGCCGCCGCTTCGACGTCGTTAACCAGGCGGACGTGATTCAGGTGCAGATGCGTCGCTACACTCGCGCCATCCACCACCCACGGAAAATTTGTAGCCTGCACGCGATTGTTGACGACGGGGCCGGCAATTCCGAAAGACGCCGCCGTGATTTTCGCCCCTGCGCCATTCAGAAAATCGCTGGCGATTTCTTCCAGCCCGGAATGTTGCTGCGTGGCATAACGCCGGTCGGCGACGCGGACCAGTTTCCCTGCCTTTATATCGAAGAGACCCAGATTGGCCTTGGTCCCTCCCAGGTCGCCCGCCAAAATCATTTAGGCCTCCGAACTTGAAAATCGAGCGTGCAGTGTACGGACATGCGGCCTGCCTATAACGGGCGCCAATGCCGGCTCTCGGAAGCCGCCAAATCTTCCACCGCCCGCGGGCCGTCGCTTCCGGCTGGGTAATTCGGGAAAGGCGGCGGCGAGGCATTCTTCCATGC
>Ga0182024_10012762_pt1 | contig 16565 bp, 17 predicted proteins | sample P32metaG_FD_120480 | JGI IMG/M metagenome (GOLD analysis project Ga0182024, IMG submission 120480) | Permafrost microbial communities from Stordalen Mire, Sweden - P3-2 metaG (Illumina Assembly) | ecosystem: Environmental > Terrestrial > Soil > Wetlands > Permafrost | place: Sweden: Stordalen... | reverse complement strand
TCACCCAGCAGTTCGAATATTTTCTGAACGTGCCGCAAATACCGCTCGCGGGTTTCCTTCGATTTGGGGTCATCCTTCGTGTAGTAGTCGCGATCCGGCAGTCCCAGCCCATCCTGCGATACGCTCACGATCACCGCATCGGAATTGTCGGGATCTTGGGTTGGTCCGGACCCAAAGAGTGCGTTGATGCCCTCACCGTGCAGCCGGGCCATCAAGGTGGCCAGGTCTTTCACGCTCTTGAGGTTTTGAATGGCCGATAGCTCCGGCTGGAGTGGCTTGGCGCCCAGCTTTTCTGCTTCGGCCTCATTCATGCACGAGGCGTAAAAGTCGCCAATTCTCTGCGTAATCGGGTCCCGGTTCGCCGCCGTCGAAGCCTCTTCCAGAATCCCGCGAAGGTAGTCCAGATTGTCCTCATAAAGTTTGCCGTAAACGCTCCACGAAGTTTGGTCGGACGGAATCGGATTCATCTTTTTCCACCCGCCGCAGGAGTACTCGAAGAAGTCCACACACGGCTCGACGCTGCGATTCATGGCCGCGGGATCAAGGCTGGGGGTGTAGCGAAGCGAGGTTTGCGCCTGGTGTTGCGATGCCCCAGTGGCGGCATCCGGCGCGGCAGCTACAGGCTTGGACTGCTGCGCGTAAGTGGCGATGGCAAAGAAGCCAGTTAAGACCAGGGCTTTTCCAATGGCCAAAGGATTTCCTCCGATAATCCGCCGAGGAATATCAGCCGGATTTTTCATTTTAGGTTCCGGGCCGGCGGGTAGCATACACCCGCCACCAGCACTCTACAATTTTCCTGGAACGTGGTCCGACGGATTGGATTTTGGCGCTGGGGACGAGGTCCTTAGGGCTCGGTAAAAAGCACTACCTACGCTTTTGCCCCACGGTTCTACGATTTTCGGGTGCTCCACTCTTCCCTTGTCTTTAGCGCTTCGTGCAAACGGTTGGGAAGGGCGGGCCTGCGCGCCTGTTGGCATTTGGCGGGTGTTTTGACTTTGTTGCTGACGTTGATTTTCACCTTCGGCGATTTGGGTGGCGCACTGGTCACCTTCACGTTACGTCTTCGCGCCACGCCGTACTGCAAAAAAGTCCCGCAACAACGTAGCCGCTTCCTCCGCCTGAACTCCCGCCGTCACTTCCACCTGATGATTCAGCCGCGGATGGCGAAGCACCTCAAAGCAAGAACGCACCGCCCCGCCTTTAGGGTCGTCCGCGCCGTACACCAGCCGCGCAATGCGCGCCTGGATCATCGCCCCCGCGCACATGGCGCAAGGCTCCAGCGTCACGAACATCGTCGCCCCCAGCAGACGATGATTCCCAATTTCTTGCGCCGCCGCACGCAACGTCACCATCTCCGCATGCGCCGTAGGATCGCCGTCGCGCAGTGTTCGATTCCCAGCCCGCGCAATCACCCGCCCATCCACCACCACCGCCGCGCCAATTGGCACCTCTTCCGCCAGCGCCGCCCCGCGCGCCTCGTCGATCGCCACAGCCATAAATTCCAAATCCAATTTGCCGCCATCGCTCATCGCAGGAAGAATACCATGCAGCTTCACTGCATCCCTTCGGTGCGCGAGGCGGGAACCGCAAGCGGCGGTTAAGCCAACCCGGGTCCAGTTGCGGTTGGTTTTAAGCGCCCCCTGCGAACGGCTTGACTTCCAAGCCTTGCCCCGGCAGACTGGACCCACAATGAAAAAGCTGTTTCGTCGCATCTTTCTCGTCGACCTGCTCCAGGGCCTTTGGCTAACGTTCCGCTATCAGAACACCAAGAACATTTACACCGAGCAATATCCCCAAGAGCGCCCCATGGTCGCCGAGCGCTACCGCGGTGCGCCGCGCCTGAACATCAATCCCGAAACCGGCGAATCGTTGTGCATTTCTTGCAATCTGTGCGCGCTGGCCTGCCCGGAAAATCTGATCGTGGTCGGCTGGCAGCGCGACGACGCCACCCGCCGCAAAGTTCTCACCACCTTCACCTACGATACTTCGCGTTGCATGTTCTGCGGACTCTGCGAGGATGCCTGCCCCACCGACTGCCTGGAATTGACCCAGGACTTCGAAATGGCGCAGTACACCCGCGAAGGCGCGATCTGGAATCGCCACCGCCTGGAAGTGGGCCCAACCCCCACGCACTACACGCGCTAGTCCTGCAACCGCAATCTTAGAAACCGTTCGCCGGGCCGTATTTGCTCGCCCCTCATCATTTAGCTAGAATCCCGAAGCCAAGAACTCGGCACACCCCATGGAACTTCGCAAAGACCCTATAACTCGCAGTTGGGTGATCGTAGGCCATCCTCCCCAGGAACGGCCCCCAGCCAACCCTTGTCCGGTCTGTGCAGCCAACGCTCCGCAGTCCCCGGCACCATCGCAAATCATCCTCGAACTTCCCGCTGGACCCACCTGGCAAGTGCGGGTGATCCCCAGCGTGCGGCCGCTGTACCGGATCGAAGGCGAAACCGAACGCGCGGCTGACGGAATTTACGACCGCATGGCCCTGGTTGGCGCCGACGAAATCGTCATCGAGAGCCCCGACCACGCGCGCAATCTCGGCGACATGACCGACGAGGAAATTGTTCGGGTGACGGATGCCTGGGCCTCGCGCCTCACCGACCTGAAACGCGACGCGCGCTTTAAATACATCACCGTTTTCAAAAACAAGGGCCTGCTGGCCGGCGAGGACTGGTCGCACTCCTATTCGCAAGTAACCGCCACCACCTTCGTCCCGCGCCGAATTCTTTACGAGTTGCGTGCTGCTCGGGAATGGTTTCGCGAACGCGAGCGCTGTGTTTTCTGCGACATTCTCCGCCAGGAAGAGCGCACCAAAAAGCGCGTGGTCGATAGCCAGGGCGACTACGTGGCCTTCTGTCCCTACGCTTCGCGCGTCCCTTACGAGTTCTGGATCATGCCCCGCCCGCACAATCATCAGTTCGAAGCGCCGCTGCCCGGCGCCAATCGCGGTAACCTGGCAGCGTTGCTCGGACGCATGATTCGCCGCCTGCGCCAGGTTTGCCAGGATTATCATCTGGTGGTGCACACCTCGCCGAACGAGCGGCAAACCAAAGGCGAGCTGGCCGATTATTGGCGAACGATTTCCAGCGACTACCACTGGCACATCGAAGTGCTGCCGATTATCCAGTCGCGCAGTAAGTCCTACAGCATTAAGGAAGTTTATTTCAACGGCCTGTTGCCCGAAACCGCCGCCGAAAATCTGCGCCAGATCGATGGCGCGAAACGTTCGTGAATCGCGGTCCGTACCATTGTCCAGCGATCCCATTCTTGCGCTGTTCCGGGAAGGGCGGGCCCGTCCGCCTCGCGGCTCTTGGCGGGCCGGTCCGCGTCTTAGCTGTTGGCGGATGTTTTGACGTCGATTCTGTGATGTTGAAGGGTGGGTGCTCCCCGGCCGGTTTTAGGTGCGCGGATGGTAACTTACGGTTCTACAGGTTGAAGTCGATCAACGAGGGACCACACTGACTTCAAACTCCCCTAAATCCATTTGCACCTTCACCCGCCGCAGCCAGCGGGGCGGGGTAATCTTCCGTCTAATCTTCCTCATATGTTTTCTGTGTCTACTTTTCCTGGTCTACCTTGCCCGCCATCCCTTGCTGCGGATGGCCGGCGAATATTGGGTGGTCGACGAAACGCCGACCGTCTCCGACGCCATCGTCATCCTCGGTGACGACAACTACTACGCCGAGCGCGCCGAACGCGCCGCTCAGCTCTTCCGCGCCGGCGACGCTCCGCGCGTAGTCGCCAGCGGCCGCTTCCTGCGGCCCTACGCCACGGTTGCCGACCTCATGCTGCATGACCTGAAGGAACGCGGTGTCCCAGAAAATGCCATCGTCCGGTTCACTCATCGCGCCGCCAACACCCAGGCGGAAGCGGCCGAGATCTCTCACCTGGTGCACGAGCGCGGCTGGAAAAAAATCCTGCTGGTTACCTCCAGCTACCACACCCGCCGCTCCCGCTACATTTTTGAGCGTGTGCTCCCTCCAGGCACCGAATTGCGCGTAGTTTCCGCGCCGGACACTGACTTCAATCCGGACCGCTGGTGGGAAACCCACGAGGGCCGTTCGATCTTCTTCCACGAAGCCGGCGGCATGCTTGCCGCATGGTGGGAGAATCGCCACGTGAACGTCGACACCTCCTTCATCCTGCTCCCCGCAACCGCCGCCGACCACGCTCCGGCAATTGACGCCCGCGCGCGATTAGCCCTTCGGCTCAAGCTCGAACCCTCCAAGTTCCCATGGTTTCGCTCCACGTCTCTAAGCTTTTTTAATCTGTGCCGTTGCCGTTGTGGCACAGCCAATCCTGGGGGTGGCGGCTCACGTCTCAATTCCTCTCCCCTCAGCAACACCAGCATCATGTGGCATTTGGCGGGCGCTTTTCTGTCGCTCTTGAGCTCCTTGTGAAAACAGAAGCGACTGACTCTTTTCATTAGTCCGTGGCCGTAGTAATTTCTCGGTCCATGAAACCATCGTTGCTCTCCACCTTCCTGCTCCTTGCAACTCTCTGCTCCTCACTCACTGCAGCCGCGCAGGTGCCCGCCCCGACGCCCGCGCGCCCTCCTGAAAAGGCCGCTGCTCCGATCGTCATCGCCCACGTAACAGTAATCGATCCTGGCGCCGGCTCGGTGCAATCTGATCGCACCATAGTGATCGAAGGCGCCCACATCACCGCCGTCGCCGATTCCGCGAAGTTCCGCCCGCCCAAGGGCGCCCGGGTGATCGATGCGCGCGGCCAATACTTGATCCCCGGCCTGTGGGACATGCATGTGCACACCGCATTTGGCGATTGGTTTCCAGGCGGCCGCGACATCATCCTGCCGCTCTTCGTCGCCAACGGCGTTACCGGCGTTCGCGACATGGGCGGGGATTTGCAAATACTTCTCGCCTGGCGAAAACAAATCGCCGCCGGCGAAATTATCGGTCCCGGCATGGTTATCTCCGGCCCGATGCTCGACGCCGCCCTGCCCGATGGCAAGCTGCGCTTTCCGAGTTCGATCGCCGTCACCACGCCCGCGAGCGCCGTCGCCGCCGTAGATTCGCTCCAGGCGCAAGGCGCCGACTTCATCAAAGTCCAATCGGTGATTTCGCACGACGCCTATCTAGCCGCGGCCGCCGAAGCCCACAAGCAAGCTCTGCCCATCGTAGGCCACGTCCCCGACACCGTCCGGCTGAGCGAAGTGGTTGCCGCCGGACAAAAAAGCGTCGAACACTTAATGGGCATTTTGGAGGGCTGTTCAACCGAAGAGTCAAAGTTCGTCCACGGCGAAGGCACGTTGCCGATGCTGCTCAGCACCCAGGACCCAGCGCGATGCGACGCGCTCATCCGCCTGCTTGCCGAGCATCAAACCTGGCAAGTGCCCACGCTAGCCTGGCAGCGGGGCGGGGAATTCCTCGACCAACTCGATTGGAACCATCAGCCCCTCGATAAGTATGTCCCGGCATACTGGCGCGATGTCACCTGGACGCGTTTCAAGCAAGAGATGATGCCCGACCTGGAAAAGGATCCGCTCGCGCTCCGCCAGCAATACTTCGCCAAAAACCTGCAGATAACAGGCGCGATGCACCACGCCGGCGTCCCATTCCTGGCGGGCACCGACACCGCTCCCGGCATCTACTTGATCCCAGGGTTCAGCCTGCACGACGAACTAGCCAATTTCGTAGAAGCCGGCTTCACCCCCATGGAATCCCTGCAGACCGCCACCAGCAACCCCGCCAAATTCCTGGGGATGGAAAGCCTCCACGGCTCAGTAGAAAAGGGCAAAGTAGCGGACCTGGTCCTGCTAAGAGCCAACCCGCTGGACGACATTCACAACACCCGCAAAATCTCAGCAGTAATCGCCAACGGCCGCCTTTTCGAGCGCGCCGACCTGGATCGCGTTCTGAAGCAGGTAGAGTATGCGGCTAAGGCACAAAAGTGAGAGCTTACTCTGCAAATCTAAACGATTCTCAAGGATGGCAGCATGACTCAGGTCGAGATCGCTAAAATCCTTGGAGTGCAACAGCCTCAGGTTTCCTTGTTGATGCGGAATCGTGCCGGCAACTTCTCAGTAGGACGGCTGACGGAGTTCCTCGCGGCATTGCGCCAAGACGTTCAGATCATCGTCCGGCCCGCCCGCAAAGAGCATGGGGCACTCTCGGTGGTTTCGGACTGACCTCCCAATCACCCTATCACCCGACCGGGCCGGCAGGGACCTCGCCACAGGCCCCGGTAGCCGGTTGCGGGGTGGCCGTTCGCTCGGTACAGTACCAAAAGGGTGTAGCAAGCCCAAAACCCCAGCGTTTACTTGTTTTCACTCCTGTATTATAGTTCTGCAGCCGCATTCCGGAATCCCACCACCCAGCTCCGGGCCCGGATCATGCGTCAGGAGAACCCTATATATGTGGCACAACAAAACATCTGAGGCGAAGCCTACCTCCAGCACTAATAAATCTAATAACGATGTCTCCGTAGAAACAACGCAATCCATACCAATGGCAACGCCATCATTTGCATCTACTCCTGCATCCGCTGCTACCGCTCTAGCTCCCGTAAAATCTCTGCCGCCCGTCGATGCTTCACGCGTGGGTCCCGGTCTCCGTTTCCGCGGAGAACTTTCGGGAACTTCCGATCTGTATATTGACGGCGAAATGATTGGCAGTGTTCGCTTGGAAGACTCGCTTGTTGTAGTCGGCCCGAACGGGCGCGTCCAGGCAGATATCCATGCCCACGCAATTCTCGTGCACGGTTCGCTCACCGGCAATTTGTTCGCCACCGAACGAATTCAGTTGGGCCGCGAGAGTCGCGTCGGCGGCAATCTATCCTCGAAACACATTCAGATCGAGGACGGAGCGCTGTTCAAAGGTCACGTCGATATGGACGTTCGCCAGGCAGCCGCTTCCGTTCGGTCCGCGGACAAGTTGCCAGCCTCCGAACACTCCATAACCAACGATCGCGATGCGGGTATCACCACCCAGTCCGGCACGTCTGCGCCACAATCGCTGACGGCCGCTTCCACCCCCGCGCCCGTCTCCGTTGCGCCGCCGACTGCGGTTACCCCGGTTGCGCTCCGTGCCACCCGGTTAACAGGTGACAAGGCGGCGAGCTAGTCATGGGTTGGATGGCCAAAGTCCGCGCGGGCGATCCCGGTGGATCTCCGTCCATGTCGGCCCGGTCGAAGGATGTCGATTCCTCCACCGCCGCTAGTCCGCGCGTTTCCAATGGACTCAAGGAATTCCTCTGGCTCGCTAGTGACACTAACCGCGGCAACATCCTGGACCTCGGCCCGGCGTGGCAAGCCACGCTCAGCTTTTTCGCCGAGAAGGGCTACCGCATAACCTCCGACGATCTTCTGCGTACCTGGTGGGCATTCCTCACCGGCGAGGAAGAGCGCCTGCGCAGCCTGGGCATCAATGCGGAGCGCCCAACCAAGGACGCTCTGGCCGAGCAATTTCTCCAGGACGCGCTCCAATATCCCGAGCAAAGCTATAACGGGGTTCTGATGTGGGATTTGCTCGACTACTTCGAACCCGCACTGGCCACTCGCATGATGGCTCGCATTTACGAGATGCTACGCCCCGGCGGAGTAATGCTCGCGCTGTTCCACAGCCGTCCGGCGGAGCGCTTCCACCGCTATCGCGTCTCCGATGGTCAAACCATCGAAATGGTTCCCGCAGCATCTTTCGCCACCCAGGTCAGGGTCCTGCAAAACCGAGAGATCCAGGACCTGTTCGCCAAGTTCCGCTCCTCGAAGACCTTCATCGGCCGCGATCAACTTCGCGAAGTAGTATTCCTGAAGTAGTTCGAGAAGATCCTTCGCCGAGAAATTCGGCGAAGCCCCTAAATCGAAAATCGTCCCAAACAAAAGGGCGTGGCGGTTAGCCGCGCCCCGTTGGTGGTACGCCGTGCATGCTCGGCAGCTAGCGGGTGTAAGTCCCGTCCCAACCTGATGGAGGTGAAGGGTAGCGAAGCGCAAGGGCGTCGCCGTGAGGCGGGTTCACCGGTGGGCGCCCCCACGTCTAGCGGACCTGTGGGTTCGAATCGTACAGTTAGTCCGCCTCAAAGAAAATCTAGTCCGGCGACACCGCCCCGATGTCGCTCTTAGCATCGTGCGCGAAAACATCCAAAGTCATCTTCCCATCTTCGCGAACAAACCCGCGCATCATGGCATCTCCGTTGTACGGCATAGCGATGTTCCCCTGTGGATCGACAGCGATAATCCCGCCTTCGCCTTTCTGCGCCACCAGTTCCTTCATCACCACGTCATTAGCAGCGTCAGCCAGCGACACATGCGTGTAGCGCACCCGCGCGCAAATATCCGCAGCGACATTGTTCCGAATGTAGAACTCGCCCACCCCCGTGCCGGAAACCGCGCAGCTCAAGTTATTGGCGTAAGTGCCCGCACCGATAATCGGCGAATCGCCGACCCTTCCAGGCATCTTGTAAAACAGACCACCAGTCGAAGTCCCCGCAGCAAGATTGCCCAAGCCGTCGAGCGCAACCACTCCGACCGTGCCATGAATCTCATGCGGCAGCGCATCGGATGACGACTGCTTGCTGGCATCCGCCGCGACTCTGGCTTGATATTCCTTCCACCGTCGCTCGTCGTAAAAATAAAACGGCGTGACCATGGCAACACCCTGGGCCTGCGCGAATCGCTCGGCTCCTTCGCCGAACAGCATCACGTGCGGCGTTTTTTCCATTACCAGCCGCGCCAGGCTGATCGGGTTCTTGACGTGCCTAAGCGACGCCACAGCACCCGCAGCGAGCGTGTGTCCGTCCATGATCGCGGCATCGAGCTCCGGAACGCCGTCGCGCCCGTAAACCCCACCACGCCCGGAATTGGTGTGCCCGGAATCCTCCATGATGCGAATCGTCGCCTCCACGGCGTCCAGGCTGGACCCGCCGCGGTTGAGAATTTTATAGCCCGCCTTCATCGCTTCCTTGAGGGTCACGCGTTCCGCCTCGACGTAATCTGCCGGCATGGAATGGAAGTCGCCTTCGCCTCCGTGGATCACCAGTACAAAGTGCCGCCCGGCCGGAGTGGCCGCCGCACCAGCAGGCGTCGCAGCCTTGGACGCCGCGCCGACGACGGTGGCCGCCGCCACCCCAGCAACGATTCCAGCAAGCAGCAGTATTTGCGCAAGTCTCATCTCAATCCTCCCAACCTTAAACCAACACCCGGCGCAGTCATGACGAGTTGATCGACGCGAAATATACACCAAACAGCGGAGTGGCATAGTCAATCCTCGCGGTGTGCACCAGAACAAAGATGTCTCCTCGCTGGAAGTTCCGCAAATCCAGATGAAGCACAACTCGAAGGGCAACGGGTTTTGTGGCACAGCCAATCTGGCTGTGTGCATTGCAAAGCGCAAGAACGTCTCCGCTTCGAAGCGCGATCGCCATTCACCGCGCTGCAGTTTCCTAGTCTCATGCGTTCGAGAATCAAAACAATATGGGGGGCGGTTGGGGAGACGGTCCTGGTGGTGGCACGTTTGAATCTGTTGGTTTCTGGTCTGGTGCGTTTGGAAGTTTATTCACATCGCCCGGGCTAAGAATCCGGACACTAGTACTGAACTTCCGGAAATTGGAGTAGCTCTTGATCGAGTCCACGTTTTTTCGATCCCACAGCAGCCGCGCATCCAACCGAATGTCCGCGCTGGTCACCGCCCACAGCGTCGCGTCGATGCGGCTTTGGCGAAGGTGTATCACCGAGTCTTCCTTCACATAGGCCACGCCTCTGCCAACCTTCTCGATGGGTGCCGCTTCGATCTCCACCCACTGACCGTTGGGAACGTCAATCCAGATCGTCCCGTGAAGCAGCGGCAAAACGGAACGCAACGAACTCTTCCCCTTAAAATCATCTCGCGGCTCTGCTTCCAGCTTGATGCAATCATCGCCGTCGCGTTGCTCTTCGGCGACCTGGGTAAACACGAATCCATCCACGATGTCGTCGCGAATCGCAATTTCGTCGGCCAGCGCCTTAGCAGCCTTGCGTTGCCGCTCTGCTTTCTTCTCCGCGGATTCCGACTGCGTTTCCCGCATCTGGCGGTCAATGCGCTGTTCTTGCTTGGCGCGCTCTGCCTCGCTCAGAGGCTGGCCGTCTGTTTCCAGCAGCCGCTCGTAGGGCAGCCCATCCAAAAAGAATATTTCCTCACGCCGGGTGGTTGATTTGGCAGTGCGGCCTTTACTGTCAAAACTGTCGAGCACAGCATTTTCGACAAAAATGTAACTCCTCAACGCATTCAGATTATTTCGATTCTCGATGAGCGCGCGGCGAACGATGGCCGGGATGTCGCCAGGCGGATCTCCCTGTTGGGCCGTGGCGCGGGCGCCGCCGCCGCAGCTACACAGTAGAACCGCAGCGGACAATCTCAGGAGAATGGCGGATCGAGAATGCAAAGTGGTTGAGATTCCCATGCAGGATAAACAGCGGGTTAATTATAGAGCGAAAGTGAGATTCGGCGCGGCCTCGGTCACCTAAAAAAGAACGGCCCCAAGTCTGGGGAGGAGTCAGACCTGAGGCCGGGATTGAGGACTGCTGGGCCGTGCAAACTTTTTGGCGCTCCAAAATCAAAATCGCGCCGCGGTTGGGCCCGCTCGGCGGGCTCACTACATTACCTTCATCATTCCTCATGCCTTCCTGGCCGGCGCCCTTGGGATTTCATGCCTGGCCGGGCCGCCTCATCACACTGCGGGACTCCCCTTTAGTAATTCCAGCGTTTCGCGAGAAGCATCAACCGAAACGACCACTGGTAAGCGATGACGAACAACAATGTGCCGGCTCCCAATTCCAACCGCCGGAGCATATGGCGCCCGGCCACTGCGCGGCGGTGATGCTCGTTTCTTTGCTTCGCCTTCATCTTGTCTCCCAGCGAGCTCGATCAGCTGCGAATCCCTATTACTGCACGGTCAGAACCGGAGCGTCCTGTTCCACGCCGGTGATCATCGACTTGAAGACGTCCACTTCCCAACTGTCGGCGATACGGATGCGCACCACCTCGTTCGTTTCGGCGACCAGCGTGCCGCGGAGCGGAACACGCAACGAACCTGCTGTGACCTTCAGAACGATTGGCAGTCCCACCCACATCTCGAATCCGCTTTTCATCTCGCTCCCCCTCCGTCCGGCTGCGGTTGAATTCGAAGTGCTCTCGAACAACTCCAGTGTGGAGGTTCGGACCGTACTGACCAATGGTACAGAGGACTAAAACGGGTGGGAGGAAAGTACTATCGTTTCGCGCACATGGATGGGACGTAATTGTGAGTGTAGTGGGAACGCGAGCCCTGCTTGGAGCCCGGCTAACTCTTTATGATAGAATTACTTACATGCAATTGCGTTGACGATACCAAGCCCCAACCTGGCGCGCGGAGCCACCCCTTTTTCTGCTATCGTAAGAACACGGCAACGCTGGCCGGCGCCGAATTCCCGCAACACCTCATGGTGAAATCTCGATGATCCAGTTGCTGCACCAACTTCTCCATCAACTGTACGACGTTCGCGGCTTGGTCGAATGGGGCGGCGTGCTGGCCGTCTGCATCATCGTTTTCGTGGAAACGGGGCTGTTCGTGGGATTTTTTCTGCCGGGCGACTCGCTTCTGGTGACCGCGGGTGTGATCTCGGCGATTGGCGAGTTAAAAGTGTCGTCGCTGCTGATTTTCGTTACCCTGTGCGCCGTCGCCGGAGACCAACTGGGCTACTGGATCGGGCGGCGCGCCGGCATGAGCCTGTATCAGCGTGAAGACTCGCGATTTTTCAAGAAGCAGCACCTCGAGCGGGCGCACGCCTTCTACGAAAAATACGGCGGGAAAACGGTGATCCTCGCGCGGTTCGTACCGATCGTGCGCACATTCTGTCCGCCGGTGGCGGGCGCAGCCAAGATGAGTTACGCGCGCTACGTCGCGTACGACATTGTGGGCGGTTTTTTGTGGGTGTGGGGAATGGTCCTGCTGGGCTACACGTTAGGCCGCAAAATTCCGCACATCGAACAGAAAATTCACTACGTGATCGCGGCGGTGATCGTAGTTTCGCTGCTGCCAGTTGGAATCCAGGCACTTCGTCTGCGCGCGAAAAGGAATTCGGAAGGCGTCGAGACCGCGAAGGCGAAGTAAATCGGTTCAGGTCTTACCAGCCGCGAGCCGCTCGATTCGGTCGGCGGCCTCCTGGGCTCCGCCAAATTGGCGCATGGATTCGGCGACCCGGCGAGCCGCCCGGCGATAGCCGGGCTCGTTCAACACGCGGTGCACCTTAGCGCTGAATTCGGCTACGTCGATCTGCTTTTCACCGTCTGCGCCGTCCACCGGCATCACAATCTCGCCAGCGCCTAATGCGGCAAGACGACGAGCGTTGCTCTCGCGCTCGGTTATGGTCGGGATTATCACCGCCGGTGTGCCGGCGGACAACCCTGTCATGACCGAGCTGTGGCCACCATGGTGCACCATCAGGTCGCAGCGCTCCGCCATTGCAGGACCTGGCAGATAGGCGGCGTGATGGAAGTTCGATGGCAAAGTGCCAACTTCCGCAGGCACCTCCTGGTAGCCGGTGGTCAGCGCAACGTGCACTGGCGCATCGCCCAAGGCCGCGATTGCCGCGCGAATCACCACGATCGAGTCGAGAGGAGTGGGAGCGCCGCCGTACCTAGGATTGCCGGAGTAGACCCATATCACGGGTGTGTCGCGACTGAGCGCAAGGACCCAGTCTGGCAGCGCGGCATTGCCCCGCTGCCAGACAATTGGCCCGACGTAAGTGACACCTGCGGTGGCCGGCAGCGGATCCGTTTCCGGCGTGCCAACGATCAGAGAAAGGTCGCCCGCCAGCAGATCGACGCAGCGCGCTACGGACGCTGCGCCGTATTCCGTTGCCACCTTGTTGATTACTGGCGCGGCACTAGGCAATCCGGCGGGACGCTTTCCTGCCCACCAGAGAAACCCAGCGCTCGCCGGATGAAAATTGCCCTGAATCACGCTGGCGAGCGGCACCTGAAGAATGCGCGCGGTAAGGCACGTGAGCAGTCCAAATGAATCGACCACAACATCGGGATCGTAATCGCGTACCAGATCGACATGCACAGCCGTCGCCGCCCTCGCATATTCCTCATCATCTCCATACATAGCGCCAAACATCTCCTCGACGTCCCAGGTCGAGCTCAATTGAGCGAGGTCGCCCCCCAAGCCGGCATGGGCCGCGATGGCATCGGGAGGTTTTTCAACCCCGCATCATCGATCAGTTTTGTGGGCGCTGGCGCGGGGTTGAACACGGCGACGTCGTGGCCCCGATCTGCGAGCGCTCGCGCGATGGGCACAAGGCGCGTCGGCAAGCCGAGGTCGTTCGCCGGCAGCATGGTAAACAAGAACTTGGGCATCGAGCCCCTCCGAGATTTGTCTATTCCCAAGTAAAGCTTTTTGCAAACTTAGACGGAGTGCTTAGTCGGCCCACTCCTAGGACGTTGCAACGCCGACGCACATTGCGACGGGAAGTCTACGCGAAGTCTGCAGCAAAATCCCGAACCAAATACAAAGACAGGCCCGCGGCAAACGTGGGGTTCAGTCCTGTTCAGACGGAGGTGGGCCTTCCCGACCGTTCCCGCGCTGAGCTGCTCCAGGAGTAGCCGTAGGATCGACGAAACCCACTAGCTCTGCATGCAGCCCTCCGGCAAATTTCTCTGAATCCAGCGGCTGAAGGCGAGCGATGGAAAGTTCCCCGTGCTGGCCGCCGAAGACGTTATCCTCCGCCTGGGTGGTGCGGTGAATTTGATGTCGACTATACGGCTCACGCTTCATCAGCTCGGCAGCGACTTCCTCAGGAAAGAAGATCTGCCCGACGTGAGACGTATGCCCCGCCTGGTAGGACCTTCCCGCAGCATGGCCGCTCACACGAACTTTGAAGTGAATGTGGTTCGTGCGCCCCATGTACACACCCGGAAATATGGTGCGAAAGGTCACTGCCCCATCGGCCCTAGTGAGTCCTATGCCCCGAAGGAACGTCAGTTTGTCGCTAGGATGGTTCGCAGGCGGAGGACCCATGCTCCCAGGCGGCCCGGGATGGTTACCGACATGTTGAGGATCGAAGCCCGGTGGCGGACCTCCGGGACCTCCACCGGGTCCCATCGGGTTCTGCTGAGTGAATCCCGAATACAGACCAAGCGCATCGCAGTGCCACAGATCGACGGCAGCGCCGGGCAGGGCACTGCACGTCCGCACATCGAGCACCACGATTCGCAGCGAGAGCGGCACCCCAGTCTTGCCCAGAACGATATCAGACCGCAAGAGCTCATCAGCCACGTAATAAGGCCCAACCTCTTGCTCCGGAATCAGCTTGCAGATATCGGCTGAGGGCCCAATGCCGCAGGCTTGAGCAGCGCGCTGGAACCGCAGCATCGTGGCGATCGTCAGTCCGGAGCCAATAAACCGCCGTCGGGTGAGCCCGAAACATTCTCGTTCCATATATCTCCATCCGCACCTGCGCCGCGTGAATCCACTATCGCGCAGCGAATGCCACGGACTACAGCAGCCGTCTCTACTCCTTCATCGTCGCGCTGCAATTCGTTCCGCTTTGTTGCTCGGTGAGAGTAGAATCCGGCGACAGGGGAATTGGCGCATGGACCCAAGAAATGCGCGCAACTTCAGGAGGCTTTACCCGCCATGATGCGAATCACCGTAATCGCCGCCCTCATCCTAATTTTATTCGCACTTCCGGCTCCATCCTACGCGCAGAAACCCGCGCTCACCCCGCCGATGGGATGGAACAGTTGGAATCATTTTGCATGCAAGGTAACCGCCGCCGACGTGCGCGCTGCTGCCGACGCCATCGCCACCAACGGAATGAAGCAAGCCGGCTACATCTACGTCAATATCGATGATTGCTGGCAGGGCACGCGCGACGATAAAGGAATGATCCGGCCCAACGACCGATTTGGAGACATCAAAGCGCTAGCCGATTACGTCCACTCCAAGGGCCTGAAGATCGGAATCTACTCTTCGCCGGGCCCCAAAACCTGCGCGGGCTACGAAGGCAGCTACGGACACGAAGCGCAAGATGCCCAGCAATATGCCGCATGGGACATCGACTACCTGAAGTATGACTGGTGTAGCGCGGAAAAAGTGTACAAGCCGGAACAGCTTCAAGAGGTCTACACGAAAATGCATGACGCTCTTCAGAAAACCGGCCGCCCCATCGTATTCAGTCTGTGCGAGTACGGTTATGGCTTGGTCTGGCGCTGGGGAACTGCGGTGGGCGGAAACCTTTGGCGCACCACCGAAGATATCTCCGACGGCTACAATCGCATGTCGGTGATTGGCTTCCAGCAGAACGGCCTGGAAAAATATGCCGGGCCCGGACACTGGAACGATCCGGACATGCTCGAGGTGGGCAACGGCGGCATGAAGCACGACGAATACATCACCCACATGAGCCTGTGGTGCATTCTGGCGGCGCCGCTGCTCGCGGGGAACGATCTTTCCAAGATGGATCCCGACTCCTTGGCTATTTTGACCAACAAGGAAGTGATCGGAGTCGATCAGGATCCCCAGGGAATTCAGGGCCATCGTATCAGTGAAGAAGGTCCGCTCGAAGTCTGGGCCAAACCGCTGGCCGATGGCGCTTACGCCGTGGGTCTATTCAATCGCGGCGAATCCGAGAATCCCATCAGCCTCGACCTGGCGGAGCTCGGCATTCACGGCGCCGCGCAGGTCCGCGATTTGTGGGCACACCAGGACCTCGGCCAGTTCACCGGAAAATTTATCGCCAAAGTTCCGAAGCATGGCGCGGTGATGGCTATAGTGAAGTAAAATAATCCAGCCGAACCCGTGGCCGCCGCCACTCCTGGCGGCGGGTTCCGCGAAATTGGGTTTTCGATCTGTTGCCGGGCCGCGGCCCTGCCACGGCAGGGAATTCGCGAATAGCGAACCGAAAGGAATCGAAGAAATGAAAGGTGCCAGGCTGGTGTTGTCCGCGGTCGTGCTTTTGATTTTTGGTCTCCTGTTGGTTTATCGTCCGTGGCGAGTGCGCGGAGATCAAAGCGCGCCCGCCATTCCGCCGTTCACCGACTATCGCGGCGAAGCTCCCGGGAATATTCACAAGATTACCGTCGCAGATCTACCGGAGCCGTACGCGTCGCAGGCCGTCGATAACAGTCCCACGGTCGTGGATCAGCCGCAGGGCGCGTGGCCCAAGGCTCCACACGGATTTAAGGTCGAGCGCTACGCGGAAGGCCTGGAAAATCCGCGGCTGATTCGTACCGCGCCCAACGGCGATCTGTTCCTCGCGGAGAGCAAAGCCGGCAAGATTGTCGTTTTTCGTGGCATCTCCAATAACGGGCGGCCCAGCAAAGAGGAAGTTTTTGCCAAGGGATTGAAGCAGCCCTTTGGAATCGCTTTCTACCCGCCGGGCAATGATCCGCAGTGGGTGTACATCGCCAATACCGATTCGGTGATCCGCTTCGCTTACCACAAGGGAGATCTGAAAGCCCGCGGTGGCGAAGAGAAAGTGGTTCCGAATCTCCCGGGCGGCGGATTGCTGCACGGCGGTGGGCATTGGACCCGGGACGTCGCCTTCAGCCCTGACGGCCACAAAATGTTTGTCTCGGTCG
>Ga0182024_10012761_pt1 | contig 16565 bp, 15 predicted proteins | sample P32metaG_FD_120480 | JGI IMG/M metagenome (GOLD analysis project Ga0182024, IMG submission 120480) | Permafrost microbial communities from Stordalen Mire, Sweden - P3-2 metaG (Illumina Assembly) | ecosystem: Environmental > Terrestrial > Soil > Wetlands > Permafrost | place: Sweden: Stordalen... | reverse complement strand
CTTGCGGATCGTATTTCTTGTTCTTTGAATAGCCTCGCAAAGTCAGCCCCTTCGTTATTGGGTTTGCGCCGTACGCAGGTGACAACTGGCGGACCACTTTGCTCCGCCTGCTTACCGAAGTTCATGTACGGCTGCTCAAAATCTCAGCACGCCTCAGGAAAAAGTTCATCTGGCGTGGGTTTTCGAGCGTCATCGGACGCAGCTCCATATTCGAGACAAGTTCAAGCACTACGGTAACTGGTAAGGTAATCGACTTGCGTTGACAATTTGTGTCAACACGAAGACGCTGCTTTCCTTCCATAGTACAGGCGGCGCTTCGTGCAAATCCCCGTGCACTTCACGGGTATCGTTTCCACTTAGTGGATAGGAGATCGATGTATGTCTCAACGGCTGGGTGACCTTCTCGTCAAAGAGAAGATCATTACCCCAGAGCAGTTGGAACAAGCGACTAAGGCCCAGAAGGAGCAGAACTGCCGCCTGGGCTCCGCCTTGGTGAAGCTTGGCTTCCTCACGGATGAGGATGTAACTAATTTTCTGTCCCGTCAGTATGGCGTTCCCGCGATCAACCTCTCGTATTTTGAAATAGACCCGGCCGTGGTCAAGCTGATTCCGTTCGAAACGGCAAAGCGCTATCAGATCCTTCCGTTGAGCCGCGTGGGAGCATCGCTCACCATCGCAATGGTCGATCCCACCAACGTTTTCGCCATGGACGATATCAAGTTCATGACTGGCTTCAACATCGAGCCGGTGGTAGCGTCGGAAAGCTCTATTCTCGCCGGCATTGAAAAGTCCTACGGAGGTCCGAAGGAAAAAGAAGAAGATCTCGAAACCGTAATGCAGTCGATGCAGGAGATGAACGAAAGTGACGTCGAACTGCAGGCGGAAGAGCAGCAGATGGAGCTCTCGCAGCTGGAAAAAGCGGCTGACGAGGCTCCTGTCGTCAAGTTGGTGAATCTAGTCCTCACCGATGCGGTAAAGCGAGGCGCAAGCGACATTCACATCGAGCCCTACGAAAAAGAATTTCGCGTTCGGTTCCGTATCGACGGTGTTTTGCAATCGATCATGTCTCCGCCCATCAAACTCAAGGACGCAATCACGTCGCGCCTGAAGATTATGGCGAAGCTCGACATCAGCGAAAAGCGCCTGCCGCAGGACGGCCGCATCATGCTGAAGATGAACATCGGAGGCCGCAAGAAGCAGCTCGATTTCCGCGTCAGCACATTGCCCACTCTGTGGGGCGAGAAGATCGTGCTTCGCTTGCTCGACAAAGAAAATCTGCGACTGGACATGACCAAGCTGGGCTTCGAGCCCGAGTCCCTCGTCAAATTCGAAAAGGCAATCTTAAAACCCTATGGCATGGTGCTGGTGACGGGTCCAACAGGTTCGGGAAAAACCAACACCCTGTACTCCGCTATCTCGCGCTTGAATCAGCCCGACACCAACATTATGACGGCCGAAGATCCAGTTGAATTTCAGTTAGGCGGCGTCAACCAAGTACAAATGAAAGAGCAGATCGGATTGAACTTTGCCGCTGCTCTGCGCTCTTTCCTGCGTCAAGATCCCAATATCATTCTGGTCGGCGAAATCCGCGACTTCGAAACTGCAGAAATCGCCATCAAGGCCGCCCTGACGGGCCACCTCGTTCTTTCCACTCTGCACACCAATGGTGCTCCCGAAACTATTACGCGCTTGATGAACATGGGTATTGAGCCCTTTCTGGTGGCCACTTCGGTGCACCTGATTTGCGCACAGCGCCTGGTTCGCCGTATTTGCAAAGATTGCGCGGAGGTCGTGGACGTTCCCGTGCAGACCTTGATTGAAGAAGGTTTCACGCCCGAAGAGGCGAAGACGATCAAAATCCAAAAAGGCAAAGGCTGCAGCATCTGCAACAGCACCGGTTACAAAGGCCGCTGCGGTCTTTACGAAGTGATGGAAGTGGACGACGAGATCAGGGAACTTGTGCTGGTCGGCGCGTCGGCGGTCGAAATGAAAAAGAAGGCGATCGAGCGGGGAATGATCACGTTGCGCCGCAGCGGTTTGATCAAAGTGGCGGCCGGTATGACCACGCTTGAGGAAGTCGCGCGCGAAACGATTCATTAAGTGCGAGTTGAAACAGATAGTCGATGATTTCTGAATAAAGTTTGCGAAGAAAAGAATTCAGGACCGAGAGGAAGGAAACTGTATGGGTTTGTCCTTAAGCGATCTGCTCAAGAGAATGCTGGAGATGAGTGGCAGCGATCTTCATATCACCACCAATTCACCACCCCAGATCCGCGTCCACGGACATCTGGTGCCGCTCGATTTGCCGCAGATGACGCCCGCTGAGACCAAGCAGCTGGCTTACAGCGTCATGACCGATTCGCAAAAGCACCGCTTCGAAGAAAGCCTCGAACTTGACTTCTCTTTCGGATTGAAGGGCCTTGCCCGTTTCCGTGCCAACGTATTCAATCAGCGCGGAGCCACGGCCGCCGTCTTCCGTTTGATTCCATTTGAAATCAAGTCGTTCAATCAACTCGGTCTGCCGGCGGTAGTCAGCAAGCTCTGCGATAAGCCGCGCGGCCTCGTGCTGGTGACTGGACCAACCGGCTCCGGAAAGTCGACGACTCTGGCAGCGATGATTGACAAGATTAACAGCGAACGGCACGACCACATCCTCACCATCGAGGACCCCATTGAGTTCGTGCACATGAACAAAAACTGCGTCGTCAATCAGCGCGAACTTCACGCTGATACTAAGAGCTTTACGGATGCCTTACGCGCAGCACTTCGTGAAGATCCGGACGTCGTGCTGATCGGCGAAATGCGAGACCTGGAGACCATCGAGTCGGCCCTGCGCATCGCGGAAACCGGCCACTTGACCTTCGGTACCTTGCATACCAATTCAGCTACCTCCACCATCAACCGAATCATCGACGTATTCCCGGCGCACCAGCAACCACAAATTCGCGCGCAGCTTTCTCTGGTGCTGGAAGGCGTCATGTGCCAAACGCTGCTACCGACGCCAAATGGCAAGGGTCGCACCATGATCATGGAAATTCTTATTCCGAACCCGGCGGTCCGAAACCTGATTCGTGAAGACAAAATTCACCAGGTCTATTCGGCAATGCAATCCGGCCAAGACAAGTTCGGCATGCAAACGTTCAATCAGGCGCTGGCCACGGCCTACTTCCAGAAACAAGTTACGTTGGAGACGGCGCTGCAACGGTCCAGCAATCCCGATGAGCTTCAGGAAATGATTAACCGCGGTGCAACTTTGACAAACCGCGGCGGTGCTTCCTCGCCCATGGCGCGAGGTGCGTCGAAGACCTAGTACGCAGCAAGAATCGAGATACGAAGCAGCAAGTGAGCCGCACGGAAAAGCAGCCGACCGACGACGAGTTGAGGAGAAATTAACACCATGCCCGTTTTCACATTTTCTGGCAAAGACGCCTCTGGACAAAAGATTTCCGGAGAGCGCAACGCACCGAATAAGCAGTCACTGGGACAACAGCTACGGCGCGAGCGCATCACGCCCGGTTCCATTCGCGAGAAGGGCAAGGAATTTGTCATGCCCACGTTTGGCTCGGGCAAGGTCAAGACCAAGGACATCGCGATCTTCTTCCGGCAGTTCTCGGTCATGATCGACGCCGGCCTGCCCTTGGTGCAGTGCCTGGAGATTCTGGCAGCCAACCAGGAAAGCCAGTCTTTCCAGAAGACGTTGACAGGCGTTCGCACCACCGTGGAAGGTGGTGCAACCTTGGCCAACGCCATGCGCCAATATCCGTTGGTATTTGATGACCTCACCACCAACATGATCGAGGCTGGTGAAACGGGCGGTATTCTTGACGTCATTCTGCAACGCCTTGCCACATACGTTGAAAAAGCTGTGCGGCTGCGCGCTGCCGTTAAGTCTGCGCTGATTTACCCCGTCGCAGTCGTGAGCATCGCCACGTTAATCGTCGGAGCGTTGCTGAAGTGGGTCGTCCCCATCTTCTCCAACCTATTTGCCGGCTTAGGGGTTACGCTCCCACTGCCTACCCGCATCGTGATGGGACTGAGCGCCTTCGTGCAAGGGTTCTGGTGGGTTTTCATCGCGGGCGCAATCGGTCTCGTATTCGGCATAAGGCAAATTCGCAAGCATCCGCGTGGGCGTTATTACTTCGATAAGATGCTGTTGAAGATGCCCGTCATCGGGTCTCTTCTCCGCAAAATTGCAGTGGGCCGGTTCACGCGGACCCTGGGTACTTTGATCACGTCTGGCGTGCCTATCCTCGAAGGCCTGGCGATCACCGCAAAAACGTCCGGAAACGCCGTGCTGGAAGAGGCGCTGATGAAGGTGCGCAAGGCCATCGAAGAAGGCCGAACCATCGTCGATCCCCTCAGAGAATGCGGTGTTTTTCCCAACATGGTGACGCAGATGATCGGCGTCGGCGAAGCTACCGGCGCTATGGATAACATGCTGCAGAAGATTGCCGATTTTTACGAAGAAGAAGTGGACTCAGCGACCAAAGACATGTTGGCTTTGCTGGAGCCCGCAATCATCGGCGTGCTGGGTTTCACCATCGGTGGAATCGTGATTTCGCTTTATATGCCACTGTTTGCCATGATTGCGAAATTGGCCGGCTAAAGAAGCATTGCTAGCCGGCGGCCGCGCGTATGGCAGCGGCCGCCCCGCCGCCGCGAAAACCCGCCAGGCGGGGCGAACAAAACTCGGCGCGAAGTCAACCCTTCGACCGGATGTTTTCAGATTATCGGGACCTCAATGCAATCGACGTTTGATGAGCGAAGTTGGCTGGCTTGGCTGGTGAAAGTACGGATTCTAATCCTAACCTTCCTGCTCGCCATTCAATTGGCTGTCGCCCATCTCACGCCCACGCCTCTGCCTCTTCGCTTTTTCGTCAGCACAATCGTTTTGTGGTTTGGGCTGTCGCTGTTCTACATCCTCTTGCTCTCCTTGTGGCATGAACACCGCTTGCAGGCATCCCTGCAAGTACTCACGGACTTGGTTCTGGTCAGTCTGGTCGTGCATGAAACCGGAGGCTGGGACAGTTCGCTGAATTTTCTTTACCCTCTGGTCATCATTGTCGCCAGCATTCTGCTCCCGCGCGTGTGGGCGCATCTGATTGCGGCACTCGCCTTCATTCTTTATGGAACCGTTCTTGAATTGAACTATTACGGCGTGGTGAAGTCCTATTGCACCACCCATCCCGGATTGAAAGGGTTGCAGGCCATTATTCTGGTGAACCTGTTTGCCTACCTCGCCGTCGCGTATCTTGCCGGTCTGCTGAACGCCAAGTTGCGGCAAGCTCGTGTTCAGTTAAAAAATGCAAGTGGCGCTCTGGAAAATCTCCAGATCCTTCATGAAAACATCATTCAATCCATCAGCAGTGGACTGATCACCACCGGGCTCGATGGACACATCACCCTCGTCAACAGCGCAGCCTTAAAGCTGCTGGAAAGAACGTCCGCTCAGTTGCTAGGAACCTCGGTCAGCGAACTCTTTCTCGACCCGCTGCCCAGCACGGAGGCGCGGCAGGCTCATTCCGAAGTTCGATTCGACACGGAAAAGTCATTTCGTAAAACCTTGCGCGTGCGTGTTGCAATGTTGAATGTTCCCGACAGCGGCGTAATCGGCTACGTCTACGCCCTCGACGATCTGACGGAAATTCGCCGACTCGAGCGGGAAGTCCGCATGCAGGATCGTTTAGCCGCCGTGGGCCGCCTGGCTGCCGCCATCGCACACGAGATTCGCAACCCTCTCACTTCCATCGCGGGTTCGGTCAGCATGCTCTCTGGCATACCCGATATGAGCGCGGAGCATCGGCAGTTGCTCGATATCGTTACTCGCGAGTCACATCGCCTCAACGGCATCATCACCGATTTTCTCGCCTACTCGCGCGGCAAACAGTATCGATTTGAAAAAGCTGACTTGGTCCCTCTGCTGGAAGACACGCTTACGCTCATGCGCCACCGTATGTCTGCCGAAAACACGGGCATCGTGATTGAGGATGGATTCGCAGTTCGTGAAGCCTGGGTCTTGGCGGACGGAGATAAGATCAAACAGGTTTTTTGGAATTTTGCCGAGAACGCGGTGCGTGCCATGCGCAACGGCGGAACCCTCCGCGTCAGCATTGAGCGTCTGGGGGACGATTGGCAGGTTAGCTTTGCCGATACTGGAACTGGAATGACCCCGCAACAAATAGAAAAGACTTTTGAACCCTTCCAATCCGGCTTTGAAGGCGGGACCGGCCTGGGCCTGGCTGTGGTTTACCAAATCGTGCAGGCGCATGAAGGTAAAGTTTGGGCGCGCTCCAAGCCTGGGCAGGGAACAACTTTTGTTTTACGTTTGCGAAGGTTGGACGCCGAGCGCGTCGCAATCAATCCGCGCGCGCCGGAGAATACCACGTCATCTTCAATGACTGGGCCCCAGAACGCACAATTGGCAGCCGCCGCCGGAGAAGGGAGGGCGCGTGGCTAACATTCTCGTCTGTGATGATGAACGCTCCATCTGCGAAATGCTCGACATCGCCTTGCGCCGCGACGGGCACCGCGTTGAAACGGTGCAGTCCGGTCAGGCAGCCAAGAACAAGATCGATGGCAACCTTTACGATCTGATCATTACCGACATCAAGATGCCGAACATCGATGGCATCGAAGTTCTGCGGCACGCGCATCGCGTTTCGCCCGATTCTCCCGTCATCCTGATTACGGCGGTAGATGATTACGAGGCGGCGGTGGAAGCCGTGAAAGCTGGGGGCGCCTCGGACTACATTCGCAAGAGTCCTGGCCTGGTTGACGAGATCAAGCTGGCCATCCGCCGCGTTCTTGAAAACCTCACTCTCAGCAAACAAAATTTCGCGCTGCGTCGCGACGCCGCCTCCCATAACTCGCTCGATAACATCATCGGCTCCAGCCCCGCGATGGAGAAGCTAAAGCAAACCGTCCGCACCGTGGCTTCCACCGCCAGCACCGTGCTGATTCATGGAGAAAGTGGTACGGGTAAAGAACTGGTTGCGCGGGCGGTCCACATCTGTTCGCCTCGCGCTACTGAACCGTTCGTATCGGTAAATTGCGGCGCCTTCCCGGAAACTTTGCTCGAGAGCGAACTTTTTGGCTATTTGAAAGGCGCCTTCACCGGAGCCACGCAAAACAAACGCGGACTGTTCGAAGTCGCAGGCGGCGGCACCATTTTTCTGGATGAGATCAGCGAGATGACGCTGGCCATGCAGGTAAAATTGCTGCGCGTTTTGCAGGAGCGCACCGTGCGGCCTGTGGGTGGAACCAGCGAGATTTCCATCGACGTGCGCGTCATTGCCGCCACCAATCGCGACCTCGACAAGGCCGTCGCCGAAAATCTATTTCGCGAAGATCTCTACTACCGCCTCAGCGTGATTCCCATCCGCGTGCCCGACCTGCGGGAGCGCCGCGAAGACATTCCGCTGCTGGCCAACCATTTTCTCAAGAAGTACGCCACCGCCGCGAACCGGAGCATTCTGCGGTTGCACAAAGACGCGCTCGACGCTCTCTGCGATTACGAGTGGCCGGGCAACGTCCGCCAGCTCGAGAACACGATCGAACGCGCCGTAGCCTTGGAGATGACCAATGAGTTGCACGTCGAATTGCCCGCGGAGCGCCCGAAAGTCCGCGCCGCCGCAGCCGGAGCGTCTGCAGGAACATCTGACATCGCAACTGGAGCGGTTCTCCCGCAAGGGGTGGGCATGGAAGGCTACGTCGCCAGCATCGAGCGCTCCCTCCTGCAATCGGCTCTCGACCGCTCGAACGGCGTGCAAACCAAGGCCGCGGATCTACTCAGTATCTCGTACCGTTCTTTCCGCCATTTGATGAAGAAGTATGAACTATAGAGACTTCCAGCTACTAGCTTTTCGCTTTTACCGGCAGGTCGCGGCAAAGGCTGGCAGCTAGCCTAGAAGCTGCCCTTCTTCAACTGTTGTTTCCACCCCAGCACGCGCGCCTTCGCTCCTTCGGCCTCAGCTTCCGGAATCATTCCCTTTTTCTGATAAAGCACTGACAAGCTGGTGTGGGCGAGAACGTCATCGGGATCCAGTTCCGTAATTTTTTGTGCGACGCTAATCGCCTCGTCATAACGCTGCAAATCCTGCAGCGCGCGCGCCAGGCCGTGCATGGCTTCTGTAAAGCTAGGATCGACGGCCAGCGATTCGCGGTACGCCGCGACCGCTTCCTCCAACTTCCCATCCGCCATCAAATCAAGCGCGGCGTAGTAGCGGTCCTCAGCTTGCTGGCGTGTGTTTCCATTGGACATGGTAGGGAATTTCCTGGCGGAGACAGGATTCTAACATGGCTGGCTCGGCCGATTTCTTTCGAGTGTCTTCGTATCCTGAGTGTTCAAACCTCTTAAGGACGGATCCGCGCGGAAGGAAAGTATAGGCGAAAGAGTCCCCTCTGGTTATGATGATCCCATGCGCCATTCGCTCCGCTTCCTGTGGAATGCTACGAAAGGCCATCGCCTGGCGCCGTGGCGCAGTCCCTACTTGCTGTGGCGCATCGAGACTTACTGTGGCGTCAAGATGACGAAAATCGGATTCCTGGAGTTTTGGGAGTTTCTCTGGCGAGAGCGCTCCAGTCTGTGGCGCTTTCTGAAGTGGACGGGCGAGATGGAGCGTTACGCTCACCCCAAGCCAAAAAATCCCTAAGACTTGCTACGCGCCTTTACCTGCGGCAACCGCTTCACCCAGCACAATGATTACTTCCGATCCCTTGCCTGCTCCCGTTATCTGCGCGGCTGCGCCTCGGTTTGCCGCAATCTCCAGGAAACCCATGCTTCCCAGTACGCCAAAAACCTCTCCCGGCGCGCCTTCCGCATAAGCATTGTGGATCTCACTGATCTCGCGGCTGCCAACGACAATCTTGAATCCATTGGCTTCGGCTCCGAATAGCATCGGAGCGTCTTGCGGCGTGATGTTGGTAACCAGATTTCCAAACCGATCGACCTTTAATACCACTCCGCGCAAGCGGTTTTGGTCGACAGCCTTGGGCTTGGGAGCTGTGAAGCGAACGTAATCCTCAATCTCATCGCCAAACTTTACCGTGTCGACCTCTTTCGCCAGATAAGCCGCGATCGGCGAAAAAATATCCCGCGCATGAAAGGTGCTACTGACCGGCTGCATGAAATAGTGCTCCGCCGTGATGTGCCGCACGTGCATGCGGCTCTCCCGCGCGTAGACCAGCGAGAGGACGCCATTGTCGGGCGCCACAAAATGATATTTGTCGCTTGAAGCGAGAATCGGGCGCCGCGCCGTTCCCACGCCAGGGTCTACCACCACCACGTGGACGGTGCGCGTTGGGAAGTAAGAATAAGCCTGCGAAATCGTCAGCGCTCCATCGAGCACGTCGAAGGCTTGCACCGAATGGCAGATATCGACAATCTGGGCTTCCGGCACGATGTCCAGGATTACGCCCTTCATTACACCCACAAAGTGATCGTTCGTGCCGAAATCGGTGGTAAGAGTGATAATCGGTTGCTGCGCCAAGATTACCTCGCGGTCGAAAGCCTGAGTTTCCCCTAAAGAATCGAAAGTAACCGCTGCTTCGCTCGCAGTCAAGGCACCGAGGTAATGAAAGAGGCCAGCCATCCCTCGACCGGGATCACTGGCCTCAAAATTTTGTAAAAGGAAAACCCACTCCCGTTATTCGATGTGAATATCGCCTGAGCCCGTGCGCACAGTGAGCATGGGTCCCCCACCGCGCACTTTGCCGGAGATCGATTTTCTTGTCTCCTGCACATGCCCTTGTACAGTCATGGTGATTGGCGCACCTACATCCAGCGTGCCGGAACTCGTGGAAATATTGGCGTCAAAGGCAGCATCGGAGGGCAACCGCACATGCACATTTCCCGAACCGGTGCGAATCTCCCAAGTGCCCGTCTGCGTGCCTTCGCCGGTAATATCGCCGCTTCCAGCCTCAGCATGGAAAGCCCCGTGAATTCCGTGGGCCGTGATGTTGCCCGAGCCAGTACGCAAGTCGACGTCCCCCGATCCGGTCTCTTCGACTTCAATGTCGCCGCTACCCGCCCCGCCGCGCACCGAACCGGATATCTCTCTCGCTCGCAGATTCCCCGACCCCGTCTGAATATGAAGCTCTCCGCTTACCCGCGAAAGCTTTATGTCGCCCGATCCGGTCTGCAAGTCGAGGTTCCCGTGCGTTCCTTCAATCGTCAGATCGCCAGAGCCGCTGTGCGTGCGAACCGTCGTCTCCGCCGGCACGGTGATTTCGTAGTCCACGGAAATATCGCGCGTGCTCTCATAGTCGATACGAATACTGTTTCCCTCCTGCCGTAGCGGAGGGTGCTGTTCAATTTCGCTAACGTCGGCGTGCCGGTTTCCAAACAGCCAATGGTCTCCCACGAAGATCTTTCCGTGGATCGAAACGGAGCCCGCCGGGCCGCTATGCACAATTACGTCGCCAGAACGTGTCTGCACTTCCAGATCAACCGGCCCGCTCACCTGAAACGTCTTATCGAAAGTGCCCTGCGGCGTTGAAGCAAACGCCGCACCGGACGCTACCAGCACGGCCGCCGCGATCGCGATTCCGGCGCGGATCAAAATCGCACGGATCGAAGGTTCTTGCCTATTCATGTTTTTCCACTCCGAATGAGTATGCCTAAGCTCCAAACCCGGTAGCCCAGACGACCGCCTACTGCAATACCACCTGATCTCCCTCTTTCAATCCACTGAGCACTTCCGTCTTCGCACCGTTCGAGATGCCAATATTGACCGCGACCTTGTCCTTGCCATCCTTGGCTTTCGGATTCGGAACCTCCACCGACGCCTTCTTGTCCTTGTCATACAAAATTGCGCCTTCCGGAATCTGCAGCACATTTTTATGTTCTTCCAGAATGATTTCCGCGTTTGCCGTCATTTCGGCTTTCAGTTCGCCCCCCGGATTCTGAATCGAAACTCTAACCTCAAACGTCGTTACATTATCCTTCTCCACTCCCATGGGAGAGATTTTCGTCACCTTGCCGGTAAAAGTCTTGTCCTTGAATGATTCCACTTTGATCCGCGCCGGCTGTCCCAGGTACACCTTGCCGATGTCGCTCTCATCTACTTTGCCTTTCACGTAGACTTCGCTGGTATCGCCCAGCGTCATCACCAGCGTGGCGGACGAACCCAGCACGAGGATGGAACTCACCGCGTCTCCCATTTCCACGTCGCGGGATAGAACGATGCCGTCGATGGGCGAAGTAATATCCGTGTAACTTAGCTGCTCTTCCAGTTGCTTCAGATTTGCCTCATCCTCCGCCACTTGCGCCCGCGACTGCGCAATCTTCGCCTTGAGCACGGTCATCTGCGCCTTTGCTACGTTCTGCTTGTTGAGAGACATCTCGTAATTTTTCTCGGCATCGTCCAGCGCCGAGGCGGACACAACGCCATCCTTGGCCATTCCCTGGGCGCGATCATAAGCCCGCTTCAACAGGGGGACGTCCGGACCCTCCGCATCCACCTTGGATCGTTCAAAATCCGCCTGCGAACTACTCAAATTGGCTTGCGCCGCATCCAGCGCCGCGCGGGACTGCGCCACCTGCGCTTCAATTTCTACCTTATCGAGTTGCGCCAGCAACTGGCCCTTCTTTACCCGATCCCCATACTCGACCAGCAACTTCTTCACAATGCCGCTGGCTTTGGACTTCACTTCCACTTTCGTTATCGGCGTTACCTTCCCCGTTGCCACTACGCTCTTGGCCAAGTCGCCTTTTTCCACCTTGGCTAGTTTCGTGGGATCAATCTTCGTGCCGCCGCGCGTCGCCGCAAACACTCCTCCCGCAATCAGCAGGACAATCGCAAGCCCGATGCCGCCCCACACAAACAGTCTGCGACGTTTCTTCTTATTATTTCCGCTTCCGTTCACGACGTCCTCCTGGTGATGAAGAGCTCGAAAAATTCCTTCCCGCTCTCTGTCTATTGTTACGCGCACGGCACAGAATTAGTTCCCAAGGATTTCAAGGCTGGTAGGCAACCAGCCACATTCTCCGACGCCCTGCGGCTGTTGCCTGCTCGTTAGACCTGCTACCCCTGAAAAGGGTAGCGCATTGCGACGTGAATTTTCTGCAGGTTGATATGAAACTTGAGCGCGGCGAAGCGGTTGTGTCCAAACGCGGAGCATCGGGCCTCGGGTGCTAGAATTACCCATCCATGATCGCCTTTGTGCTGCTCCGGGTGCTTCTGATCCTTCTCCTGGTGGCGGCAAACGCGTTTTTTGCGGCTGCGGAGTTTGCCTTGGTCAGCGTTCGCGACACGCGAATTCAGCAGCTCATCTCCTCCGGCCGTATCGGCGCACGCATCGTCCAGAGGCTGCACCAGCGACTCGACGAAGTCGTCAACGGCGTGCAGCTCGGCATCACCATGGTCAGCCTCACCCTGGGCTGGATCGGCGAACCCATGGTCGCTCAGCTTGTAGGATCGCTTCGCTTTGTGCAGGAGATCCCTCACGCGGCCGTGTACGCCCACGGCATAGCCATCGTGATCGCCTTCAGCCTGATCACTTACTTGCACGTTCTTCTCGGCGAACTCGTTCCCAAGACTCTCGCCCTGCAGCGCGCCGAGCAGATTGCCCTGGCTGTGGCTGGTCCCATGGAAGCCTTCCTCACCCTGACGCGCCCTTTGCTTTTTTTCATGCGCCGGTCCGGCGGTTTGGTGCTCCATCTGTTCGGCGCCCGCGACACGCGCCGTCGCGGAGCAGTACACTCCCCCGACGAACTCAAGCTCATCGTCACTGCCAGCCGTCAGTTCGGCCAGATCCCCGAGTCGCAGGAAGAAATGATCCACAATGCCATCGAACTCGACAGCACCACAGTTCGCGAAGTCATGGTGGCCCGCCCCGATATCTTTTCTTTGCCTTCCGACCTTACCCTCGACGAAGCCTTGAATCGCGTGGTGGAAGGCCAGCACTCGCGGATTCCTGTGTTCGATCCTCAGCGGGGATCCGAACACATTGTCGGCGTCCTCTATTACAAGGAACTCGTACGTTGGGTACGGCTAAGGCTCATCAATTTGGGGCAGCCTTTAGCGTCGCGCATCGCCCGCACACAGATCGGCCAGATTATGCACGATGTGCTTGTCGTTCCCGAAACCAAAGTCCTGTCGGAGTTGCTCGATGAGTTCAAAAAGCGTCGACGCCACCTGGCAGTGGTCGTCGACGAATTCGGATCGACCGCGGGAGTGATCACCGTCGAAGACATACTCGAACAACTGGTCGGCGATATCGAAGACGAATTCGACACCCCGCCAGAACCGGCCTTAGCCGATGAATCGACTCTGGTGCTCGAAGGAGCGGAAAACATTCGTGATCTCGAGACTCAACACGGCCTCTTGCTGCCACGCGACGCCGGTTTTGAAACCCTCGCCGGATTTGTCCTCGCCCGCCTGCAGCGGATTCCGTACCTTGGCGAATCTTTCGAGTACGAAGGGCACCGCTATACCGTTGAAGAAATGGAAGGCCACCGCATCGCCAAAGTGAAAATCGAAAAAATAGACAATGTCGACAGCAAACCAGAGGCCGCCAAGCAAGCGGGAGATTGACCCCGTGAATGTAGTACTGTGTGGGGACAGCCGCCCTCGGCTGTCCATTCGAGCGAAGCTCGATAGCTCTTGGAGTTTAACCGCGATGAATCACGAGGAAGAACTGATTAGGTCGTTCGTCATGCCAACGAAGCGCCAACGCTACTTGGATTTTGTGTCGAAGCCAAAGACGCGACAGAAATTCCTGCGCGAACTCGCTCACTTCAAATCGCTCGGTCCACGCTACCTCCTGGCCATTCCATCGAACAAGCAGCGCGCAAAAGACATAGCGCTAATCCTGACGCAAAAAAGCGCGCCGCCTTTGTGCTGGGTCATCTCGGAGGATCGCCGATTAGATGGGAAGGAAATGCCACTGTCGGAAGCTCTGAATGACGTGGTCGGCCGCCAAATGGGCACGTTTTTATCGTGCATTCCGGGCAAGTTGGCGCACTTCGAAGGTGAAGAGGACCGCTGGATTCTTGAGCGCCGCTTGCAGCAAAAAACTGAGAACTGAGAACCGGAAACTGGAAACCGCCTTTGTTCAAAGCCCTTCTCCAACGCGTTCTCTACACGCTTCCAGTCATCTGGCTGGTCGTCAGTCTCGTCTTCCTCCTCATCCATCTCGTGCCGGGAGACCCTGTCCAGCAGATGCTTGGCGAAGGCGCACCGGCCGCCGACATCGCCGCGACTCGCCACGCCTACGGACTCGACGCGCCCCTCGCCGAACAATATGTTCGGTACTGGCGCGGCATCCTGCACGGAGACCTTGGCCCATCCTTCCGCTACAACCAAAGAGTCACGCGCCTGCTCACTCAGCGCTATCCCTACACTCTGCAACTCACGCTGGCTTCGCTTTTCGTAGCCATCGTTCTTTCGATTCCCGCGGGCGTGCGCTCAGCCCAGCGCCGCAATCGTTGGGATGATCGCCTGCTTTCGGTCGTCAGCCTCTTCGGCCTGTCGTTTCCCAACTTCGCGCTCGGTCCCATCCTCATTCTGTTGTTCGCTATTAAGCTGGGATGGCTTCCCGTCTCGGGTGCAGGCTCGTTCGCCAACCTCATCTTGCCCGCGATCACCATGGGCGGAGCGCTCGCCGCCATCCTCACTCGCATGGTCCGCACCTCCGTGCTCGAAGAGCTTGGCCAGGATTACATCCGTACCGCTCGCGCCAAAGGCCTGCCCGAGCGCACGGTCGTATACCGGCACGCCTTGCGCAACGCTATGATCCCCGTCATCACCGTACTAGGCCTGCAGTTCGGTGCGCTATTGGCGGGAGCAATCGTGACCGAGACGATCTTCTCCTGGCCCGGCATCGGCCGCCTCACCATCCAAGCCATCTCGAACCGCGATTATTACCTGGTCCAAGGCTGCATTCTGGCGATCGGATTGACGTACGTCGCAGTGAATTTTCTGACGGACGTGTTGTATTCGGTGGCGAACCCGAGAATCAGGCAGTAACAAGGAGATAAAAACGATAAAGAGGCGGGGCGTTCGCTGCCCCGCCTCTCAGTTCAATCAAGCTATGCTGCCTGCATCATCTTCATGCGTTCGTTCATCTCTTGCGGCGACACATCTTCCACGTGAGTGGCGACGCCCCAGAGATGTCCGAATGGATCTTGAATGAAACCATTGCGGTCTCCGTAAAACTGGTCCTGCACCGGCTTCAGGATTTTCGCGCCCTCAGCAGCTGCTTTCTCGACCACGCGATCGACATCCGGAAAGTACACATACAGGCTCACCGGGCTCCCGCCGACGGTTGCGGGGCTGGTGTGTCCCTGCCCCATGCTGGGATTTTCGTCAGCCAGCATGATGTGCGAGTCGCCGATCTTTAACTCTGCGTGACCCACCATTCCATTGGGGCCATTCATGCGAACGGTTTCAGTTGCGCCGAAGACTTTCTTGTAATACTCAATCGCTTGAGCGGCGCCCTTGATGATCAGGTAGGGTGTTACAGAGTTGTAGTCTTTGGGGATATACGAGACCTTGCTCATGATTTTCCTCCTCAGGGTTCGGGCTAAAGTGGGGGTTTAGGCGCGCATGCCGGCTGCGGATGCAGTCCGGCTGTCCTAATGGAAACACAATTCGGGAGCGATCTCAAGGCCGGGTTCCGGGTGCGGGCTGGTCAACAAATCCATTAGAATAAAAAGATCGCTACGGCCGCCATTTCGCTTCGCCGCACGGCACGCCACAACCCGCTGGCGGCCATTGGCACTGTGCTGATCGTCGTTTTCGTCATTTTTGCGATCTTCGCGCCGTGGATCGCGCCGCAGGATCCCGCATTCATCAATCTTCCCGCGCGACTTGATGCTCCGTCTCGCGCTCACTGGTTCGGCACCGACGAACTGGGCCGCGATATCTTTTCGCGCATCATCTACGGCGCGCGCATATCGATGCTGGTTGGCAGTTGCGTGGTGATAGCCTCTCTTACGCTCGGTCTCATTATTGGCTCCATTGCCGGCTACTACGGCGGGTCCATCGACCGCTTCGTCAACATCGTGCTGATGAATGCATTCCTGTCGTTCCCGGGAATTCTTCTTGCGATTGCGTTCGTTGCGTTTCGGGGGCCAGGGATTTTCAATCTCGTCCTCGCGCTCTCGCTGGGCGGATGGGTAGGTTACGCGCGCCTGGTTCGAGGACAGGTCTTGGCTGCGCGGGAACGCGAATTTGTCGAAGCAGCCCGTGCGCTCGGAGCGAGCGATCTCCGCATTGTCGCCCGCCACATCTTGCCCAACATCATTCAGCCGGTCGTGGTGCAGGCAGCGATCGGTATGGCCGGAGCGATCCTCGCGGAGGCCACCATGAGTTTCCTCGGACTGGGCGTCCCGCCGCCGACCGCGAGTTGGGGAGCGATGCTGAACGACGGCCGCGCCCATCTTTTCGATGCGCCACATCTCGTGCTTTTTCCCGCCCTTGCCGTCATGCTGGCGGTGCTCTCGTTCAACTTCATTGGCGATGCACTGCGGGACTACCTCGATCCCCGATCCCGCATAGAAGCCGGCCTATAGCCGCAGATAAGAAAAAAATTCTCAGCATATTGAAAAAGTTCGTGCGCAT
>Ga0182024_10012760_pt1 | contig 16566 bp, 20 predicted proteins | sample P32metaG_FD_120480 | JGI IMG/M metagenome (GOLD analysis project Ga0182024, IMG submission 120480) | Permafrost microbial communities from Stordalen Mire, Sweden - P3-2 metaG (Illumina Assembly) | ecosystem: Environmental > Terrestrial > Soil > Wetlands > Permafrost | place: Sweden: Stordalen... | reverse complement strand
GCTGAGCGATTATGCGGCGAGCCTTTCTTTATCGGCGAGCCGTTTTTTCTCGAAGGCCATCGGGCTGAGATATCCCAGCGTCGAGTGAAGCCTCCGGTGATTGTAAAACTGAAGCCAATCGATCACCTCGTCCTTTGCCTGATCTAAAGAGTTAGAGCATTTTCGGACGGCGAACCGGTGCCCACTTCGCCTGAAAATGCTCTAGAGCATGATCCCAAAAAGTTGCAGACTTTTTGGATAAGATCATGCGATAAAACAAAGAGATAAAGACCGTGAGCGATTCATCTTGAAGCGATCATGGTCTAGTGTTGCGATCTTGCGTGCCTCAGAAGCACATCGACGTAAGCGTCAGCACTGTGGCCCCGCGCGAAGGCCTCCGTGCGCTGCGCCGCGCGGACCCTGCAGTCTGGAAGACGGGGAATGAGCCTCGCGACGGCGGCGGCCAGTTCCTCGCTGGTGTAGGGCGCGAAAACTTCGCCTTCCGCTTCGTTTTTCTCGACGCTGGCGCCCGCGAAGGTTCCTCTTGATGCAATGACGGGACGCCCGGAAGCAACCGATTCCGTGAAAATGCCGGAGCCGCGCGCGGCTCCGAAGGCAACCGGATCATAGGGCAAAAGCATCACGTCGGTCTGGCTCGTCCACGCGGCATATTCGGCCCCGGTCAGAACCCCTTCCACGAGCCGCACACTTTTTAGCGCGCGCAAGGCCCGTTCCGCCTCGATCGTTCGTTGTTCCCATCCGCTGTGTTGAATTTGAATTAGGAATTCTGCATCGAGCCGTTGGCGCTGGCAAAGCTCGATTGCCTTGGGCAAGAGATGAAAGCCCTTCTCGCATTTCGAGTAGCCGAAAAATCCCAGGCGCACCGTGCCGTCGCCGGTTTCCTTGCGAGGCGAACCGTCGAAAGGGATCGGCAAGATTTCGGCGCTGATACCGAAGTCCTGTTTCAATAATGCCTGCATCGTTTTGTTTTCCACCGTGAAGAAAAGAACACGATCAAGCAGCGGAGCCGCCAAGTGAAAGGCGTCCCGGTAGAATTGTTCGCCATGCTCTGCAACTTCTCCCCATGGCGTCCAAGTCGGCGGGAACATTAAGTGGCAGACAACGCGCGGCAATCGTTCTCGAGGCTCGCGGAGCAGATAGCGGATCAAACCCAAGATCTGGTTTTGCGAAATCGCCGGCACGATAACGAGATTGTTGAATTTCCAAACGTCGGCGGGCAATGCCCCGAGATCTTTCTCGAATGCCTGGTTAAGTGCTTTCCAGGTATTTCGTTCGGACCGGCTTGGCCCGCTAGCCCGCCCCCCCCGAAAAACCGCTGCAACGGATCGCAATTGCTTTTCCCCGTACCACGAACCCATGCTTTCATACAGCGAGCGTTTGAAATGCGCGACGGCGCCGAGCTCCTCGACGATCGATTGATCCATCGCTTGCACGCCGAAGATGCGGGATCGCAAATTCCGTCGCGACAGTGTTCCGGTGAGCTTCACCGCGAGATTGTAGCTATGTTCTCCATTGCTGATCAATCCATTATCGAGGCAAATAACTTCCATGGAGGCCGCTGGCTGCGGCTCACATTCGCTTTTTGGCTTGCCACGCAGACAGGCCAACAAGATGACATGAGGTGCGACCTTGAGCCGTATCAACAAGCCGACGAAGTTGAAAGCTCCGAGCTCGCCCGCGAGCGTCGCGGACTCCGATACCAGCTTGCCGGCCAGATAAGACCGGCAGCCGCCGACCGTCGAAGGAATGCGCGGCCACGTGTCGTCGAGCGCCTTCAATGCCCTCATGTAAGCTTGGGTAGACTCTAATTTATGCAGGAAGAGCCCGACGTTCGCAATCAAATGATCGATGACCAGCTTGCGGCCCAAGAGGTCATTATCCGATGGCCCGCCTCTTTCGTAATGTAACATGCAGTAAAGATTTGGATGTTTGGAAAAAACGTTCATTCCATGGAGCCGATAAATCCCCAGCGAACGGTCGATCACGACGCTCCCCATGAGCACGCTAATTCCCCGAATAAGATAGGCATCAGTGCAGCTTCGTAGCTCACGTAAGCTTTCTTTCATCAAGAAAAGCTGAAGCGCATCGCGCCGAAAGCAATTGCCAGAGGTCGGCGCCCAAACCCAGATTCCGACGTCACCCGGTTGAACGAGATGGACCTGGCTTTCGAGTTCCGCACCGGGACTCCGCAAGGGCCAGACTTCTGGCGCGGTTTCATCGATCCGCCGCACGAGGCTCGGTGTCACTCCTCGTCCAGAACGCGCATATTCGCTCAATCCGTAAATCGTCCCGAGAACCATGCGCGAATCGACGGACTGAATCATATCGGCCGAAGTAAATCCAACCGGTATACGCAGCGACAGATGCACGAAAATATGGGTTTCCACGCAGGAAGGAAGGAGAACGTCGTCCGCGTCCAGAAAGACAACATATTCGCCCGAGCTCTCTTCGAACCCCTCGATCGTGGCGAGGCTTTGACCGCCATTGTCGCTTCGCCGCAGTATTGTCGTGCCCGGATATTGCTTTGAGATGGCGAGAAGAACGTCGGCACTTTCATCGGTCGAAGCGTTATCGACGATAATGCACTCGATGTTCGGGTAGGTTTGTTCAAAGACAGAGTCGGCGGCCTGTTTCAGAAAGCGGCCATAATTGTAATTGACGATGATTACGCTCACCAACGGCAGGCTGAATGGCGGAGAATTTATTTTATCCCCAGAATTACGGTGGTGCGTCTGAGCAATAGTATCCACGGCAGCTACCTTCATAAGCGCTCTGGCTTGCGCCTCTTTTTGCGACGGGACCGGCGCGGCGGACCTCGCCCTTATCAGATTCAGAAAAACTATGCCGCGCGTGGCTTCCGCCGCAAGCCGTACCGCGCGGGGTTCCGATTTGAAGGGCAAGTGCATATTGCTTGCAGAGGGTTTCGAGCTCGGCGGCAAGCCACATCGCCTCGCGGAGATCCGGGCCGGTGGCGATCATCAGGTGCTCAGCGCTTGCACCGCCTTAGACAATTACCGCCGGTCGGGCAGAAAATCAAATCGGGCAAGGGGCCAGCGAGGGAAGCGAGATATTTTGCGCCGCCCGGTGGCTCGGCCGGAAAGAATTTCAAGGCCCGGAAGCCATGTTCCCGCAGCGTCATAGCTTCGGACGCGGTCGCCGCGCCAGGCAAAAGAGGCACCGGCGATTGCACAGCCGCCTCCATGAGGCGCGGCGTTACTCCGGGGCTGACCAGAAACCCCGCTCCGGCATTGGCCGCGGCTTCAATCTGGTCCGCCTCGACAATCGTTCCGGCGCCGATGCAAGCGTCCGGAAATGTCTTGGCGAGCGCCGACACCGCGCCCATCGCGGCGGGCGTGCGCAAGGTGATCTCGAGCACCGTCAATCCGCCAGCGATCAGGGCGCGGGCCTGGGCAAGCGCGTCCTCGATATCGCTCACCGTGAGCACGGGAATGACCGGGGCGCGGCGAAGCACCGCCAAAGTCGCCTCGCTATGTGGGTAAAGCATGGAGCGCGCCCTTCCATCGCTGCGGCATCGTTTGCTGGTCAGCCGCAGACGCTCGCGCCGAGTTCCGGTCCGCTCGCATTGGCGCGGAACATTTGGAACAGCTCGCGCCCATAGCCATAGGAATGTGCCTCAAGATCGTACTCGGCGGGCGGGCGGTTATGCAAGGTCTCCGCTGAAAGTTCCACCGTCAATGTGCCCGCTTCGGCGTCGAGCGCGATGATGTCGCCATCCCCCAGCCGGCAGATCGGACCTCCGTCGAGCGCCTCCGGCGTGACATGGATCGCCGCCGGGACTTTTCCCGACGCGCCCGACATACGCCCATCGGTGACCAGCGCCACTTGATGGCCGCGCGCCATGACCGAGGGGAGCACCGGCGTTAATTTTTATGCAACTCAGGCATGCCGATCGCTTTCGGACCCTGGAAGCGAACCACCGCAACAAAATCAGAATCGAGCTCGCCGCGCGATACGCAGCCTCCACCTCCTCCTGCGTATGAAAAATCCGCACCGGCGCGCGGACCCTGCGATGTTCCGGCGCGACCGCGCTGACCTTGATGACCGCGCGGCCGAGATTGCCGTCGAGAACCTTCAGGCCGTCGTCGCGGGAAAACGCATTGGCCGTTGCGCGCAGGACCGATTCGTCACGGCTCAAAGAAGGCGATGGCCGGAAAGCGAGTTTCCCGTCGTCGAGATAAGGCTCTTGCGCATAAAATTCGAGGTAATGCCCGGCAATTGTTTTCGCATCTGGATGCAAGAGACCCGCCTTATCGGATAAGTGTCGCCTTCCGACCCAACGTTATTCAAGCTCCTAAGGCTACGGATTGCCTCGAGCAACTGAGGCTCTGCTTCGTCCCACGTGGCAGCTTTTGTCGCAATTATCATCAGTTGCTGCGCATATGCATGCTCAATCTGCGGCGAGCTGAAGGCCCCTCTCGCGGTAATGAATTTCTCCAACGCCTCTGAATGACACCCCAACCCGCGTAAGGCGAGCCCGTATTGCAGCCAGTATAGGCCGTCCAAGTGGAACGTGGTTTCGAATGCTCCATACACCGCTCTGACACGTGACTCGTCGTTCCGCATCATCTCTTTCACAAACCTATGGTTTATTATAGATTTCAATATGACTCCATCCGCCTTTCCTACATGCTTAATAACGGGACTTTTATAGTCGGAGTAGGCGGTCAGCAGCGATATAAGGCAATTCTTGATCATTTCGGCGCTTACAATCTTCTCGAAAAGCTCCCTTACGTAGATAGGGTGGCGAGCGACATATTTTTTTCACGCTGACTCACAACGACGCCTTGGACCTGAGATGCGAGAAAGTTCACATCTTCAGCTATCCCTAAATTGACTAATGCTCAACCGATAATGTTTGCGCTGATTGCGGATCTATGAATGTCCGTCGTCAGAGTTTTTGGGACAGGGAGCGGCTTAAACTAAGAGAGTCTCTGGCTCGTCTGGTTTGTAATGTTATGTGGCTTTCCGACGGTGCAGCAAGCGGCGATTGGCGATTGTCTGTCGTTTGATCCTTTTTCTTTCAATCAGAATGGTCTGGCCGCGGCCGAAGTAGACATCGGCTGGCGTCAGATTGCCGATGCTCTCGTGATAGCGCAGGTGATTGTAGTCAGCGACGAAGGCCTCGATCTGGGCTTCGAGATCGCCCGGCAGGTAATAGTTTTCGAGCTGGATACGGTTCTTGAGCGTCTGATGCCAGCGCTCGATCTTGCCTTGGGTCAACGGACGATAAGGCGCGCCGCGGACGTGCTGCATGTTCTGGCCGTCGAGCTATTTAGCCAGGTCCGCCGCAATGTAGCTGGAGCCGTTGTCGGAGAGAAGCCTTGGCCGGTGGATGACCTTCGCCTGGTCGAGTCCTGAGGCCTTCAATGCCAAGTCCAGCATGGCGGTGACATCCTCGGTCTTCATAGTTGGGCACAGCTTCCAGGCGATGATGTAGCGTGAAAAGTCATCGAGAACGGTCGACAGGTAGAACCAGCCCCACCGGAAGAAAATCAGAAGGGCCACAAATTGGCGAGGTTTTTAGAACTGTCCAGCTTTTCGTGAGAAGTTACCCGAATAGTGATGCGATCTGCGGCGTGGCGCGCTTGAGGAACAGTGCGCGTTCATCCGTCGATCGGGCGTATCTTGCGACGTCATGCATAACCTGGCCAGCCGCAAAACGCGCTAACAGCTCCGGAACGTCAGCGAGCGCATGAGCCAGCCTTTCCGCGTATCGTTCAGGATTGTGATTGGTCCGCACGAATCCCTTCGCTTCATTTCCAAGCTCTTGGTAGATTGCCGGATCGCTTGCGAGTTCTCTGAGGGCTTGGACCAACTCAGCGTGTTCGTTCTCAATCGAGATCTTTTTCACGAGCCCATCCGGCAGGCCAGCGTACCAGCCAGTGCTGGTGACGAGAGTCGGCGTCGCGTGAAACCAACTACGGAGAATGCCGCCCGAGCCTTCCCCCATCGTCGGGTGACGAAGATTGAAGGCGAGATGGGCCGAAGCGATCGCATCATCGAGCGCCTGTTCGGAAACAAAGCCGTGCAAGGTGACGCGACTGCGTAAGCCAAAGGAATCGATCAGGTTTTCGATTTTAGCCTCATTTTGAAGTATGCCATAGAGATCGAGGTGAAAGTCGATCTCTGCGTATACGTCTCTCAACGCGGCGAGAATTTCTTCGACCCGCCTGTTCGAGCTGACATAGCCAAATAGGATCAGCCGGAAGGGCGACGACCAGACGCGCGCGACGCGCGGCGTCTGAGCAAGAGACATGAAAGGCAAAGGGAGTTGGAGCGTCGGGATCGCTGAGCGCTGCTTGACGTCCGCACACGCCGATTTCGAGTGACAAATCGCTGCGATTGCATTGGCGAGAAAAGGCTCGACCAAGGGCATCTCCTCGACATGTGCGTCGATGAGGCTCCCGTTCGAGGCGACGATCCTGCGCGCTATCCTCGCGCCCCTCTCGCCGTGGAGTTCCGCGACCAGCCTGACATATCTCGTCCAATTCGTACGATAGGACTCGAAAATGAAATGATGCAGCCGCGTATCATGCAGAATGGCGATCCCCGGAACGCGTTGCGCGATGCGGTAGATCTTCTCATGAAAACGGACGTCATTACCAAAGTTATAGATGTTGAGGCCGGCCTGAAGCTCGCAGTAGAATTCGTGCTCCCCGAGCTGCGCCGGATCGTAGATTTTGATGTTCGCTCCGTGGGGAAGCGAATCTACCTCCTCATGCGTCGTCCAGAATACGACTTCAAAATATCGCATCAAGACAGCCGCCAAGCGAGCTGTATAGTGCGCGATATCGCTGCGTTCCGGCGGCAGCGGGGAGAACCAATTAAGGCGCATCGAGGTCCCCGTTCCGGCCGTCCGCAGCTTCAAGGCTTTCGGCGAATATCGCCAATGTTTTCGTGCGCCCGGCGCCTTTGAAGGGTCCCGCCCCGTCGAGATAAAGCCCGATCTCATACCAATAGGAATGCCTGCCGGAGCCCTGGATCACCAAAACTGACGCGTCCGCATGGCCGGCTGGCGGGAGGTCGGCGGGGAGAGCTATCTTCATGATGTCGCGCGTGACGAAGCCGTTCTGGTCGATGCGATCGACGGACAGCCGGATGCGTCCTTCCCCATTCCGGCGCCAGACGATTGGGCTGCGGTTCCATACGCGGATTGTGAAGGCGTCTCGCACACCGGGCGTGCTGATAAGCTCGAGTTCGCCCGAAAAGATGGCGGGATCCGTCGGGAATTGATTGTCAGGATAGGCCATTGACTCCGCGGTGGAATTCTTCCGGCCAATGTAGACGATGTTCTGTCCGCGGAGATCGAGCGGGCAGGCATTCTCCGCCATGAAGCGCAACAGCGCATCCGGCGCGCCCTCCTGGCGATAGACATCGATGGTCTCGAGGAGCGCCGTCTCGAACCTCGCGTAACGGCCGAGTTGTTCGACTTCGTGCGGCGTGTACTCCCGGTTGTGCCGGCCATAGGCGCCATTCCATGGAACGAAGACGCCAAAGGAATAGGGCGATCCACCTGTTAAGGCGCACCAAACGCCCCGCAGCGAAACGAGGTTTGGCGTCGTGACGAGGAAGACGCCGCCTTCGCGCGTGACCCGAGCAACTTCGCGGAACATGAAGCTCGGATCGATCGCCAGATGCTCGAGAATTTCCATGCCCAGAACGAGATCGAAATATCCTTCATTCGATGGAATGGGACTTGTTTCGACATTCAGGCCGATCACGTCCAAGTCGACGTTTTGGCTCTCATCCGATCGATGCTTGACTGTCTCCTTCCATTTCAGGCCTGGGGGACTTTGCTGGATAACGGTGACTTTGGCGGCGGGAAACATCTCCTGCAACAGAGCTGTAAAGACGTAAGGCTCGGAGGCGCCTATTTCGAGGATGCGCTGGGGTTTGATGCCGGATCGTTTGATCGCATCGAGCGTCGCGAGATAGCGCATCCAATGCACCAGAAAGTAGCTCTGCGCGCCTTCAAAATGGACTCCGAAATCGTAACTCTCCAAGAGCTGCTCCATCGTGGGTCCGGCAAGAACGGGCGAATGCGCTGGTCTATTGGTCGAAGCAAAGATCGTGGAGGGGGCGGACGTCAAATCTTCGTTCGCGATCACGGCGGATTGAACCGCGGCGGGCGCGCATTGCGAGGACGTCGCAGAAGGGTGCTCCGGCTTTGCTTCGCTCTGGTTGGTCAGTTTCTCGACGACATTGGCCCACGAAATGTTGAGGTCGCGGTATTTCTGCAGACCGGCCGCGCCCATTTTCTGGGCGAGAGCCACATCACCAGCCAGGCGATCCATGGCCTTGGCGAAAAGCTTTGGCTCACTGAGCGTAACGAAGCCTTCGACGCCGTCCGTAATTAGGTCAGCTGGCTCGCCGGAATCGGCGAGTGTGAGGAGCGGCTTTCCCGCGAGCATTGCTTCGAGCGCGACATAGCCGAGATCCTCGTCGATCGGAGTGAAGAGAATGCCTCTCGCTCGTGCATAGAAATTGATAATTTCGTCTTCACTGACAAAGCCGCGCCACTCGACGCGACGTTCGACGCCAAGGCTCCGAGCAAGCTGCTTCATCTCGGCGCCGTATTGGGGATTATCGGGCGCTCCCGAGAAAATGACGCGAAAATCCCGCTGCGCGTGGGCCAGGCTCCGCAAGACGAACTCTTGCCGTTTCGGCCGCGCGATCCGGCTCGGATAGTAAAAGAAATTATCGGATGTCTCGGATCGCAGTCGGTCCGCCAACGGCGGCGGGTGATAGAGCGGTTCAGACTTGACTTGATTATATTTCAGGAGCCGCTTCGCCACATTGTTCGAATTCGCAAAAATGCGCCGCGCGCCGCTGAGCTCGATAGTGTCTGATTTGCGGATGGCTTCGCGGACGACCTGTCCGTCCGGGTCGCCCATGAGATCACTCTCCCCGCTATCCCACAGATCGTAGGCCTGACGATGTTGATGCAGAATCCAGAAAACTTTGTTCGGATGCCGCATCTGATAGGCGGGAAACTTCAGAGCGATCGCGAGATCGATCTTGACGCCCATAAACTCGGAAACATCGAGCAAACGCGCTGCAACCATGTGGTCGAGAATCGTCGCCGCCGGATACCATTTGAACGGCATCGCGACGATTTCCGCCTCATGGCCGAATTCGCGCAAGACGCGTTGCAAGCTCTGGGCGTGAAGTTCCGCGCCGCCGACGACGAACGGACATTGGGTCGTCAAAATTGCAATGCGCATCGAAACTCTATGTCTTGACGCCGAGGATCGCATAATCCTGCGGCCCAAAAAGCAGTGTGGCGATATGGGGGTCGAGGCGCTTCGCGTTGACCATCGTCTCCAGCGTGTCGGACGGATGCAGCGGACGGATTTCGATGTCCGATAGACCGACGGTTTCAAGGAGAATTTCGAGCACCTCAGGTGGGAGCGGACGAATATGCGTAGGGTCGAAATTGAATGTGTGGGCGCCGACAATGAGATTGCGCGGATTGGGCGTCTCGAAGATCACGAGCCCGCCCCGTCGCAGGACCCGCACTACCTCCTGCATGAGACGAATAAGGTCGACGAAGGGAATATGCTCGACAATGTGGATGCCGGTAATGGCGAGGACGCTATTTCCGTCGAGCGACCTCAAATATTCGAGCGCGGGGCTATGGATGACGGGCGCTCCATGCTGGCGGGCGGCCTCGAGCTGCACCTCGTTCGAATCGACCCCAACCGATCTCAGGCCTTCCTCTCGGAACACTTCGAGAAACTCGCCGCGCCCGCAACCGATGTCGACGACGAGGCCGGACTCTTCCGCCCGGTCTCGCGCAGCGCGCAGATCGTTGCGATAGACGTCAAGCCGCTGTTTGATTTCCTCCCTGGTTCCGCGATAGCGCTCCTCGAGGAGATAATAGAAGCTCTCGAGCAGCGATCGCGTGCTCGTCACGGCTCCTTCGTCCTCGGCGCCCTGCTTCCCTTCGATCTCGGGGAGAGCGCCGGCCCGTGCGCCGAGAGTCAGCCGACGATCGAAATCGGTGAAAGCCTTTTGCCGGGTGAAACGCTCGAACCGGAGAAGCCGCTCGAGCTCGGTCAGGCTCGCCCTGAGCTTGCCAATTTCACGCTCGCTGATCTCCCAGCGCTCCCAGCGTTGACGCTCGCTGATCTCCCAGCGCTCCCAGCGTTGATGATAGGTGATGGCGTGTTCGACGAGCACGCGGGCTGCGCGCGATATGTTGCTGAGTTCACTTTCGATCACCAAGACGACGGCGTCTTTGAGCCCCGCGACGCTGTCTTCGACCGCCTCGACCCTTCGTCTCGTGCGGGTGAGTTGCGTCAGCGTATTCGACAGGGAGCCGAGCTTGCCGAAGAACGATTGCTTGACCTTGATCTGCCGCCGGTTCGCCGACGCCTCCCAATGGTCCTCCACGGCTGCGCGAAACTCCAACCTTTCCAGCTTGCCTTTGAGCGCCTGCAATTCGGCGTGAAAGTCATCGCTCATGTCGAAACGGTCGTCCACCGGCGGCCTCGCTCTTAGAATTATAGTGCTCAACGCAAGGTTGCGTAGTTTTGGCGACTTGTCCTATCATAGCGCAACGCCAAAACGATTTCCACTTCTGTGGATCGAGTGCTACTCGTGCTTTGATTATCGCTCATGCGCTGTGCGGGCTTTTCGAATAAGGTCGAAAATGCTCTTTCGCGCATTAATTCCAAAAAACGTATGCGATCCATAGTTGCCGGTCCACCAATCCATGAGAACTTCGCGAATGGAAAGGTGGTGTTTTTCAACGAGCCTGAATATTTCATGCATCGGAAGGCAGTGCATATCCATCGTATTTAGAGGCGTCGCCAGGAACTCGTCGACGTCGAATTTATAGCCGAGCGTATAGGTTTGCGTCTGAAAAAAGAAGCCGCCGCCTGGCTTGATCTTGCTCAACATGCAATCGAGCGTGAATTTCTGCACCGGCGGCGAATTATGTTGCAAAACAATCGTTGAATAGAAGAAGTCGACGCTGGGCAGATCGGCAACCTCCGCTGGCGATTGCATGAGGATGAATTCGATATTCTTAATGCCGAAATGCGCCGCCATTTTACGACACTGGCGCAGATTGCCCTCGGAAATGTCGACTGCGAGAATTTTGTCAAAGCGCTCGGCGAGATGTTTGGTGACGCGCCCGACGCCGCATCCGAGCTCGAGACAGGTTCCGCGGCCCACAGGACTGCGGGTCCTCCGAGCGAACAGATCGATGAGATCTGCATGCTCCTTGCCCGTGGAGTAGAGCGCGTCGAGCCCCGTGTCTGTGAGGTTGGCACTCCTGAACTCGTCAACCGTCAAGACCGACCAGAACGGCTCCTTTTCGCCGAGTGCCCGCCACTGCAACTTATGGCGTTCGAACAATCGATCCAATTTCGACCGAGGCGCGTCGACGTCGATCTGCGTCGGCTTGTAGCAGTAGTTTTGTTCAACGGACTTCGGCGGCAGGCGCCTCGCGAATTCGTCCGAGGTCAAGAACTCGGCAATGAGATCTTCCGGGCGATCGATGTGGTCGAGGCACTCGCGGACGACCGCCTCATTTTCGGGCTCGCGACCGAGAATCGCCCGGTAGCAGGCCTCGACAAAGGCTTTGTCTATCATATCCGATGCTCCGCGTGGTCCTCACTGCCAATGAACCTGCCAGCGCCGGGCGGCCGCCTTTTGGATTCGACCTGGCCAGCGTGGATGCAGCGATAGGAAACTTTATCGCGCGGCGCAACGCGAAAAATATCAGGTTACCATGCCGCGTTGCGAAATGCGTCGTCCCAGGCGAGCGCAAAATTAATGAACGTCGGCGTGTGGTGGCGCTCTCGGTCCGGCTCAAAACGAATTCCAGGACCCTTGGTCGCATAAGACCAGCTTCGTCAACAGTCCCGGGCTTAAGCGTCCGTCGTATCTATGCCTCTAGGATTAACCAAAACGACCCGTACATTGTTTTTTTGCCAGACCTCCAGATGCCGTTCGCCGTCCTCACAGCTGCGGATGAAGGTCGAATCCAAGCTGATGGCGATCGCCGCCGCTGTCGCCGGCTTGTCCACGGCGCGATCTTGAAGCCGCTCGCCGAGTTTCAGGGTATGGTGGCGCAGTGTCTCATGGCTCTTTCCAGCATCGACCGGGAACATGTGCTCGAGCACGCCCGCAGCGACGCGATAGGTCATCAGGGCCGAGAGATGGGCTTGGAGCTGATCCAGCGACCGGCAAATTCAATGGCCAAACGGCACCGGCCTCCAAGGCGCTACTGCGCAACGAAACCGGGGAAGGCGCACTGTCACCCGGCCGAAAAGCGTCGCTATCCGATGGTCCCGATAGTCCTTCAGATGGCATGCTCCGCCGCCAGACCGACAATTCGGCCGCCGGACGACTTGACCCCTGGCTTGGGCGGCAGCTACCTCCTGCTGAACGCACCCCAGCAGCACCTTCGCTTCGGCCAGTGTCAAACCCAGATCGGCTATGTCTCCGAGATCATCGGGCCTGACGATCTCCATGACATCCATGCATCGCGCCTCACCCTCCGTCCCCGTTTCCACCAACTTCAAGACCCACCTCATCATCATCACACAGCCGGTGAATAGCTGACTGGAAATATCATTATAGCTCACGCCCCCAGATTCTTGACAGTTCCATCGGCGGCCCCTCCGGATCACGCCGCCAACATTGATCAACTCCGATTCATCCGATTCAACTTCTTTCCGGACGGACGCTGACACTCAAAGGTCTGCACGACGAAACCCGTCCACTACCTTGATCATACGAGCAAGACTTTCATTCCAGCTAAGATAATTAACCCGCGCTACCTTTGGTCGTTCTAAGAGACTTGCATCGAGTGTCTTCGCTAAGTCCTTGCGATCGCATGAACTGAAGTAAATTAGTTCATCAGACGCGATCTCACGAAATACATCGATATCGGTCGCGATAACGGGGGCTCCCGCCAAGCTGGCTTCGATTATAGGTAGACCAAAGCCTTCTGTGATCGACCCTTGGATTACACAATACGAGTTTCTGTAGGCGAACGCTAACTCTGCATCGGAAGTGTCTGTAAACCAGTGAAGCCGCTTGTTATATTCGGCATGGGTAGCAATACGAGTTTGTAGCGCCCTTGACACCCACCCCCGGGCTCCAAATATTGCAAAGTGGCATTGTAGACCTTTGCTCCATATAAGCTCAAATGCATCCAGCGTGATAGAGTACCCCTTGCGGGGCTCGACAGTCCCCACGCTCAAGAAGACTTTGTTATCACAAAACAGCCGCGTAATCTCATCGCGGATGAAAGTATCTTCGGTCGTAAGCGCACTGGCACCAAGATGGAACCAACCCAGCATCGGCGGGTTTTCGGACCGCAAATCGTACGCTGCTATGTACTCCTTCGCTTTTTTGAGGCTGTATGCCGACACCGATATGCATGCGTCGCTATGATTTACCATTTCAATGAAAGCGCGAACAAAAAGTGAAGTATATGAACTATAGTAGAAAGTTGGAATATAAAGTGGAATTACATCGTGAAAGCAAGTGACGGTCTTGGCGCCTACGTCTTTAGCTTTCTTAAAGATCTCTATATACTCTTCGAATGGCTCCCAAAATGTATCGATCACGACGTATGTAACATCTTCACATAGCGCCAGAGCTTCGCATGGACCTGCCGGCTTGTAATACGGATAAAGCTTTCCGTCCTCGAGGATGACTGGCAATGCCATGCCAGTACGCATTGCGGCAGTGGCCAACTCGCGCACTACCCTCGCGATACCCCTACCTACTCCAGACCGGTAAGTGTTCGTGACATCAATCCAGACTTTTGGCATTTGCGTGCGCTCGGATAAAGCGCTTGTTCGGGGCAGCATTGGTCTAAAAAACTCGGCCTGCACAGAGTTTTCGCGGTGTATTTTATTGCTCCGATGAGGCAGCGCGCGTTCAATTGTCCAGCAAAGATTTTGAATATGCTGAAACATAAACCTTACGAAAGGCCTGCTCAAAAGAGCCTTAATATGTGGCATATTTCCAAGCAAGATCGAGTTTCTATTTTCTTGTTCTAGAAATTCAATCTCCTCGACGGCAACTCTGACAGGGTATTGTAATGGTGAATTAGAGTGCACGTCGACCTCGCTGACATTCCCAAGAATCCGCGATGGGTGCCTTCCCTGGAGCGGCTGTAACTTGAAGGTGGCGCAATCTCCGCGTAATTTCAACCAACAGAATCGGCGTTGTTGCGCCGATGGGGATCACGCAATGAAAACGGTTACTACAAAAGCGACGGCGGACACGACCAAAGGAACGCTTTTCCTTGGGGACGATTGGTTCGATCCCTTGGAAACCGGGGTGCGGATTCGCGGTTTCATCGAGACACCTCTGGAAAAGTGGAACTCGACGCAGCGGAACGATGCTGTGGAGGCGGTGCATGGATAGACTTTAGATTGTAGGTGCCTGCGGGATCGCTCTTTAAGAGAGGCGGTGACGGCCTCGGACACGGATTGTAAGAATACCCAGCTCAAGCTTCTCGGGTCCGGATCTTGCGGCGGCGGCCGTCATTGAACTACCGGGTGGCGAACTGGTCAGAGCCAGAGTATGATGCCGCCCTGGTCCGGCGGGGGAGCCTCACACTCTGGGTGACGGAGGAAGCCGTGGCGGCATGGCATGCGCCAGTGACCGGCCGGCGTGGCGGTCAACCGGTCTATTCCGATCTGGCGATCGAGGCCAGTTCTGCCATTCGGCGATCTCCTCGAGGACGGCGTCCGTGACCGCGCTGACGAGATCGGCGGAGACGTCGACCCCATAGAGATCGCGCAAATGGCCCTGGATTTCGCGAACGCTCATGCCGCGCGCATACATCGAGACGATCTTCTCGTCGAAACCGGGAAACCGCCGCTGATATTTGGCGATCAGCTGCGGATCGAAGGTCGACAGTCGGTCGCGCGGAACTTCAAGCTCGATCTTGGCGGTCTCGGTGAGAACCGATTTTCGGCCATAGCCGTTCCGGCTATTGGGGCGGCCGTCCTCCTCGCCTTTGTTGAGATGATGATCGATCTCGGCGTTCAAGGCTCGTTCGGCAAACGCCTTCTTCAGCTCGTCGAGCAGCCCGTCCTTGGCAAAGGCCGTCTTCGGGGCGGCTCCCTCCAAAAGCTGATCAAGCAGCTCGTCGGAAATAGCCGGTTGGTTCCGTCTTCGCCGCGTGTCTCGCCACCGACAAAGCATTCGTCCACTTCGACGGGATGCTCGCTGCCGATCATGTCGCGCTCTGGTCGCACCATGCCGGCACGCAGCTTATGGAGGATGACGAAAGCCGTCTCGTAGCGGCTCAATCCAAGCTGACACTGGAATTGCAGCGCCGACTGGCCTGGCGTCTGCGTCGTCATCAAATCGGCGCCCCAGAACCACACCGGCAGCGGCGCGTGGCTGGACTGCATGATCGTCCCCGCCGTAAGCGAGGTATTCTTCTTGCACCCTTTGCAGCGGAAGACGACAGACGAACGTGTCTCGAAGCGGTAAGGTTCGTCTTGCAGCCCGCAGCGAGCGCAAACGAAGCCATCGGGCCAGCGGGCGGACTCCAGATGGGCGGCACAGGCCGCATCATCCGGGAATACCCGCTGAAATTCGGGGAGAGTCGTCGGAAAGCCGCGTATGTCTATAAAACTATACGCGATCTTCCTGGTTTTGTCACGGAACCGGATAAGCATCCATCAAAGGATACGTTGGGATGACGGTTGCCCCAGGTGGCATGGGCTTGTTCTGGGTAGGGCCTACCAGATTGCGCCCGGTCGCCACGGAGATCGCCTCAACAAGGCTGAGGCTGGTCTTGCCGTTTACCGTTGTCTACTGGAACGAGGACGGGCAGGACGAGATTGACCTCCGGCTCGCCGCGATCAAGAAGTTGACGCGCAGCGGCCTGGATATGCGCTCATTTTTGGATGGAACGCCGGGCGTCGTGGTTTTCAAATAGACGACAGCCTCGTTACCGACATGATCAACCGACACGATCTATTTCCTTGTGGAGAACGACGCGATAGGAAACTTTATCACGCGGCGCAACGCGAAAAATATCGGGTGATCACGCGGCGGCAGCGCTCCAGGTCCGCCCCAAAACGAATCCCGGGACAGTTGATCGCAAAATACGAGTCATCAACATTCCCCCGCTTATGCGTCCGTCGCATCTGGGCCTTGGGATTCCCCATAACGGCCCCTTAATTTAAATCCTTGCCCGATTCCCAAACTTTTTGCGGTCAAGGGGCTTGCGGGGTATTAGGTTTCCTGTATGCTTAGGCATTCGCTGCTCCGATTGGTTTGGGAAGCCGTCTACGGCTCGAGGATTTGCGTTTAATAAAGATAGATGAAGGATATTATCACATGACCGATTTCACTCCACAGACACGGGCTTGGCATCAAGCAGTTCAATACCTCACGCAGGCGGCCGCCGATCCGAATGGGGAGACCTTCAATCTCGGTCTGCGTCAATAATCTCGGTCTGCGTCAATAATCTCGGTCTGCGTCAATAATCTCGGTCTGCGTCAATAATCTCGGTCTGCGTCAATAATCTCGGTCTGCGTCAATAATCTCGGT
>Ga0182024_10012759_pt1 | contig 16567 bp, 13 predicted proteins | sample P32metaG_FD_120480 | JGI IMG/M metagenome (GOLD analysis project Ga0182024, IMG submission 120480) | Permafrost microbial communities from Stordalen Mire, Sweden - P3-2 metaG (Illumina Assembly) | ecosystem: Environmental > Terrestrial > Soil > Wetlands > Permafrost | place: Sweden: Stordalen... | reverse complement strand
GACTGCCACGACAGGCACAAGTTGGGGTTACCAAATTTGGTAACCCTCAAGATTAAATGATGGTTTGCCGAACTCGCCGGAAAACCAGTCTCTATGCTCTTTTACAGGCTTCTGGAATGATTTGAGGCTGGTTGCAAAGGTTACCAAATTTGGTAACCTGACCAAGATTTTCGAAAAAACGCGGAAGCGGTGCTTGACCACGATGCTTAAATTTTCGTCGTCAGGAATTGATCGCTGCTGAACAACTTCGGCGAACTTCAAATTAGCCGGCACCCACGAACGGATTGAAATAGGTCTCGCCCGTGTTTGGATCTTTGAAAGGATGCACATCAATTTCGAAAATTCGCCGCAGATTCTCTTGCGTCAAGGTTGATTCAGCCGTTCCATCCACGGCAATCTGACCGGCAGAATCTTCGCTCACCCGCTCCAGCAAAATCACTCGATCAGCCACTTTCGCCATCATATTTAAATCGTGCAATACAAGCATTATCCCCAGTCCTTGCTCACGCAATTCGCGCAACATTGCGAGCAAATCCAGCTGATGTTTGAAATCCAGATTCGCTGTCGGTTCATCCAGGAGCAGATATTTTGGCTCTTGCGCCAGCGCCGTGGCCACCGCAGCACGTTGCTTTTCGCCACCCGACAATTGGCTCAGTGACTTAGACTTCAGCTTCGACAACCCTGACGCGGCGAGGGCTTTTTCTACAGCCTCCCGGTCGTGAGAAGAAGATTGCCATTGCCACCATTGTTGGTGCGGGTTACGACCTAATGAGACCATCTCTTCAACAGTCAATTCCAGATTGCCGTCGAAATTTTGCGGTACATAAGCCAACTGGCGCGCGAACTCCGACGGGGAGACGCTCCAAATGTCGGCACCGTTCACTGTGACGGTGCCAGAGATCGGCTTCAGCTGGCGGGCCATGGTCTTGATCAAAGTTGACTTGCCGACGCCGTTAGGACCGCCTATGGCGATAATCTGCGCTGCAGATAGCTCAAGCGAGGCGTTGTTCAGCACCGTCACCTTATCAAAACCAACTGCAATTGAATCTGCTTTGAGCGTCATTTAGCCTGCTATTCAGCCTTTGCTTTTGCGGGAAATGAGGATGAGAAAAAACGGCCCACCAACCAAGGAGAGCAGCGTGCCCAACGGCAGCTCCTGCCCCTGTCCCAGAGTGCGCGCCGCCAGGTCACTGAGCAAGACCAGCACCATACCGATGATTCCAGCGGTAATTAAATGCATGCGCTCATCTCGACCAAACAATAAGCGCGCCAAATGCGGTGCTATCAATCCGACAAAACCGACCAGACCGCTGACCGAAACGGCAGCGCCGCACATAAGCACAGCGGCTGATAGCAGCACCCATTGAGTGCGACTGACGTCCAGCCCAAGCGAGGCAGCGGAGTCTGTGCCCAGTGAGAGCAGGCGAATCTGTTTCGTCATGGCAAACGCCGTGGCTGCTCCCAAAAGCGTACATACACTGGCCGGAAAAAACTCATTCCAGGTTCTTCCGGCGATGCCACCATACAACCAGAAGAACAATCCTTGCCCTTGCGCGGTCAACGAGGTATGGACAAGGATCATGGTAATGATCGCTCCGCAAATCGCAGAAAGCCCAACGCCGGCAAGGAGTAAGCGGCTGATGGAGATGCCTGAGGTGCTCTTAGCCAACATGGCGACGATGACTGAGGTGACCAGCCCACCAACAAAGGCAAGTAGCGGCAGCATTGAGTAGTTGACGCCGGCAATCATGGCCACAGCCACAGCCAGACACGAGCCTGAGGAGACACCCGTCAAATAAGGATCGGCCAGGGCGTTGCGGGAGAGCGACTGCAATAAATAGCCCGAAATAGCCAGGGCAAAACCGACGAGCATAGCAATGCACATTCTGGGAACACGTATCTGCCAGAGAATTTCGCTCATTTCGCTGACCCGATTGGCTGCACCGTGCTGATTGAGCAGCGCGCAGAATGCGGCAGCCGGATCGAGATTGACGTCGCCCATACAAACGTTGAGCGTGACCGCGATGGCGAAAACACCTAGCAATGCAAAGAATTTAAAAATCAAAGGTGTCAATTCATGTTCAGGCGTAACGCTCTAAACATATCACCGTTTGGCATCCCATGTTACGATGCTATTTCTTCACGGGCAAATCCGACTTGTTTCCAAGACGGTAACCCAGAGCCCCTTGCGAGCCTGACCATGATCTACCTGGACAACAGCGCCACCACTAAAGTGAGAGAAGAAGTGATCGAAGAGATGCTTCCTTATCTCTCAACTTATTGGGGCAATCCTTCTTCTATACACGCTCTTGGCCGCAAGTCCAAAGAAGCTCTGCAACAAGCACGCGCGCAGGTGGCAATGTTGTTGAATTGCGCCGACGATGAGATTTACTTCAGTTCATGCGGCACTGCCAGCAACAACGCGGCAATTCTAGGGCGGGCTCGCTTTGCCGCAGCCAATGGGCACGGACGCCATTTGATCAGCACACAGATCGAGCATCCATCTGTCATGGGACCCTGTCAATATTTGCAGTCGCAGGGTCGGCAGGTGACGTATCTTCCGGTTGACCGCGAAGGATTCATCCGCCTGCCGCAACTGCGAGCCGCTATCACGGCGCAGACAAGCATAATCACTGTTATGTGGGCCAACAACGAAATCGGCACCGTGCAAAATGTGGCAGAGATTGCCGCCCTGGCAGCGCAGCGCGAAATATTCTTTCACACAGATGCAGTGCAGCTACCGGGAAAACTGCCGATCGACATGGCATCCGTACAGGTAAGCTCACTAGCGCTTTCGGGACATAAGTTTTATGCTCCAAAGGGAGTAGGCGTTCTCTTTTTGCGCAAACTGCAAAACGTCATGCCCACCATATTTGGTGGCGGGCAGGAGATGGGCATTTTGCCTGGCACGGAAGGACTGGCAAACATAGTTGCAATCGGCAAAGCAGCAGAACTGGCTCTTTGCGAACTTGAATCAACTCGAGCAAAGTTAACGCAGCTGGCAGATATATTCTTCGACGTTCTAGCTAAGTCTGAGAATGTGCAAGTTACCGGACCAAAGTCGATCGATCATAGATTGCCTGGACATGCCAGTTTTAATCTGCCGGGAGTCGAGGGTGAGGCGATAGTGTTGCGTGCCGATATGAAGGGAATCTGCATCTCTAGCGGTTCGGCGTGCCACCAGGGCATCATTGAAGCGTCGCAAGTGTTGAAGGCCATTGGTTTGTCGAACAACCAGGCTATGGGTTCGATGCGCGTTTCGGCCGGGCGCTTTAACGATGTTGAGGAGTGCAAAACTGCATCCCAGGCTCTGGCGACAATCTTGGCTAATCTATCAAGCAAGGCGAAGATTAAGGCCTGACGATTAACCGATCTATGATGTCGTGTTAGGCTGTTTCGCGTTCCGAGTTCCGGGGAGGTTCTCAGCGTGACCTACGCTGAGTTATCGTTTTTGATAAGTTGGCCCATCTGCTCAAGATTCTCCAATGAGGCTGAAATCCTGTATTGGAAATAGATTTCGGGATTTGGATCTGGCGCCCCGTTTAATCTTACAAATTATCGAAAACGATAACCCGACATAGTGTCAGATCACCAGACGTCCTGCCGCAAATTTCCTGCTTTCAAAAAGCGTCAATCATCCCAGAGGTCGAAAGCGCTGTGGTTAATTCGCCTTGATCGGCTGCCAATCAGTAATCGAGCTGAGGGCGATTTCGTGTTTGTGCGTTTCTCGGCCTTGATCCGTCTGCTGCGTCTGACTGTAAGTCAAGCAACCGTCGCTCACCGAATCAGGTGCCACCCATCCTTTTATCTGGGCTATCTTGGATTCACGCCAGCTCTGCACATCAAAACAGATGAGCACAGTCTGTGGACCGGTTGATTCAATCCAGCTGAGCCACTCTTGCACAAAGACATATTTTGAATCTGATGACCATAAAGGAGAGCTGCCGAACGTACGGTCCGCTAATGCTTTTCCATCGAGGGCCAGAGTGAAATATGGCGGACCAAAGCGAATCTCTCCTTCCATTGAAAGGGAAGCGACGTGCTCTCCATTTGGTGAACGAGTGTCTTCTGAACTCATACAACGCTCCTATTTTGCTTTGCCGAACATATTCCAGGCAAACTTGAAGAAGCCTTTGCACTTGTGCCACCATGATCCATGCAAGAACATGATGCCGCCTTGAGCAGTCTTCACTCTTGATGGTCCATACGGGTACCACCACAAACGGTGGGGACCGCCGCATGAATCGATGAGGATGTGTTTGATGTTGACAAGGTCCATCAAGCCAAACTGCGAATGACCGCGACCGAATCCACTTTTCTTCAAGCCCCCCCAGGGCACCTGCGGCATCGCATGTGATACCAGGCAATCGTTCAGAAAAACTGTGCCCACCTGCAAATCTCTAGCCACTCCTTCCGCTTTTGCCAGATTGCTCGACCAGACCGAGGCTGTAAGCCCAAAATCGCTATCGTTGGCCTTTAACACGGCTTCGTCTTCCGTCTCCACAACAGTTATCGGCAGAACGGGCCCGAAAGTCTCTTTTGTCATGATCTCCATGCTCGCATCGACGTTCAGGAGTACGGTGGGCTCAAAGAAAAATCCGCCCAGATCTTCATTTCGTTTGCCGCCCGAAAGAACCGTGGCGCCCTTGTCGATTGCCTGCTGCACTTGCATCTCTATTTTGGCCAACTGTGTCTCATCGATGACCGGTCCGACATCGGTAGTCTGCTCGGCAGGGTTGCCGACTTTCAACGCTTTCGTGTGCTCGACAATTTTGTCTATGAGCTTTTGCGTATTCTTTCCTTTCACTATATAGGCGCGCTCGATGGAGGCACACGCTTGCCCGGCATTGGTGAAGGCGCCCCAGACGATACCGCGAGCAGTCCAGTCGACCGGAGCATCAGGCAAAATGATGGCCGGATCCTTTCCGCCCAGCTCCAGAGTCAGTGGTATCAGGCGTGGTGCCGTTTGCTCCATGATTTTTGCACCCGCTTCCGCCGATCCTGTAAAGATCAGGCGAGACAAATCGCACTTAGTCAGAAGCTCCCCGGTTGTGCGGTCTCCTGTGACAACCTCTACAACTCCTTTTGGAAATCCCGCTGCCTCAAAAAGCTCTCCGATTTTGATGCCAATTAACGGCGCTCGTTCCGACGGTTTCAGAACCACGGTATTGCCGGCGGCGACAGCCATGATAATTGTCATCATCGGAATCGCAAACGGATAGTTCCAGGGCGAAATCACCCCAATCACTCCAAGGGGCTCAAAAGTGAGGATGCTTTGCTTTGTCGACATGAGCGGATTGGTCATTTGCACGACCTGATCCTTAAGCAGCCGTTCTGCGTTCTCAGCCAGCCAGACACAAGTGTCTAAGGGGCCGGTTAGCTCAGCCAGATAGCTTTCGGTCAGCGGTTTGCCCACTTCGCAGCAGACCAGATTGGCGATTTCATCGGCGCGCTGCTCGATAATGCGCCGCAAACGCAAGATCTTTTTGATTCGCTTGGAGAATGGCGTCAGTTGCCAGGTCGCATATGTTTTCCAGGCCGCATCAACTGCGGCTGTCACATCTGAACCCAGCATCAAAGGGACCTCTCCGAGGATTTCCCGCGAGCTGGGGTTAATCGACTGGATGATATTGCTTTTGCTTACAACCATATTTATCGCCACGCCTGCTGCCTATTGTAAACGATCGCAAATGCCTGTCAGCTCAATGGTGAAGCGACGCTAAGTTATTTAGAGACGAAAGGCTTGGGCTTAGCTACAATCAAAGCGTAGTCTCTCAGGCTTTTCCGGTGACGAAAAAAGTATTTAGTTGGGCTGGAGTATTTGTTGGCGTGGCCGTCTGCCTTGTAATGGGGTCGCAGTGTTTTGCCGATTCAGGAGTCGAGCGTCTCTACGCCAAGGCAGAAAAGGATTACGTCAACAAGAAATTCGATGATGCTTCAAGTTGCCTGCAAAAGGCCATCAATCAAGATGCCAAATTTGCACCGGCTCATAACTTGATGGGGCGTTTGTACCATCGCCAGAACAAGATTGACGAGGCTGAAGCTGAGTATAAACAGGCTCTTGATCTCGATCCGCAGTTTGCCGACGCCAGATATAACTATGCCATCGCTTTGTTTGACAACGGTAAATATGCAGTGGCACAAGTATTGCTTGAAGAAGCGGCTTCTAGGGACCCGCAAAACTCGGAATATCAATACAATCTAGCCCTCACCTATGCCAAGCAGCAAGAAGTGGAAAAGGCCATTCCCTGCTTTGATAACGCCATCAAGCTGCAGCCTAATAATCCAGTCTTTCACTTTGGATTGGCGCAGTTTTACCAGACCAATAACAAACCAGACGAAGCTATAGAGGAGCTCAAGAAGGCAATAGCCCTGAACCCCGATTATCTTGAAGCTCATAATAATCTTGGTGTCGCATATAGTACCAAAGGAAAAGACTCAGAAGCGGTAGTGGAATTTCAGGCAGCACTCAAAATCAACCCGGATTATCCGGAAGCGCAAAAAAATTTGGGCTGGGCACAAGCGCACACCAGTTTAGGGATCACGTACATAAAGCAGAACCAGGGGGCCAAGGCGTTTGAAGAGTTTCGCAAAGCGTTGAAAATCGATCCGATGTATGCGGATACTCACTATAATTTGGCGGTTCTATATCAAACAAACAATCAGTTAGAGCCGGCAGTGAAACAGTATCAGGTGTGCTTGAAGTTGGATCCAAACAACCCTTTGGCCCACAACAATTTGGGTGTCGCTTATTTGAAGATGGGAAGGACGGACCTTGCTGAAAAGGAGTTTCGGCAGGCTATACAATTGAAGCCAGAATATAAGGAAGCGCTCGCCAATCTAAGTGCGCTGGGGAAAAGCCCGTAAGTCCGATCCTAAATCTGCAACTGGAACCTGATTTGATCCTTGTAAATCTGGAATTGTGATCCATAATTGCAAGGATGATTAAAAGACGAATTGCCTCAATATTGGAAGAGCGTTTAGACCAGTCGCCAGCCGTGGCCCTGGTTGGACCGCGCCAGGTTGGCAAAACGACACTGGCACGGGCGGTGGCCGGCAACCGGCCTTCCATTTACTTGGATCTTGAATCTGAACGGGATCGGGCCAAACTTGCTGATCCTGAGTTGTACCTAGACGATGACCAGGACAAGCTTGTTGTTCTGGACGAAGTGCATCGGCTGCCCAATATTTTTCAGCCGCTGAGATCTGCAATTGACAAAGGCCGGCGAGCCGGTCGAAAGACGGGGCGATTTCTTTTGCTGGGTTCTGCATCGGTCGATCTTCTGAAACAGAGCGGAGAAACGCTGGCTGGAAGAATCTCCTACCTTGAGTTGCAGCCAATAGATGCTCTGGAGATTGCGGCAAACAAGGCAGATACGCTTTGGCTGCGCGGTGGATTTCCTGAGTCTTTCCTGGCTGCAAACGAACAAGCCAGCATGCGGTGGCGTCTCGATTTTATTCGCACTTACTTGGAAAGAGATATTCCGCAGTTCGGCCCGCGCATTCCGGCTGAAACATTGCGTCGATTTTGGACGATGCTGGCACATCATCAATGTGGACCTCTCAATGCCGCTCAGCTTGCACGCGGACTTGCCGTTGATGGAAAGACAGTTGCTAACTACCTGGATTTGATGGTCGATCTTTTGTTGGTGCGCCGCCTTCCTGCCTGGCATCGAAATGAAGGCAAGCGGCTTGTACGATCGCCCAAGGTGCTTGTCCGAGACAGCGGCTTGATGCATGCGCTTCTGCGTCTTGCAGACATGGAAGAGTTACTTGGACATCCAGTTGTTGGCCAAAGTTGGGAAGCGTTTGTGATTGAAACACTTTTGTCCGTAGCGCCTGAAGGAACGGAGCCAAGCTTCTACCGCACATCCGCTGGTGCTGAAATCGATCTCGTTTTGGAACTTCCGAAACGGCAGGTATGGGCTGTCAAAATCAAAAGAAGCCTGGCACCAAAGGTGGAGCGTGGATTTTACTTGGCTTGTGAGGATATCAAACCAAATCGGCGCTTCGTCGTGTATTCCGGATCTGAAACCTATCGGCTCGGCAACGGTGCAGAGGCTATAGCACTGCGCAACTTAGCGAAGCTGTTAACGGAATTCGGCATCTGAAATTGGATTTCTGTCGCCGAAACACCATACATACTCTTAAGCCCGTCGATAAGCGAAGTCCTTACGGAGAACCCCAAAGCTTGCCGTATGCGTTCGCAGGAAAGCCTGCAGCTACGAACGTCGCCATCAGATAATCGCTGAGACAGCAAAATTCGGCTGGCAGGAGAGCTGTATGGGCTGAACTGTTTGGCATATTCCACAAACTCTAAGAGCGGAACTTCTTCCTCACTGCTGACATTGAAGATGTGGCAGCCGGCTGGTGGCATCGTGCTTCGGAAGATTCGACAGGCATCGCGGTTGGAAAGGGAATGAAGCGAACAACGGATTCGTATTCGATGTAGAGTCGCAAGAAATTATTATTGATGGACTTACTATGCCTCATACGCCTCGTCTCATGGAAGATGGAACACGGTACATTTGCAATTCCGCCTCCAGCGCACTACTGAAAATAAGTCCCTCCGGCGACAGGATTGAAGCGTGCTTCCCAGGTCACTTCTGCCGCGGCATGGCGATTGGCGAACAACTCATCTACGTCGGGCTTAGCGAACGTAGGCAGGAGCAGTTGCCGCCAGACCGTGCACCGAAAGCCTGCGTGGCAGTAATTGATCGCACCACACTGAAAGTACGCCAGCTTGTCACCATTCCTTTTCGGGAAATCTACGACATCATAATTCTTCCCAGTACCGATCAATAAATACCTGGCTGGCTAATGCGATTGCAGAATCGGCAGCGGGTAGCTTACCAGCGGCCGTTTTGATTTGGCTGTTCGTGGTGGCACCACGATCACGCACACTTCTTTGTTGGGATCTTTTGTATCCGAAACCTCGGGCGGCAGCTTGAATTTGTAAGTCCCGTCTGCTGTTGCTTGGACGTCTGATTCAATCACTTTGGGCGAAGAAAACGGCACTGGTTTGTCATCAATGGATGCCACATCGCGCCCCTGCCCTTCAACCAGAGTGAGGTGCGCATTTGGTGCCACATCTTTTACTTCTACATATTTAGAACTGCCTTCAGATTTCAGTTGCGCAATTCCGCTGCTGATCGGCACTATCCGCGAGGGCGGCTGTGGAGTCAGGTCTTTGTGTTTGGCAAGATATCGCTTGAAGGCCACCGACATTCTGTCTGCGGTCGGTTGCACATCTGTTGCGCCTTCTTGAAACTTAAATCCCTCACCTCCGGTATAGGTGAAATCATTGACCACGATTTTATACTTCTGTTTTGGATCTATCGGTTTCCATTTTCCATCTTGGTCCTGGAGCAGGGCAAAGACAACATGGCTTCCATCTGGCTTTGTCGGGTCATAGGCAATCTTGAGCCCATGCTCATCAAGAAAACTTCCACCCAGCCCTGGTCCTTTAAAACTGTGCTCCAGATTGGCTAAAACAGACTGACCAGAGATAGTGGCAAACGTGACTTTATTTGGAAACGGCAAAAGCTCCTCAACTGATTCAGCGCTAATATCGCCTTCGTCGAGGCCCGCCCGTATGCCGCCCCTGTTTTGAAAGGCCATCTGCACACCATATTGTTTTCCTTCCTCAAACCAGGCGTCAGTGAGGAGGTCACCAATGGTTGAATCCCAGGGCAGATTGAAAAAGTCTTTACTAAACTCTCCTTGCGCTTTTGAAAGGATCTCATGTCGCAGCGCCAGCAAGGGAGCCACTTTTTCATCGACGTAGGCTTTAAGGTCGGGTTCGTCGTGAATTTTCTCAGTGATGTTGATGAGATGATAATTCCGACTCTCGACTTTCCCTTTTGCATCAAACGTGAGCTCAAGCTCGCCGAGCGTGCGCCCATAGCATCCCGTCTGTACGATGGTTGTGCTTGTGCCGTCCGGGTGGTCGACCACCACTGCCTCGTCCAATCTTGTGTGGCTGTGCCCACCGATAATGGCGTCGACATCTGGAATCTCCTTCGCCAGCTCCTTATCGCGGTCCAGCCCTATATGCGTGACAAGAATGATCTTGTTGATGCCTTGCGATTTGTATTTTGCCACCTCATCTTTTATTGGCTGCATCCAATCTGTGTCGACTGATTTTATTCTGACGCCGCCGGTTGAGAGGGAAAGAGCGTTTAAATCTGGTGCTTCGGCGCCAATAAAGGCGATTTTTTGTCCGTCGATTTCTTTCACGATCGATGGTTTAACCAGGGCTGCTAACTCAGGCTCCTTAGTGCAGTCCAGGTTGCAAGAGATAATGGCAAACTTGGCCTGACTGAGCTGTTTAGCTAAATTCTGTGGACCTTCGTCAAACTCATGGTTGCCAATCGTATAAATGTCGTAGCCGATTTTATTGAGCATGTTGACTTCGACATCACCTTTGTATTTGGTGAACAAAGGCGTCCCCTGAAAAATGTCTCCGGCGTCAATTACAAGTGTATGCTTGGGGTCTTTACTGCGCAGGAATCTGATCATATGACCGATGCGCGGCAGCCCCCCAATCGAGCGACCGTGTTCCAAGAAAGACTCATCATGCGCATGAAGGTCATTGGTGTGTAAGATGGTTAATCGTAAGGGAGCTTCAGGTGTATTGGTCGCGGAAATCGCCGTGGCGACCAGCAGGAGGCAGCAAGCCATGAGAATCGTCAAGCCTAGAACCTTTGTCTTTGCGCTCGTTTTCATTTGCATCGGTAGTTGCCTCGAATTGCGGGTTGCCTCGAAATATCCTGCTATATGTTTATACGCTCAAGGTCAGGAAAAAGTTCGACCATTGAAAACAGATTTTGTTGCAGAAAATGGATGTCCGATAACAGTATCAAACATTCGCACAGAACTGGACATGGATCCTTTCGACGTTCCAATTGATGCTCGCATCTACATCGATTATCAGAATGTGGGACAAAGACCGGTGATCGCGACCAAATTTAGAATGCGCTTCACAGACGACTCGGGTAAGGACCTGGGCACCCTGAATGGGTCAGATGGGGCGATGGTCGGCCCGGGGCAGAGTGGCAGCCAAAAGTGGCGGCGAGAGAAGATCGATCCAAGAACAACAATGATGAAGGTGCGGGTGTTGACGGTGAAATTTGGCGAAAACGATGTCTGGCAGAGCGCCAAGTTCAGACTGCCCCCGTTGCCGCCTCCCGGTCAGCCAGTTGAAGGCGACCCGCAGCAGCAACAGTAAGTCAGCCAGGTCATTCTGTGCCTCATCGCGTGGCCGCATTGAGGGTGCATTTGCACTTCCGACACGGCGACCAGGGCACCCCAAGAGGATTTTAAAGATCTGAGGTACGGGTTACCAAATTTGGTAACCTTTGCAACCAAAGCAATAAAGGTTCAAACCGTCGCAAAGCCGGACAGGAAGTACCTTTTAGAGAACAGACTGCGAATCGCATTTAATGTTTGGGGTTACCAAATTTGGTAACCCGTACAAGTGCCTCTTCTGCTGCCCTGCCATGCGAGTTTAACTTCATGCTGCCACCAAACCCGGTGACCACGTTTGTCCCCAAACGGGAACGGATCTTGCTCTTGGAATCTACCCGGCAGTCTGATAATTGTTGTAAACACATCCCTAAAATGAACCGAAAATAAGGTGTCCGTCAAAAAACTTGAAGATGCCAAGCACTGGCGATATGCGTGGTGGGTGTATCTTATATACACTTTCGGTGCGCACTCAGGCACTGCCACCCAACCTGCTTGTCAAGGATTGAGACGCATGAAACGCGCCTTTAGAACGATCATGTCCGCGGCCGGGGTCGCCTCCGCGTGTTATCTGTTAGCCATAGCTACCTGGGATCAGGTGCTCTGGTTGTTCGCCTCTGTCAGCCTGGGATGGTGCTTTTTCGTCTGGCACAGCGGACGCCGCCGCGCGGAATTTGGTCCTCGCTATGTGGCCAGGCGCAGCCCTGAGCTTTTCGACTCTCTGGTGGCACCCAAGCGGGCCAACGATTGGAGTTCGCCTCCGCGTGCATCTGAGATGTTAGGCATAGTTGCGCAAACACGCGGATCAGATGTGTTTGCTGCCAGGCGCCCCTTTACGCAAACTGGTCCCAGACCTGAATTGCCGGGGCTAGACCGCTGCGCGCAACCGAGAACGATTTATAAGTTTCCCATTCATAAACTGGCCAGCGCTCCACAAAGGTTGGAACCGGTTGAACAATAGCTGGTATTGAATATAGTGCCATTGAGTCTGCGATAAAACTGGAGAGCCCCTGTGAAAAACATTGGAATCATCACCTCTGGCGGCGATTGCGGAGGGTTGAATGGAGTGATTAAGGGCGCCGCGTTGATGGCTCGCAGCAAAGGCATTATGGCCTGGATTATTCCCAACGGATATGCCGGGCTCTACAACTTGAAGGATCTGAAGAGTATCACCAAGCTCACTGAAGAACGAATTGAGGCCATTGACGTTAACCTGGCCGGCAGCGAGGCCGGCAATTCCCGGGTAAAAATCTCCAAAATAAAAGACGACAAAAAATACGATCGCATCAAAGACGGTTTGAGAAAATTTAGCCTTGACGCCCTTGTCATCGCCGGTGGTGACGACACGGGCAGCGTCGTTGCTGATCTGGCCAGCCGCGATATTCCTTGTGTTCATGCGCCTAAGACAATGGATTTAGACCTGATGCCGTATAGCGTTGGCGGCGATTCCACCATTAATCGCATCGCCGAAGAAGTGCGCGATTTAAAGACCACCGGCAGAACTCACAACAGAATAATCGTTCTGGAAGTGTTCGGGCGCTACGCAGGGCACACAGCCTTTCGCGGTGGTGTGGCAGCCGACGCCGACGCCATTTTGATTCCGGAAATCCCTGTCGATTTCGATGTTTTGTATAAACGGATCAAAACCGAATTTATCAAACGCATTGAAGAAAGCGATGTGCATGCCGGCACAGCCATGATTGTGGTGGCCGAAGGATTGCGCGATGCATCCGGAAACGAGCTCGTCGACATGACTTCAGAGCCTGATTCATTCGGGCACAGAAAGCTGATGGGAGCGGGAAGATTCGTCGTTAAACAAATCGAAGACCGCATCAAAGCCGATCCTGAAATCAAAGAGTTTATGAAGCGCACGGGGCAATTCGTGGACGGCGTTTATGAGATTCCGGAAGTGCGCGAGATTCGACCCAGCCATCTGGTGCGCTGCGGATTCACCTCGGCGCTGGACGCTAATTTTGGACTGGAAGTGGGCTCCGGTGCCGTGCAATTGATTGAGCAAGGAATCTTTGGTGTCACCGTGGTCTCCTATCGTGGTGGCAAAGTGGAATATATGGACGTCAAAGAGGCGATTGTACAAAGGCTTGTGGATGAGGCAGATGTTGCTTTGTATGAAACATTGGGTGTTTGCTTCGGTCGTGAGCCAGCCATAGCCTGCGCCCAGCCCGTAAAGGTAACAGGCAAGCCCATTAGAGCGTACTAGGAAGGAAACTGAGCGTTTCGTCGCCGCCTTAAGGACGCCAGTCCGGCCTGCCGGTTGCGGGCGTGATAACGTGTAAGTATTGCGACTTCGGCATGACATTCAGATGCTTCCAGAAGAGATCGATCGCGAATTTCGGGAAATCAGGACTCGCCTTGAGAAGGCGACGCAGCTGGCCCGCGAAGCGCAGCTGGACGAAGCTGCCACCGAATTCGAATACCTAATCGAAATGATGGAGACAAGCCGTCAAGACGATGACCGCGACCTGATGTTTTGCATCAAAGAGCTGGCTGATTGTTATCTTGGTCTGCACCGATACACATCTGCTGCCAGCATCTATTTGCGCTTGCATGCCGCACAAGCGCGCTCCGGCTGCGAGGAATCGGAGCTTATCGTCACTCTGTTCAAATTGGCGAAAGCCAATGAAAAAAGCGGACGACATAAAAACGCAGACAGTCTCTACGCAGAAGCGCTGCAACTGGCGGAGGATTGCTTAGGCGAAGGCCATCCTTTGCTCAGCAATGTTCTTGAAAGTTATGCAGCATTTTTGAAGAAAGGCAATAAGAGCGCCCAGAAAGCAGCCGTGCTCCTTGAGCGCGCCCGTGATAACCGCGATCGATCGAGCTACCATGTTAGCGATCACATATTGGAAGCTTTGCTTGCCGAGGTGGATGAGCCTGGCAGTGCCTCAAAACGAGGCAAGAGCACATCGACCCGATTTGCGCACTCGAAAGCAGAGCATCAGTCCTCACCAAGATTTAGTCTTGTGGGAAGACTCCGTGTTCCAGCCCTGATGATGCTCGCATTGTGCGGTTTGGGAATTTACGGTTATGCCAATATTAAGAGAGCAGATTCAATTGCCCAGATAAAACTCGATCTGCCAAAAGCTAAGGTTTCCCAGGATTTTTTTCAATCTGCCGACGGATTCAAAACGCTGAAAGTGCTCAGTGACCACGCCGCTGAAATCTCATTCGGAGGCACTGCCAAGAAAGCAAAACTTGTTTTAAACAATCAAATGGAGTCATTTTTCCTGGCCAAATCCGCCACCGTATTTAGTTTCAAACAGGCGACCAAAACGGCTCTGGAAGATGGCGATGGAACTTTGCTTTACTCTCCGATTCCTAAGAGTATAGAAGCGGCAAAAACGATTGCAGAAGTGGCGAACAAGACATATTTGAGTACAAACGAGTACCCCCAAGATTTCGAAAGTCTGGCCGTTGCGCCGCAGACTAAAGACGGTCTACAAATTGTCTATCTGGGCACGGAAGGCTCCCCGGCAGAGGAAGCTGCCGCCAGGCTAATTGCCAGCAAAGGACTTTTAGCAAAAGAATCGAAACCCGTGAGGGATTCAGTTCACATGTATTACTCATTGTCATCTGATGGTGGCAGCCTCAGGGCGACTCATCTTTTTGTCCGTCCCTTTGATGGACTGGGCGAGTGCTATACCAGCAGTGTTCCGGAACAAGCCGCCTATCTCGAGCTCAGCAATGGTCGCGACATAACCTTTGATACCGTAATTGGTGCCATGAGGGAATCGGAAAGATCAAGATTAGACAAAGATGAAGTTGTTGTCGTCTTGCCTGCCCGATAGGTGAACGAATTTTCTAGTTGATCATGGTTTTAGTGGCCGCTTCACGCCAACCAATCCTTATCCATACTGCAACCATCCTGCGCCATTTTGAACCTCAATTTGGCAGGCGGTTGCCTGATCGGACACTATGTCGGGTTATCGTTTTCGATACTTTGTAATTGTAAGATTAAACGCAGCTGCAGATATAATCCCCGAAATCTATTGCCAATACAGGATTTCAGCGTTATTTGAAAATTGTCGGACAGCCTGCCAAGGTATCGAAAACGATAACTCAGCATAGGCCACGCCGAGAACTTGCCAGGCTTCGTTCCTTATTTGAGCTCAAATTCCTTGCAGCCGCTATTAATCGACTCTCCCAACTCATACCCTCTCTGTCCATGCATGTACTCGTCGAGGCACTCAAAGGGCTCGGCATTTTTGCATCCTGGAAAATCTGTTCAATTTGGTCACAAAAAAACAATAAATGATCAATATGATGATTCCAACCCGAAGGAGAACAATTATGCGAACGGCCCAAACCCAAGTAACAGCCTACCCAGATAGTCCTCGCGCTCAAGTAAACACTTACCGAAACGCCCGAATCTCTGGTGAAGTTACTTTGTGTTTGACTCCTATTTCTTCCTTCGCAACTTGCGAAGCCAAAGGCCAGACAGCTTCGCCGGCCGAGATCAGTCTGCGTGAAAATTTACTAGTCGAGATCCTGGTCAGAGCCGCTGTCATATCAGATGCAGATGCTGTCGCAGCTCTGGCTGGCTCGCATAATTCCTCTGCCATTGAGTATGTGCGCATTTTCTGCCGCAAATCTGCAGGCGCCTGCGATGCCTTTGTCATTTTGCTGGAGAAAGCTTGGACCGGCAGATTAACTCTCAACCAGGCGGCGGTGGCCGCAAATCACGTCTATATGGCAGGCGCCAGCGTAGCTGAAGCCGTACAGCTGGTAAAGTGGGCGGGCCGCTAACTTTTCGCAAACTTTTGACGAGCCGCCGTTAGAAAAACAGCTGTTTATCTAACAAACTTCCAAAAAGCCAAATAATAATTCGCCAAATCACACACAGTAGCAGCTAGCGTCGCCAATCACTCTATAATGCTTTAGGCGGCAGAGGTGGGGCGGACAGTGGGCGGCAGTCAGAGGTAAGGTTGACGGAATTCGATCCAGATTCGCAAACCATTGATATAGGCGAGTTTATGGTCAAAGCTGGCTTTCTCTTGGACGAGGATTTGAACGAGGCCAAGGAAATAGCTAAGGGCAGCAACCAGCGCATTGGTCGGGTCTTAGTGATGTCTGGATTCGTGACTGAGGTACAGCTCGCGCTTGCCCAGGCTATCCACGAGAAGCTGAACGACGGGCGCATCTCCCTGGACGAGGCCATAAAGTCATTAAGAGCCACAGACACTAGTAAGCGGTAGGCGCGCCCCTTCGCGCCCGATTTAAGCTCCGGCTCGAAACACGGTCTTGGAACCGTCGTAGTGCATCCGGTAAACAGGCCCAATAGCGACAGTTGGCGAAGGGGAGG
>Ga0182024_10012758_pt1 | contig 16568 bp, 13 predicted proteins | sample P32metaG_FD_120480 | JGI IMG/M metagenome (GOLD analysis project Ga0182024, IMG submission 120480) | Permafrost microbial communities from Stordalen Mire, Sweden - P3-2 metaG (Illumina Assembly) | ecosystem: Environmental > Terrestrial > Soil > Wetlands > Permafrost | place: Sweden: Stordalen... | reverse complement strand
CGGCGCCGACAAGCCGGGCTACCTCACTGCCGCCTGCCCCGGACCGCAGCGCGTACCCGATGCCCGCGCCCAAGCCGGTAGCGGCCAGGATCAGCGCCGTGCCGCCCGCAGCGATGCAGAGGTGACCGAGCGCCCAGCTGATCCGCCTGGCCCCGGCGGCCAGCAACGGATCAGCACGCTCGGTCTCCTCGGAGCGGAGCCGCAGCACCGCCGAGACGGCGTAACCGGCGGCGATCAGCCCGCTAAAGCTCATGATCGCCGCGAGGTAGGCATTGGTGAACGCCGCGTGGCTGCCCAGCCTGATCATTATCTTCCTGATCTCGCTGCTGCCGAGCAGCCTGCCGATTCCCTTGGCGGCCTCCCCAACAAGCGCCCCGTACACCAGCGCCCCGATCACCCAGCCGGTAAGCGTGCCGCGCTGCAGCCGCCAGGCGAGCGCTAGCGGGCTGCGTAGCCATCCAGCGGCCTGGGCTGGCCCGGGCCGCTGCGGCAGCAGGCCCGCATCGTAGTCACGGCGAGCGGCCAGCACCCCGGCCGCGGCGGCCGCGGTAGCTAGCGGCAGCGCCAGTACCCACCCAGCGGATCTGGCCGAACGACCTGATGAGCTCCGCCCAGCCGACCGGCGACAGCCAGGTCAGCCAGCCGGGCCCGTGCGCGCCGGCCGAGTCCCCTACGGCTCGCAGCAGGTAGGCCGCTGCGAGGACGCCGATCGCGACTCCCCTCGCGCAGCGCGCGGTCTGCGCCAGCTGGGCCGTGACCGCGGCGACGCACGTGAACACCAGCCCGCAGCCGGCAATGGCCAGCGCCAGGGAGATAGATCCGGCTGCGGGCAGCCCGAGCGCGATCAGGCTGGCCGAGATCAGCGCGGCGAGCACGACATTCGCGCTTACGGCGATCAGCAGGCCGGCGGTCAGTGCCGCGTGCCGTCCTACCGCTGCCGAGCCCACCAGCTCGAGCCGCCCGGTCTCCTCATCGGCCCTGGTGTGCCTGACCACGACGAAGACGCTCATCAGGCCGGCGCCCAGGGCGGCGAACGCGCCGTACCGCCAGGCGGTCAGCGACCCGATCGAGTTGCCGGACAGCGGCCCGTAGAGCGAGAGCAGTGCAGGGTTGTGACCCGCCGCCGATGCGAACTGCTCCCGTCCGGCGGCCGTCGGGTACAGCTTCCGGAAGCTGTAGGCGGTCCCTGCGACCAGCGCCGTGAGCACGTAGATCCAGGCCGGCGCCGCCGTCCATTGTGAACCTCCTCGCGGCAAGGCCGGCCGCGTGCGCCATGCGCATGCGCTATCTGCTGCCTTCATTCCAGCTGCGTGCATCGCCGCGGGTGTAGGGGCAAAGGTCCTCAGCCGCGGGCCCGGGCCGCCGGCCCGCTACGTTCCTGGCCAGGCTCGCCACTGGCGCGGGCGCGGCGCAGGGGCGAGGATGCGGCCATGCCAGCGAGCGTGATCGAGGTCAGGAACCTGCGCGTGGTCCGTGGACGCCGCGAGGTGCTGCATGACTTGTCGTTCGACGTCTTCCGCGGCTCGGTGACCGGGCTGATCGGGCCGAGCGGCTGCGGCAAGACCACGCTGATGCGTGCGATCGTCGGCGTTCAGCTGGTCGGCGGCGGCACGATCAGCGTGCTAGGCCATCTCGCGGGGAACCGGGCGCTGCGCCGTTCGGTGGGCTATTCCACCCAGGACGCCGCCGTGTACGCGGATCTGACCGTGGCGGAGAACCTTCGCTACTTCGCCGCCCTGCTCCGCGCGCCGCGACCGGACGTTGACCGGGTGATCGGCGAGCTCGGCCTCACCGATGCGCGCGGCCAGCTGGTCAGCGACCTTTCCGGCGGTCAGCTGCACCGGGCGAGCCTGGCCGTCGCCCTGCTCGGCAAGCCGGAGCTGCTCGTGCTGGACGAGCCGACCGTCGGGCTTGACCCGGCCCTGCGCCAGGAGCTGTGGGAACTGTTCCGCGGGCTGGCCGGGAGAGGGCTGACGCTGGTGGTGTCCAGCCACGTGATGGACGAGGCCGCGCGCTGCGACCGCCTGCTGCTCATGCGGGACGGGCACATCCTGGCCGACGACACGCCTGCCGGGCTGCGCGCGGCTACCGGGACGCCGGACCTGGACGAGGCGTTCCTGCGGCTGGTCAGCGCACGGCCGGCGACCCGGGCATGAGCGTCAGGGCTACGACGGCGACCACCTGGCGGATCCACACGCAGCTGCGGCATGATCACCGGACCATCGGCCTGCTGCTGGGCGTGCCCAGCGTACTGATGATCCTGCTCCGGTACGTGATCAACAATCCGGCCGGGTTCGACCGGTTCGGGCCGATGCTGCTCGGCGTCTTCCCGCTCGTCGTGATGTTCGTGGTCACCTCGGTCGCCACCCTGCGCGAGCGCACGACCGGCACCCTGGAACGGCTGATGACCACCCCGCTGGCCAAGCTTGACCTGCTGGCCGGCTACGCGCTCGCGTTCGGGCTCACCGCCCTCATCCAGGTCGCGGTGGTCGCCGCCATCTCGCTGACCTGGCTGGGGCTGAAGCTGACCGGCCCGCTGTGGGCGCTGCTCGTGGTGGCCGTGCTCGACGCGGTGCTCGGCATGGCATTGGGGCTGTTCGCCAGCGCGTTCGCCCGGACCGAGTTCCAGGCGGTGCAGTTCATGCCGGCCCTGATCCTTCCGCAGGCGCTGCTGTCCGGGCTCGTCGTACCGCGCGGGCAGATGTCCGGCTTCCTGTCCGCACTGTCCGACGTGCTGCCGATGTCTTATGGGGTCGACGCCATGCAGCAGGTAACACAGCACACCGCTGTCACCGCCGCGCTACTGCGCGACATGCTGATCATCGCCGGGTGTGTCGTGCTCGCCCTGGCCGGCGGCGCGGCCACGCTCCGGCGCCGTACCCCATGACCGGCCACGGATGCTGAGACCGGCCGCCGGCGTGAATCCCGTCGCTGGTCCATCGCGCCCATGACTTCTGTGTTGTGCGGCCATTAGGTCTCTACTCTCTTCCGGCGGCGACGAAGGACGGGCGGGGCTTGCAGGGGCGTAAACCGAGAAATCAAGGTGTGCCACGTGACGGACGTAAGCGAAGGTGCCCGTGCCTGGGGCGCGCGGCTGGCTGCGGGGATCGCGCCCGAGCGTGAACAGTCAGGCAGGTCGTGAGAGCGCACGCGTTCTTGGCGCATGGGAACCCATGGGACACTGGCGCGACGATTTGGACGTCAGCCCTTTGAGTAACGACCTACCGGTGTTCCTCGACCAGGTGCACGCGGCACCGTGATCGATAGGCAGTCTCAGAGCAGGACCTCTTCGACTGGACGGCGCACGCTCACTGCGGCCTGGCCTGTTGTGCCGAGCCGGAGCACCATCTGCGGATGCGCGCCTTCGCTGAGCTGAATGCGGATGAGGTCGCGTAGCTGCGGCAGCTCAAGCGGCTGGCTGTGCAGCGCGGCCGCGGCACCGCAGGCGCTCGCGCTGAGCAGCACGCGCTGCAGCGCCTGCCCGGCGTTCACCCAGTCCGCTGGCTGATCGCCGGGCGTGGTGAGGATGCTGACCACTCCGGCCGACCGCAGCAGCGGCGCCGAGCTCGCCGGGGAGTGCCCCCAGCCGTGGCCGCGGGCGAAGTCGCGGCCGGGAAAATGCGGATCAGTGCGCTCCGGCACCGCGGGGTAGGCGGTATCCGGCACGCCGTCGCGCCGGGCGCTGCCTGGCGGCGGCGACCACCGGGCCAGCTCTTGGGCGCGTGCGTGATCGAGGCGCAGCACGTTCTCGGCGGCATCGACGATCGCCGCGAGCGCCGCCCGCCTGCCATCGTCGGTCACGACCTGCAGCACCGCGCCGTGCCGGGCGGCGTCCTGGCGCAGCCCGGCCAGCAGGACAGCCGGCAAAGGGGCCGGATCGAATCCGCCGCGGTGCGTACGCCGCGAGGCGATCTGGCCGTATAGCTCCCGCTCGTACCCGGCGGCGGGAACTTGCTGCTGCCAGCTGATGCGCGCGATAAGCATGGGCCGGTCCGGGTCGGGCAGGATGCTGACCTCGGGCACGTAGCCGAGGAACCGCAAGGCCAGGCGGGTAGTGAACAACGCGGCGCCGCAGCTGATCATCATCTCGCGGCCGGCCGGATCGGCTACCGCGAGCCGCCGGTCAGCGTCGGCAGACAGGCTGATCTCGCCTGGCTGCGCGCGGAACCGCCACGGCTGCGTGTTGTGAACCGACGGCGACCATACCGCCGCTCCTACCGCGAACCGGGCAACCTCCTCAGGTGTGCCCAGCTCGCCAGCGGATCCGGGATCCGGCAGAGCGTCCATGTACCCTCCCGGGTGAGACGGCGCCAGTTGGCCTGCCATACCTCAGCTCATCGCCGCGCTCATCCCAGCCGGCAGGTGCAAAGGTCCAGATCATGCGGGACCTTCGGCTCTGAGTCCGCGGCGCATGCTGACCGCGCTCAGCGCGGCGTTCCCTTTGACCCGGACGCGGCGTAGCGTAACCCTGGCTGCATCTAGCAGTACCCGGCGCACAGCCATAGGCGGACCAAGGAGCCCTGAGCGGATGTCCCTGATCATCGAGCACGGCGCCCGGCTGACGACATGACCGAACGAGGCGACCTCACGCCGCTGCCGGATCTGCTGCACGGGCGATCGCGGTCCGGTCCGGTACGGGACCGGCGCCCGGTCTACGTGGACCTGCTGCCGCCGTGTAACGCCGGCTGCCCGGCGGGGGAGAACATCCAGGCGTGGCTGGCGCACGCGGAGGTCGGCCGCCATGAGCAGGCGTGGCGGCAGCTGGTCGCGGACAATCCGATGCCGGCCATCCACGGGCGGGTCTGTTATCACCCGTGCGAGAGCGTCTGCAACCGCGCCAGCCTGGACAGCGCGGTGTCGATTCACTCGGTCGAGCGGTTTCTCGGCGATCTCGCGCTTGAGCGGGGGTGGTCGTTCGACGCTCCGCCGGTCCGCAGCGGTAAGCGCGTGCTGGTCATCGGCGCCGGTCCGAGCGGGCTTTCCGCGGCCTACCACCTGGCCAGGCTCGGTCACGAGGTCGAGATAAGGGATGCCGGTGACCGGCCGGGCGGGATGATGCGTTATGGCATCCCGGCCTACCGGATGCCGCGTGACGTCCTGGATGGCGAGCTTGACCGGTTCACTGCGCTGGGCGTGCGTATCACCTGCGGCCACCGGGTGGAGGACCTGGACGCCGAGCGGCGCGAGGGCGGATTCGACGCGGCCTTCGTCGCGGTGGGCGCCCACCTGTCCAAGCGTGTCGACATCCCGGCGAAGGACGCGGGCCGGATCGTTGATGCCGTGTCGTTCCTGCGCAGCGTCGCCTCCGGTGACCGCCCGGTGATCGGGCGGCGAGTCGCTGTCTACGGCGGCGGCAACACCGCGATGGACGCTGCCCGGGTAGCCCGCCGCCTAGGCGCGAACGACGCGCTGATCGTCTACCGGCGTACCCGCGCCCAGATGCCGGCCCATGCCGAGGAGGCGCAGGAGGCCGAACGGGAGGGAGTGCGGATCAACTGGCTGCGCACCATCACCGCGTTCGACGGCCCGGAGCTGACGGTCGAGGCGATGGAACTGGACGAGAACGGCTTCCCGCGGCCGACCGGGCGGTTCGAGACGCTCGCCGCGGACACCGTGATCCTGGCGCTCGGTCAGGAGAGCGACACGGCTTTCCTGCGCCAGGTACCCGGTGTGGAGTTCGAGCGAGACGGCACCGTCAAGGTGTCGGCGTCCATGATGACCGGATACGCCGGGATGTTCGCCGGAGGGGACATGGTGCCGTCGGAGCGAACCGTGACGGTCGGCGTGGGACACGGCAAGAAGGCGGCCAGGAACATCGATGCCTGGCTGCGGGAGCTGGCACCGCAGACACTGCCCAAGCACGAGATTGTCGCGTTCGATCAGCTGAACCTCTGGTATTTCGGCGACGCCGCCCGCCGTCAGCAGCCGGAGGCCGCGCCGGAACTGCGGATTGCGGACTTCGGCGAGGTGCTGGGCGGCCTGTCGGAGCGGGAGGCGACGTACGAGGCGCGCCGCTGCCTGTCGTGCGGCAACTGCTGCGAGTGCGACGGCTGCCTGGGCGCGTGCCCCGAGGACGCCGTGATCAAGCTCGGCGCCGGTCACCGGTACCGGTTCGACTACGACCAGTGCACCGGCTGCGGCGCTTGCTTCGAGCAGTGCCCGGTGCACTCGATCGAGATGGTCCCGGAGGACGGATGACGCGCGTCACAGTCGACGGCAACGAGGCAGCGGCGTCCGTCGCCTACCGGCTCAGCGAGGTCTGCTGCATCTACCCGATCACGCCCTCATCACCGATGGCCGAGCTAGCCGACGAGTGGGCCAGCCAGGGGCGGCCCAACGTGTGGGGCAGCGTTCCGGCCGTCATGGAGATGCAGAGCGAGGGCGGGGCAGCGGGCGCCTTGCACGGCGCGCTGCAGAGCGGTGCCCTGGCCACCACCTTCACCGCATCGCAGGGCCTGCTGCTGATGATCCCGAACATGTACAAGATCGCTGGTGAGCTGACTCCCGCGGTGCTGCATGTCGCGGCCCGGTCGCTGGCCGCGCAGGGGCTGTCCATCTTCGGTGACCATTCGGACGTGATGGCAGTGCGGCAGACCGGTTTCGCGCTGCTTGCCTCCGCCTCGGTCCAGGAGGCACACGACCTCGCGCTCGTGGCGCACGCCGCCACGCTGGCCACCCGGGTGCCATTCGTGCACTTCTTCGACGGGTTCCGCACCTCGCACGAGCTGAACACGCTCGAGATGCTGTCCGACGACGACCTGCGGGCGCTGGTGCCCGAGGAACTGGTCCGCGCGCACCGCGGCCGGGCGCTGTCACCGGAGCAGCCGTTCATCCGGGGCACCGCGCAGAACCCGGACGTCTACTTCCAGGCGCGGGAGAGCGCCAACCCGTTCTACGCCGCCGTACCGGACGCGGTCGAGGACGCGATGGCCAGCCTCGCCAGCCGCACCGGACGCATTTACCACAACGTGGAATACACCGGGCACCCGGAGGCCGAGCGGGTGATCGTGGTGATGGGCTCGGCCGCGCAGACAGTCCAGGAAACCGTGGCTCACCTGCTGGCCCGCGACGAGCGGGTCGGCACGCTGCAGCTCCGGCTGTTCCGGCCCTTCCCGGTCCGGGCGCTGCTGGACGCGCTGCCCGCGAGCGCGACCCGGATCGCCGTGCTCGACCGGACCAAGGAGCCGGGATCGAACGGCGAGCCGCTCTTCCTTGACGTCGTCGCGGCGCTGGCCGAGGCGCACACCGACGGTGACCGCGCGGTGCTGCCGCTGGTGACCGGCGGCCGCTACGGCCTGTCGTCGAAGGAGCTCACCCCGGGCATGGTCGCCGGGATATTCGCCGAACTGGCCCGCGAGCGGCCGCGGCGGCGGTTCACCATCGGCATCACCGACGACGTGTCCGGCCTGAGCCTGCCGTACGACCCGTCGCTGGACATCGAGCCGCCCGGCACCATCCGGGCGGTGTTCTTCGGCCTCGGCTCGGACGGCACGGTCGGCGCGAACAAGAACACGATCAAGATCCTCGGCGCCGAGGAGAATCTGCATGCGCAGGGTTACTTCGTCTACGACTCGAAGAAGTCGGGCTCGCAGACCGTGTCGCACCTGCGTTTCGGGCCGCAGCCGATCCGCGCGCCCTACCTCGTATCGCAGGCCAGCTTCGTCGGCTGCCATCACTTCGGGCTGCTCGACCGGGTCGACGTGCTTGGCCGGGCGGCACCGGGCGCGACGCTGCTGCTCAACTGCGCGCAGCCGCCGGATGAGGTCTGGGATGCGCTGCCCCGGCCGGTGCAGGAGAAGATTCTCGCCAAGCGGATCGACGTGTATGCGATCGACGCCGCCCGGATCGCCCGCGAGGTCGGCCTGGCCGGGCGGACCAACACCATCCTGCAGACCTGCTTCTTCGCGATCTCCGGCGTGCTGCCCAGGGACGAGGCGATCGAGAAGATCAAGGCGGCGATCGCCAAGTCCTACGGCCGCCGCGGCGCCGAGGTGGTCGAGCGGAACCAGGCCGGGGTCGACCGCGCGCTGGCGGCGCTCAGCAAGATCGAGGTGCCGGGCCTGGTCACCTCCGCCCGTGAGCTGCCGGCGATGGTTCCGGCCGGCGCGCCGGAGTTCGTCCGCACCGTCACCGCCGAGATGATGGCAGGCCGCGGCGACGACCTGCCGGTCAGCGCGCTGCCGGCGGACGGCACCTACCCGAGCGGCACCGCGGCCTACGAGAAGCGCAACATCTCCGACCTGGTCGCCAACTGGGATCCGGACACGTGCATCCAGTGCGGCAACTGCAGCTTCGTCTGCCCGCACAGCGTGATCAGGGCCACCTACTACGACGAGTCGCTGCTGGCCGGCGCGCCACCGGAGTTCCAATCGGCCCCGCTGGACACCCGCGGCCTGCCGGATACCCGGTTCACGCTGCAGGTCTACGTGGAGGACTGCACCGGATGCGAGCTGTGCGTCCAGGTCTGCCCGGTCACCGCGCCGGGGAACCCGGAACGCAAGGCGATCAACCTGGCCCCCCGCGAGCCGCTGGTGGCCGCCGAGCAGGCCAACATCGCGTTCTTCGAGACGCTGCCGGTAGCCGACCGGTCCAGGGTGGACTTCGGCACAGTGCGCGGCACGCAGTTCCTGAAACCGCTGTTCGAGTTCTCCGGCGCCTGCGCTGGCTGCGGCGAGACGCCGTACGTCAAACTCCTGTCGCAGCTGTTCGGCGACCGGCTGATGGTCGCCAACGCCACCGGCTGCTCCTCGATCTACGGCGGGAACCTGCCCACCACGCCGTGGACGGCCAACGCGGACGGGCGCGGCCCCGCCTGGTCGAACTCCCTGTTCGAGGACAACGCCGAGTTCGGCCTCGGATTCCGGCTGACCGCCGACGGGCACGCCAGGCTTGCCCGACGCCGGCTGACCGAACTGCGGGACGCGATCGGCACCGAACTGGCGGACGACATCCTCGGCGCCCCGCAGCTGCGCGAGTCGGAGCTGCGTGCGCAGCACGCCCGGGTCGACGAGCTGAAACGCCGGCTTGATGATCTTGGCTGTCTTGACGGGCCCGCCGCCGACCTGCGCAGCGTGGCGGATCACCTGCTCCGGCGCAGCGTGTGGATCGTCGGCGGGGACGGCTGGGCCTACGACATCGGATCCGGCGGGCTCGACCATGTCCTGGCCAGCGGGCGCAACGTGAACGTGCTCGTTCTCGATACCGAGGTCTACTCCAATACCGGCGGGCAGTCATCGAAGGCGACTCCGCTCGGCGCCGTCGCCAAATTCGCGGCCGCCGGCAAGACGATGCCGAAGAAAGACCTCGCGCTGCAGGCAATCGCCTACGGCTATGTCTACGTCGCCAGGGTCGCGATGGGCGCCGACCCGCAGCAGACCCTGCGCGCCTTCCGCGAGGCCGAGGCTTACGACGGGCCGTCGCTGGTGATCGCCTACAGCCACTGCATCGCGCACGGCATCGAGATGCGCGACGGGCTCAGCCAGCAATACCGCGCCGTGGCCAGCGGGTACTGGCCGCTGATCCGCTACGATCCGCTGCTCCGCGCGGAAGGCGGCAACCCGTTCTTGCTCGATTCCCCCAGGCCGCGCACCCGGCTGGCCGACTATACCCAGCGGGAGCTGCGGTACCGCACGCTCACCAACACCGACCCCGCCGAGGCCGAGCGGCTGGCGGGCCTGGCCCAGGAAGCGGTCGACCAGCGCTGGGACACCTATGAGGAAATGGCAACCCGCGACGCGCGCCGGTTCCCTGCCGACGCGCGGAAGGACCGCTGATGGACCTTTCGACCAGCTACCTGGGCCTGCCGCTGCGCAATCCGCTCGTCGCCTCCGCATCACCGCTCTCGAACACCCTCGACGGCGTCCGGCGGCTGGCCGGCGCCGGCATCGGCGCGATCGTGCTTTACTCCCTGTTCGAGGAGCAGCTGCGCCGGGAGGCGGAGCTGAACGCGCGGCTTGCTGACGCCGGCAGTGAGAGCTTCGCTGAGTCCCTTTCCTATTTCCCGGCCGGCGCGGCGGAAGCCGGCGCAGCCGGGGAAGCTGGCCCGCGCCGCTACCTCAGCCTGCTTGAGCGCGCCGCGGCCGCCGTGGAGGTCCCGGTGATCGGCAGCCTCAACGGTGTCACGCCCGGCGGCTGGACCAGCTACGCGCGGGCGATGCAGGACGCGGGCGCGGCGGCGATCGAGCTGAACATCTACTACCTGCCAGGGGACCCGCGCACTTCGGGCCGGGACGTGGAGCAGCGGCACGTCGACATCCTGCGGGCGGTCAAGGCTGCCGTCACCGTTCCGGTGGCCGTCAAGCTGAGCCCGCACTTCAGCTCGACCGGCGAAATCGCGCTGCGGCTGGACCAGGCCGGCGCGGATGGCCTGGTGCTCTTCAACCGGTTCCTGCAACCTGACATCGACCCGGAGACCCTGGCAATGCGGCCTGCCGTCGACCTCTCCAGTCCGGCCGAGGCCCGGCTGCCGCGCACCTGGATCTCCATCCTGCACCAGCGGGTCAGTGCCTCGCTCGCGGCGACCACCGGCGTCGAGGGGCCTGCCGACGTCGTCAAGTACCTGCTGGCCGGTGCCGATGTCGTGATGACCGCATCCGCGCTGATCCGGCACGGCCCGCAGCACGCGGCCGTGCTGCTTGACGGCCTGTCGGAATGGATGCTGCGCAAGGGATACACCTGCGTCAGCGAAGTGCGGGGAATGCTCGCCATGCCCGCTGACGCGGACCAGACGGCATACGAGCGGGCCGGCTATGTGGATGCCCTGCAGGCCGCCAACAACGCCCAGGGACCATGGTGACCGGACTCGCCACGGCGTGACAGAAGGCACCACCGCCGGCGCGGGCGCGCCGACGTGCCCGTCGGCCCGGCTGATCGGGACCTTCGCCCCTGCCGGCCGTCGCTGCCTGGCGGGACAGTGGGACGTGAACAGAATCCGCCAGCCGAGGAGGCCGAAAATGAAGGAGAACGGGCAACAGTACATACTGGCTGGCTTCAGCGGGTCCCAGGCGTCCCTGACCGCGCTGCGGTGGGCGATTGACGAGGCCAGGCTGCGGCGGGCGGACCTGCAGGTCGTGCGGGTGTGGGATCCGGCCCGGCATGCGGCCCCTTACGCCTCCGCCGGGGAACGGCCGGCCTGTGATGAGCAAGAGACGGCGGTGCGCGCCGGGCTGGCTGCAGCCATGCGGGACGCGTTCGGCCTTGCCGTACCCGATGGCGTCTCCGCGGAAGTGGCGGAGGGCAGGCCCGAGCGCGTACTTGTCGCCCGCTCCGCCGCCGCTGACCTGCTGGTCATCGGCGAAGCCATGCCACCCTGGCCCGCCGGCCAGCCCGCAGGACCGGTCGTGCGCGCCTGCCTGGCACACGCCAGCTGCCCGGTGGTCATCGTCGGCTCAGCGGCCGGGCGGCAAGCGTCAGCGCGCCGGGAGCTAGCAGATGCCCTCGCCTAGCCGCGGATCTCTACGCGCCGGGGCGATGGCGGACCATGCTGGCGGGCCGGCGGATTTCTGGGTGCTCACTCGACCCGGTCGATTCAGTCTGTGCCACCGGCCGGATTGGCGCTGCGCTGGGTCAGGCGTTCGTCAGGTCGCGACAGCGGTGAAGCAGCCCCCGGCGGGACGATGTTCAGCAGACGTGGGTCAGGCCCGTAGCGTCAGATCGGACTAAGCGGTCCAGCGTGGCGACTTCAGGCACTGACGGCCAAGCGCCGCGTGAGCAGCCCATTGAATGGCGGGGCTGGAGTGGTTTTTGTCATCCATGTGGCGGCGAACGCTCTTTCCGTGGCTGGGGTGATTGCGGCGGCCGCAGGGAAGCTGATTTCGATGGCGAGGCGGAGGGCGCGCGCGGGACGCCATTGCAGGGCCGTATCTCCCTGATCCGCCGGGACTAACGACCCCGATCGCAGGCCCGCCGCGGCCCGTCAGCGGGGACTCGCTAGCCGCCGCGCGGGCCGCTGAAACGGTCACGGACGGCGACGACGCCCTCGACATGCCGTACCGCATTGAGGATGGCGTGGGTCAGCTGGTCGCTCTGTGGCTCACCGGAGATCGTCACGATACCATCGCGGACTGCCGCCTTGAGTGCCCCCGGCGCGGCCGGCAGGATGCCGGGGAGCAGTTGCTGCATGACCTCGTCGCGGATGTCTGCGTCCGGGCGGCTGAACACGGCCAGCACATCGACCCGGCTGATGATCCCCACCAGCCGGCCGGCTGTGTTCACCACCGGTAGCCGCTTGACCCGCCTGTCATACATGAGGCGGGCGGCCTGTTCAACGGGCGCGTCCGGCCCGACGGTGACGGCGGGCGCGGTCATCAGGTCACCCGCTGTGATGCCGGCGACCTTGTCATCCTCCCGGACGTGTCGCAGGGCGGCGAGCAAGCTCGTGCCATCGGCATTGACGGCCTCCTTGACCAGCAGATCCCCCTCCGACACCACCCCGACGACCCGACCCGCATCGTCGATCACCGGGAATGCGCTGATCCGGCGGCTGCGGAGCATTGCCGCCATCTCCTTGAACGACGCGTCCTGACGGACGGCCACCACGGACGTAGTCATGATGTTCCTGACGGTCGCGCTGATGGCAACCACCTCCCGCACGCATTCTTCCGCAGCCAGCCACGCTCTCCCGGTAGCCCTTCCAGCGACGGCCTGGCCACCCAGGGTCGTCGGCGAAGACGGCGCTACGGCGACGTTGGCAGCCGCTCCTCAGCATGACGCCGGGGAACGGTGATCGGTATGGCCTAAAGTCACCACGTGCGCTGATCGCAAGACGGCCGTGTGCCCGATTCAGCCGCCCGGCACCGATCAGGACGATGCCCGGCCTCCTGACAAAGTGCCCATGAGCGGCGGACCTTCGGCCCTGGCGCAGCCACCATGGCTGGCCGGACGCTAGCGGAACAGACATGCGGAAGGTGGCTGATCATGAGAGCGGTAGCGGGTGACGAGCTCACGGTCAAGGGACGCCGTCAGGGCGACGAAGACCGGCACGGCACGATCATCGAGGTGCATGGCCCGGACGGCGCACCGCCGTACCTGGTGCGCTGGCGTGACGACCGGGAGAGCGTGTTCTTGCCCTCGTCAGACGCGGTCGTCGAGCACTACCCGGCCACCAGGGTGGCCGGCGCTGACCGGTGGAGTGAGGCCCCGTGAAGCTGATCACCGCTGTCATCCAGCCGGGCAAGCTCGATGACGTCGTCCGCGCGGTGGCCGAGAACGGAGGCCGCGGGCTGACCGTGGCCGAGGTAATGGGCTTCGGTCAGCAGTACGGGCATCACGGAGAGCCAAGGGTTACTGACCAGAGCGCGCTCGTGCTGTCGAAGGTCCGCGTCGATGTCCTGGTCCGGGACGAACTGGCCGAGACGCTCACGGACGTTATCGCCAAGGCCGCCAAGACCGGGTCCGTCGGTGACGGGAAGATCTGGGTGTGCCCGGTGCAGAGCGCGCTGCGAGTTCGCACCGGTGAGCGCGACCGCGCCGCCGTGTAGGCCGACAGTTAGCTGCCCAGCGTGTTGTTAGCGGTCTGGGATGATCGCGACCGGCCCGGCCGCGTGACCCAGGACCGCGTGCAGGGCCGGTCCGATCGCCGGAGCGTCGGAGCCCGGGACGCGGTGCCTGCCTAGCACGACGAGGTCCGCGCGTGCGGATGCTGCCGACAGCGCGCGGCCGGGATGATCCTGCACGATGTCTGCCCCGAGTTCCACCCCTGGGTACTCCTGCGCCCATTCGGCCAGCAGGGCTTGAAGCCGTTCCGCCGCGACGGCGGTCGCCGCCACCGGATCGATGCCTCGCTGCACCGTATCCTCCAGCAGGCCGGGAGAACCCCATGCGTGCACGGCGAGCAACCTGCACTGGCGAAGTGAAGCCTCCTCGAAGCCGAACCGGAGCGCAGCCGCAGCGCGCTCCGGTTCGCGGACGCCGACGACAATCTCGCCGCGCACAGGCAACGGCTCACCTCTAGCGACCACTGCGGGACATGGGGAACTGGTCGCGATGCAGCGGCTCACCGATCCGAGCATCATCGCGGCGAACCCGTCGGCGCCCCGGGAGCCGACGACGAGCATCGACGCTCCGGCAGCGCAGCCGAGCAGGACCTGGACGGGATAGCCGGGAATGACTTCGGCGTCCACCCGCAGGCCGGGGAACAAGTCGGCGGCCGCGGCGACGGCCATGCTGGCGGCTGCGTGGTCCGCATCGCTGACGTCGCGGGAGACGGCGAACCCGAACGTCCCTGGCGGGGTGGTGACAGGCCACGCCCACGGCACGGACACGACCTGCAGCGGCAACTGGCGTGCGGTGGCCTCCCGCGCCGCCCATTCCACGCGGCCCGTCGCCTGGCGCGTTGCTCACCTTAGATAGGCCCGCGAGCGCGAAGGCTGGCATCGCGGCGACCGGTCCTGCGGGCCGGGGTGTTCGGCGTCAGCGACGGGCCGGTCTCGAACACCTCGCTGGTGATGGGCTTTGCCGTCTCGGGCGCAGCCAAGACGACGGTGCGCGTCGGCGTTACCGCTGACGGCAACACGTATCTCACCGTGATAGATGCCACGTCACCGTCCCTGCAGCGGCGGTGCGCGGTTCTCCTCGCGAGTTCGCCAGCCTCCGGGACAGGGCCACACTAGCCGGGATCCCCATTGAGGTCGATGCTGGCCCGGATGGCATCCGATCTGCCTGGCATGTTCCCGTGCGGTGAGAACCTGCAAGGCCGGGCCTTCGACCGCGGCTGCAGACCAGATGCTCACCTCCGCTGGTCATGTGCGCCGAAGATGCCGAGGACAGCGGTCGGTTTTCGTCCGCTAGTTACGGCGATGCGGGGGTGCATTTGCGGTTATCAGGCAGTGGTCTTGCGGTACAGAGTCAGGGACGTGACGAGGCAGGCGAGGAAGATCCCGGCGCACCATGCGATCGCCTGCCACAGGTCGTGGTAGACGGGTTCGCCTCGAACAAGGCGCGGACGGAGTCGATGGTCACGCTGGCGGGCTGGTTGCGGGCGAAGGGCTGTGCTATCCCGCCGCCGTGCGCAGCTCCAGCCGGCCCGGCGTGATGTCCACGCTGAAGTCCATGCCCAGCACCTGAGACAACTTCGCCAAAGTCGTAAATGATGGCTCGTGCTCGCCGGCCTCCAGGCGTCGGGTGCAGGCACGGCTTCACCTTGGTACCGATGCAGGGCGCTGGCCGGCGTTGCCCTCTGGGAAACACGACGATGCGGCCCGCGTATTGCGGGCCGCATCGGTAGGGACTCGGCCGAGGAACGGACCGTCACGCGGTCTTGTCGGTCGTGGGGGTCCCGGCCGCAACCTGGCTGAGGAGCTGGCGGACGGGGGTGTGCAGACCGCGCTCGTGGTGGTGGCGCTGGCGGTAGCCGGCCACCAGGCCGTCGGCGCCGATCCAGCCCGAGGTCCGCCACATGGTCAGGATGACGATGGCGAACAGTGCGTAGAAGGCGCACACGCTAGCCGTTCCCGACATCACGTAGGTGAACAGCAGCGCCAGGCTGCCGAGCGCCGCGATCCGGGTGAACAGGCCGAGGCATAGCGCGATGCCGATCGCGAACTCGGCGACCGCGACGAGGATGGCGATCCAGCCCGCGTTCGGGACCACGAAGCTGTTCAGGAAGCTGCCCCACCAGGCGTAGGCGGGAGCGCCATGCGAGGCGAAGCCGGCCACGGCGGCGCCGCCGTTGTGCAGGAATCCAGGGTTCTCCGCGCCCCACAGCTTGGCCACGCCAGCCTGAATCCACATGATGCCGAGCCAGACGCGCATCGCCGTCCAGACGATCGCCATGACCTTGGACTGCTTTACCCACTCCCACACTTGCAGGTTGCGGCGCGCAGCCGGGTCACCGAGAAATTCGACGGGGGTTGCCATTCGAATCCTCCTTCTTTCCTTCGCTCATGAGCCCGGTTCCTGCGGGTTCTAAGATCAGCCTGCCCCGCCGGCGCGACCGCCGACATGAGCGAATGTCACCTCTGCGGAGGACTAAAGGCACCAGGTGACAAAACAGCCCGCTAAGGGCCGGGAACGGGGTCGTGTCATGGAAGCCGCCAGGCTTGGCTCAGACCCGGACCCAGAAGTTCCCTGATCCGGCCGACGGCCGAACCACAACGGGCACCTGCGGGTGCGATGCCTGACCGAGGGATGCCCGGGCATCTGGTACCCAAGCACGAGAAGGACCAGGCGCTCGGACGGCGAGACGTAGATCCTCTCCAGGGGCCGCTGCGGAGGACCAGGCCCGTGCACCTGGGCTGGAGGTCACCGACGATCCCGAGTCGACCGCCTCCGCTTCCGGCCAGGCGATCTGCATCACGAGCAATCTACAAGTTCACCAACGGCAGATCCGTGTTCGGCATTGAGGGCGGATACCGGCCGGCCGGAAGCCTTCCGTGAAGTCGTCTGGGTCCTGATCGAAGAGCTCCCTGGGCGGCGCGAGGAAGGCGATGACCTCAGCGGTCCCGCCGGATCCAGAGGATGTTGAAGATGATCAAGGTCTCCGTTTCATCGTCCACACGGAACGACAGGAGGCCGTGCTCACCGAACTGGGTCTCGCGGAACTCCGGCTCACCGCCGTCCGGCTGTACCTG
>Ga0182024_10012757_pt1 | contig 16568 bp, 17 predicted proteins | sample P32metaG_FD_120480 | JGI IMG/M metagenome (GOLD analysis project Ga0182024, IMG submission 120480) | Permafrost microbial communities from Stordalen Mire, Sweden - P3-2 metaG (Illumina Assembly) | ecosystem: Environmental > Terrestrial > Soil > Wetlands > Permafrost | place: Sweden: Stordalen... | reverse complement strand
GTCTTTCAGTTTCCGTTGTTCCTTAGAGTGTGCAATCGGCAATCCCCGTAAGCGTCGGTGGATAGCCTTCTCAGCGACCTCGATACTTGCTGGCAACTTCTCCCGGTCGAATTCCATTGCCGCGGCTCTATAAACGCCGAGCCAATCGCCGTCATTATGGCTCACCGAGGGCGTCTCCGCGCACAAGCCCTTCCGCATCGAGAAACCTGCCTCTGGCGTACCGGCAAACAAGTACCTGACTGCCGAGAGTTGAGTAGTTCAAGTGTCATCCGCGTTTTCCTTTGTTGAGCGCCAGATGGCGATCAACGTGAGCGATCTTGCCGAATCTGGCAGATTGGACGATCTTGCTGTCATGCGGGGAGGGACCGGGATGTATGCCCTTCGCCCCAGACCTAAAGAGAGATGCCTATTTCTGCGAGATGACGAAGTTCACGGGGGCAGTCTCACCAGCGTGGACGGTAACGGTCTGTTCCCAAGTCCTCGGTTCGCTGAAAATAGCCCGCTGGATTGTTTTCTGGCTAAATACATCGAGTGCATTCTCGCGACCCAGCACATGCCATCCTTCGTGCCATGCCACAACTTCATACTCGCCGGGCAGCACGTCAGTAAGCTGGAACCTGCCGTTTTGGTCGGTGACGGCATAATAAGGGTGAGATACGACCATCATTTCAGCATTCATCCAAACGTGTCCGCCGTTGCAGCGCAAGTTGACGAGGCCCGGAGTGTTCATGTTTCGTGTAATCACCCGGTCTGTAAACGGGAACGGCAGGTTAAAGCTGGCAGCGCCGTCCATGTGAACTGTATGAAGCACGGCGTCTGAGCTTTTCATCCCAAGGTCAGCAGTCTGCGGCACCAAGAGAATATGCGGTTCGTATTGACAATGTTTCTGGTCCAGAGAGCGTCTGGGCGCAGGGAGGTTCATCGGCTTGCCCCGTGAGATGTTCTTTAGGTAGACAATGGTGTTCGCTACGCCGCCGTCAGGCCCTACAACTAGTCGTTCCAGATTCTTTTCTTTGCGCGATTCAGGATCGCAGGTTTCCGGGTCTTTGTTCACAGGAACGGTAAGGCCCTTCGGCTCTGGGCCAGACCATTTCACAGTACCTGCGATCGTCCCTCCATTGGTTACGGGCATGACGGTGTAGCCACTCTGGGCCGGGGCCTTGCTGGACGCAGCTATCAGTAGTATTGCCAACGTTACGCATGCTGTTTGTGACATCTTCATAGCCTGAGCCTTTCGGATACAGTGCAGTTTTATGGGTCGGAGGAAAAGGTAACGGAAGTAATGAACCCGCTCTGGAGCCCGGAATCAAGATGCAGCAACTCACCGCAGCGCAGCTGCTCCGAGAGTGTCAGTCCGCATACCAGTCGGCGTGCGGCGACCACTGCTTGCACGAGAGGCACCGCGTAGAGGACGACCAAGGTCTGCTGGGAAATCTCTTCACTTCTGTGGTAGAAGCTTCGTCCAGCCCCTTAGGTAAACCGCCTTCGCCTGATCCAGAGTCATTGTTTTGTTCACACACACTTTTCGCCAGAGCAAGAGTTCGACTTTATCTTTTGCCAACGACCCGAATTTGCCTGCATGCGGCTCGAACCAGATGTTCGGTTGTCCATCACTGCCTCCCATCCAGTGCGGAAGCCAGTGGTCGAATTCCCCTGCAGACTTCTTTGTGCTCGCCGGATATCCGTAGGCGCGGAGGATTGCATCTTTCTCGCTGTCCGTGACATTACGAGGGCGGTCGGTGTTCGAGACGCACGCGAGGGAGGAGTCCATTTCACCCGGCGTCAGAGCGGGATCGGGCACGGTGCAGAATCCACTGGACTTGTCGATTTCAATCTTAGGGCAGTGTTGCGCGGAGGCCATACCAACTAGGAGAACCAGAGAAAGCCATTTCATGGGTTCCTTCCAATTCGGGACTATAGCAATGGGGGCCGTCCTCCGAGAGTTTGAATGCCGCGAAGATCAGGCAGCATCAGCCGATTATATTTCGGCTGGTAGTAGATGGCCACTTCCAGCCCCTTGGCGTCATGCTTTGGCGTGCAGACGCACCTTGCTTCATCCCTGTGCTGCCTGAGCGCCGTCCACGCCGCCACCGCCGCATCCAGCAGATCGTCCTTACGGTCTCCGGGTGGTCGGTTAACGAGATGTTGCTGGATGTCATTGAGAGGTGAGAGAGAGCAAGCTTCCTGCCCAGCCGACAGCCTCCGGATAGTGCGTCGTGTTTAGAATGAACTCCTGTCCACGCCTCGCCGCATTTAGGATGACGCAGTTCTCGCGCACCTCCCAACACTCAGCTTTTTGGTGATGCGTAAGGGGAAGATGCCCGGCAGTCGGTCTCATCCACGGGGGAAGACGCCAGACCGAGGATGAACAGTCTGGAGCCGATAGTCGCAGTCGTTCGTCATAGCGGCGAAAGACCCCCGCTCCCGGAAAAACATCAAAACTCTGGTCAGCAGCTACGTAGATTGTGTTGTTCTTGTGATTGCCATTGAAGTGCGAATGGTATGCAGCCCACCGATTCTCATCCAACCACTCATTCGCTTCAGGGCTACCTACCTTGAAAATCCCCCCGACAGAGAGCCAGCCGAAGATAACGTGCATTGCCACCGAACCACGGCGGGGAGCGATAACTTTCCCCCGCGCATTGTCCGAATCCGACACGGTAACATCTCTGAACCTCCCGAAGAATAAAAACAAATCCCCGATTTCGATGTCACGCAGTTCGGTTTGAGCCCCGCCGTCTTGACCGAATAAAGGCCTCCAATTCTCGGGGCGCTCTTGAAGGCAGTTGCGATCTAAATCAGGATCAACATGAGCGAGCGAATGTTCCGCTGGCCGCAATTCCCCCTTACTTAGTTGCGCCACGATTTCTCCCATATTGCTGAACCCCTCATTAGGACAGATGAGCGCAGAATAACAAATCCCGGTTTGCATGTATGACTGCACCTCTGGTATCGGGAGACTGAACATCGTTCCGTCCGGGAAGATGGGGCTGGCCGCGCCGCCGCAGTTCGCCAGCTTGCTATTGGTGGTATCAAAACCCTTTCTACTCAGAACAATTCTCATTCTCTTGCCCCCGCCCAAAGAGACCATGACCCAATATGGCAGTCTTCCTCCCCTGAGCCGCTATTGAAATATTCCTCGACAAGCTGTTTTCTCCGCGAAAGTCGGTAGCGACCGCACATGGGGAGATTCAGATTGAAAGGGCATGCTGTTACTTAGCGAGGGGTCCGGAATGTATGCCCTCGCCAAGGACAAAACTTGATCCCACGGTGCCCACAACAGCCGCTGCTCGCGGTAGGGCGAGTCTCTCACGAATGCGATATACGGCTTCGATGCCGGTGCAGTGTGCACCTATCAGATTCGCCACTTGGAAATCTTTCAGCTTGTCCGCAGTCCAATTCAGTTGTTCATCGGTCGCCGGGAACAGATGCAGTCCGCCAATGACTGCCTCTACCGGTTCGTTGGGAAATTCCCCTCGGGCAAATGTCAGTATGTTGATGATTCCTGCGTGCCCGCAGCCAGTGATGACGACCAATCCTTCCGGCGTGTTGAGCACCAGTGATTGATCCTCGGGAATTGTGTCCTCGACCAAGCCCGCTGGGGTCTGCACTTTTCCGGTGCTGCTCCAGTTGTGCTCGGGATACTTGCGCGGTACCGGACCTGTCAGCCAAGCGCCCGGAAAGATTTCCGACGCCTCCTCGTGCTCGATGAATTTCCCCCCAGTCGCTTCGTACTCTTTCTTTATTGCGATCATCTGGTTGTCCTCACCTTCGGGCGCAGGTCTGCTGTAGAAAATACCGCGTGCGACGTGTACGACCGAGAGTGCCAAGGGATTCTTTTTCATCATCTCTTTGCGAATGGTCATGAGCCCACTGACATGATCCCAGTGATTGTGCGTGAGAATTGCTTCCCTAACGTCGGACAGATCAATCTTCAAGTCGCGTGCGTTTTGCAGCACGGTATCGGGATGGGCTCCCGTATCCAGCAGAATCCGATGACCATCTGCTTCAACCAGCGCCGAGAATCCCCACTCGCCCATTCCGGTTGTACTACCCACCAACATGGTGGAAAGCAGGGTCACCTTGAGCGCGTGAATCTGTGCGGGTGTGTTCTGAACACTCGTGGCTGAACTGCCTTGAGCGTCGGCAAGCCTCACGCTGACAAGCAAAAGCGGAAGTGCAATCAGGGCGGCAGAAATGTATATCCAGCGAAGGCGCGGAACTTTGTGCATGTGTGTCCACTCCATCAGATCCCATTCTTGACGGTACCGTCGGCTGCAACGCAATAGTATCGTAAAACACTCGTCCGTCCGGCCATGGGCACAAGCGGATTCCGCCTAGATAGCCCATTGAAACGAAAACGCCCTGACTTGGGCGGTCCCCCGGCTAGTCAGGGCGCAGTGGCGCAGTTCTGTCTATGCCCATTGCAGAAGAGGCTAATCCCGATGCCGCAGAATTAGCAAGAATCTATCGGCCAGCGGTCATAATCAGTGCGTTGCCAGATAGAACGTCTTTCAGAGGGAGGCGACTCTCGGAGCTTCAATTGAATTTTGCGGCAGATGTCGCTTCCGTTTGACGACCGCCAGCCCATGTCGGATATCAAGATGGAATGGACGTTGAACGCATCATTGACGACATCGAGCAGCTACAGGAAATGTTCGAAGCGCCGGATATTAGGCCACTCAGCGCAAGTGACATCTCTGCCGCCAATCGAAGACACGATGAAAAACTCGCGCATAGCCCTTGGTTTCAGCTTTGGCAGCAGTACGGCATTTGTTGCCGCTCGTGACTGCATTTCGCCAAACTCGATCTTGCAGTCTACGAGCGGACTCCCAGTGATGGGTTAGCTGACCTTGCGGAGGTGTGGCCGGGGTAGTTCTTTTGAGATTTTCCAGTCAGCGTACTCTTGCGCCCTCTCGCGAGCCTCTGGGCCCGAGAAAATGGCGACATACACTTGGCCTTCGTTCTCGTGATCCCTTCCCTCAACACGCCAATCACCAACGTAGAGCTCTTCAGCAAAACAGGACCAGTCCATTTGAACCCCCAATAAACTAGCTTCGCCATTGTCTGCCAAGGCTGGTCCGAGGTCAATACAGTCGGTTCCAGAACATGCGGGCACTTAGATTCTTCGCGAAGTTGACACCCCGCCATGTTGTTGCAATGGGCACACTCTTCTAGTGTCGAACGCGTTTCCGCCGATGCCCATAGTCGCGCCGGGGCGCACAGGACTGGCGCTCCCGTTGTGTCCTAATTTGAAGTTCGGTCCGAAGGGTCTAAATCTAGGTTTGGAAAGAGACTTGCCTTCAATAAAACCGATTCTAGCGCCTGCTCTTCGGTTGCACAATTCCCGGCTACGTTAGGGAGATTCATAATCCCGGCACCTGTTCCTCATCTAGGTCCTGAATGGCTCGATTAAGTAAAGTAAGCATGTTCTGATTTGCGGTCTTTGCGGCAACGGCGTCGTTGCTCAGAAGTTGCATCTCGTACTTGCCTTCAAAACTTGGGTCAAGAGTTCTCAGGGTCGCAATCGCCGCATCTACGGAGACTGACAGGCGTCCGATCTGTTCCGTTAGTTCTCTAGCATTTGTCAGCAATCCGGATAAGGTGGTTTTGGTCAGCTTGTCACATGCCCAGAACTTTACACTAACAACTGATCCAGCAGCCCCGAAAAACCCGATTGATTCTGGCGGATGACCTCATACCACAGCCGCTCTTCCGCATCACAGGCGGCAAAAAGTGTGTCAAGCTCTTCGTCCTCGTAAATCTCCGGCTCTTCTTCGGTGTATCGGGGCCAATCGTTCTTCTTGGCTAGTCCCCGAATCCCATTCGCTTTCAGGAAGGACATCACATTTGAGAACTTGTTCCAACAACTGCGCGGTGCCTGTTCCTTTTCGTCACGGAGAAATGCCGAAAACTTAAGCAGGTCTTTGCGGTCAATATCTTCGAGGGAGAGCTTTGGGCAGGACTCGGTGAAGTAATTGAGAGCAGTCGTATACGCGGCCAGCGTTTTCGGCTTCTTGGTGAGCTTGGTTTCGTCAAGGAAATCAGTGACCGCTGCTGCGAGTGAGTGGTGCCCGTTACTGGCATTCTCAGGGAGCACGGCAACGCCATTGTTTCTCGCGTTGAGTTCTGCTTCTTTTTGAAGACGGCGGGCAGTAGCAGTAGAAGCGTCCTTGCCTATCGAAAGGCGGACTCGTTTGGAGCCCTCCCGCCACTCCAGATAATAAGCACCCTCCGGGTGTCGCTCTTCCTTGCCGTTGACCAGCACTGCATCGGGCTTGATGCGGCCATTGGCTGAAACCACGACCGAGCAGTAGCGAAGACCTTGGGCGGTCTTAATGCGCTTGGTGACGTTGACTTCGCGGTTCAAGGTGACCCCTTCCTGATTCTGGTATCAGTGTAGGTATCACCACCCTGCAACTGCTAGATAACAAAAGTAATGGCGGAGAGAGTGGGATTCGAACCCACGTTACCCTTTCGAGTAAACACGCTTTCCAAGCGTGCGCCTTCAGCCACTCGGCCATCTCTCCGGCGGGAAAACTTGAGGAACGACAGCTTCCGCAGGGCTATCGATCACGAGCTGAATCGGCTGGAAACCCACACAGACTTGGCTCCAATTCATTCTATGGACAGGAGAGCACGAGCGCAAATGGCAAAGACGGACGGAAAAAGCCCACTAGGATGAGAACGGAAAAGAAGTAAAGCAGATAGGCTTAAGAAAGTTTTTCCGGCGCAGTTGGATCGGGCACTGCGGCTGGACTCGTAACAGCTGACGACCCACCGGAACCGGCAGCGCCCACCGCGGCGCGTGCAGCTGACGCGTTGACGGCCTCATCAGCCGGGCGAGCCGTGGAAGGAACCGGAGGCGGCTTGACTCCGTCGACGACATGATGGCTCAGGCAATAGAGCGCAAGTTCGAGCCGATCGGCAACACCCAGCTTGTCGTACACCTTGCGCAGGTAGTTCTTTACGACTTGTTCGGTCGTCCCCACGCGAACCGCAATTTCTTTGTTCTTCATGCCCTGGGTAACGCAGGAAACGATCAGAGTCTCTTTGGGCGTGAGTTGGACTTTCGGACGCGCTCCGGAAGGGCGCAAGGTATGGCCGCGATAGGCTTCCATCACCCAGTGAATCGCCTTGCTCTCAAGCCACGGCTCGCCGGCGGCAACCTTGCGGAGGCACTCGACCAGCGTTTCCGGTTCCACCTCGCGCGAAAGGATCCCGTGCGCCCCCCGGCGGAACAGATCGAGCGTGAGTTGTTCGTCGGATACGGGCGTGACCACCACGATCTTCAGTTGCGGCGCCTGGCGCAGGAATTCTGTTACGGTTTCAACCGGATTGGGTGCCAGTGCCGACTCAAAAATCAGGACGTCTGCGGAGAACTTCGTGATCGCCGATTGCGTTTGGGGCAAGGTCTCGGCCTGGCCGACCACGCGGATATCGTCCTCGAGGGCGAAAATCTTGCGTAAGCCGGCGCGGAAGATGGCCTGGGTATCGGCCAGGATCACGCGAATCAACGGGCCGAGGCCGTTACCCGCATGAACTCCGTGATTTTCTGCCAGCTTGACCGAAGTGCTCGCCATCAGTTTCCTTGTTCCCTACCCTCGTTCGAAATGGTATTCGTCAATCACTACGCCAACCCCGCGACGGCCCTTATCTTCAAAGCTGCGAACCACGCGGCCGTGGCAGTCAATCTGCACATCACAACGCGAACCCACAACATCTCCCGGAAGCAAAATCGTAAAGTCCACCAAAGATCCCACCGGGACGTCGCGATCGATTGCGAAGAGCACACCGTTAGCGGAGATGTTTTGCGTCTCCGCCGCACAAGCTCCGCCCTGCGATTGCAACTCCACCGGCAGATGCAAGGGAAACCGCGGAGCACTCTGCATTTCGGCATAGTGCTTGATCGCAGTCTGCTGCGCCTGCGGGTCCAGTTGCTCCTCTGCTGATTCGTCTGACACCGTTCTAACGAACCTTCCTTCGGGTGCGCGTACACCACACTGCGCATCGAGATTCTGCGGACTTATGGGCAGCGTACACCCAGGAATCAGGCATGCAAAGTTACTGAAGTCATGGAACAAATGGGTGCTAACTGCTTGCAGATGATGGGATTAGAGGGAATTTAGCACGGTTCAATCGGCCTTTCGGGGGCATCCTTTGGGGCGCTGGCCGAGGGAGGATTTCTTGCTGATCGGCGAACTTCAAACACATGAACTGCACGCCTAGAACTTGGTCACTTCCGTGAAGTTAAAATCACGGATTTTCATGGCAGGCACGACCATGTCAGACGATTCTTCACCGCTGGAACGCAGGGGCACGCTCATCGCCTCGACGTTCGAGAGCATGTGGATGAGGTTCTGGTTGAAACGAAAGTTGCGCACTCCTTTACGTACTTGCCCGTTTTCTATCAAGAAGGTTCCGTCGCGGGTCATCCCGGTCAGCATTTTTTCATAGGGATCAACTTCGCGGATGTACCACAGCCGCGTAACCAGCACGCCGCGCTCAGTGGAAGCGATCATCTCAGACAACGACTTCGGATTCTGCGGAGTGGCAAACACAATGTTGAGGGGCATCTCGCCGGTTTCGTTGGGCAAGGGGAATCCATGGCCAGTGGGTGCGATGGGGCCGACCTTATCTTTAAATTCCGAGTGTTGCATCCTTTTGGCAGTGGCTCGCGCATAGAAAACGCGCTTGACGACTCCGTTCTCGACCAGCGGCAGGCTCAATCGTCGCATGCCCTCGCCATCGAAGGGACATCCGGTTTGCAGGCGATGTACAACGTCGTCCCAGATGGTGATATTTTCTCCGAAGAGTTGGCTGCCGATGCGGCCGGTGAGAAAAGAACGCTGGTCGAGGATTGCCATGCCGGAGTAATCCCAAAACATGAAGCCGACGATATCGAGCACGGCGGCCGGTTCGAGAATCACGGTGTACTTTCCCGCCGGAATCTCCGCCGGGTGCGCGGAATCGACTGCCTTCTGCGCGGCCCTCTCGGCCAGACCCAAAGGATCAAGACTGGTCACATCGGGTGAGTTGGCCTTCTGCCATCCGGAGGAATCTGCGCCCAGCATGGTGATGGAAACTTCCGCCAGCGTTTGGGTATGCCAGTTGCTCAAGCCCCGCGAATTGAAAATGCCGTCGACGGATTCGGAGCTGGAAAAAATTCCAGCGGTGGTGAGTTTGTGCTTCTGAGCAATGTAGACGATTTTTCTTACGCCATCGGCGCGAAGCTGCGGAGTGATGCCTGCAGTCTCAGCAAAATGGCGAGACGGCAGGGCCCGTGTGGTGACGGGCGCTTCGCCCGTCACTCCAGCAGCTTCCCTCGAATCGGGCATGGGAAGCAGATCCAGATCGGGCTGCTGCACTTTCGCCAGCGCTTCTGAAGATTCGATCACGCGCCGGAGGCCATCATCGTCAAACCTATTGGTCGTGGCGCGAGCGGTGCGTCCGCCGAAAACCGTGCGCACGGACACGACACGGTTTTCGTCCTCGACGTTCTGATGAATGGTGTTGTTGGCAAAGCGCGTAAGCGCGAACCTTCCGCCGGAGAAGAGAACCTCGACCTCATCGGCAGATGAGAACTTCCTGATGCGATCAAAGATGTCGGCGGCTTGTTCCCTGGTTAGCATTCAGCGCTTTTCAGATTTTCTCTGTGTCTCTGTGTACTAGTTTCCTTTGTACGCGCTTCCCACTTTGATCCTCCGAAACCGCGACGGCGCAGCGCCGTGGCCTGTGCCCATCACCTGTTGCGGCTGGCCCTTGCCGCAATTCGGCGTGCCCCAGAGCGTCCACTCGTCGCGGGAGCAAATCGCATCCAGCGAATTCCAGAACTCGGTCGTGATGCCGGAATATGACGGATTCTTCACCATGCGCACGCGCTTGCCGCGTCTGATCTCCCAGCCGATCTCGCAGCCGAATTGAAAGTTGTAGCGCCGATCGTCGATCGACCACGACCGATTGGTCTGCATTAATATTCCGTGATCGGTAGCAGCGATCAGTTGCTCCAGGCTCAGCGGCTTCTCGCCTGGCAGCAGGCTGATGTTGGTCATGCGAATCATCGGCAGGCGGTTCCAGCCTTCGGCGCGCAGTGTTCCGCCGGAACGATTCTCGCCGATAGTGTGCGCGGTCTCGCGCGAGCTGAGATAGCCGGTGAACAATCCGTTGGTGATGATCGGCGTGCACTGCGCGGGAACGCCTTCGTCGTCGAAGCCGAAGGTTCCGAGGCCGGGTCCGTGCTCCTGGCGCGCGTCGGCGACCACGTTCACCATCTCGCTGCCATAGCGCAGTGTGCGCAGCTTGTCGAGCGTTAAGAATGACGTTCCCGCAAAGTTTGCTTCCATGCCCAGCACCCGATCGAGTTCGATGGGATGCCCGATGGATTCGTGAATCTGCAATCCGAGCTGCGAGCTGTCCAGAATGATGTTCAACGTGCCTTCAGGACACTGATCTGCACGATGCAGCGCGACGGCCTCTTCCGCAATGCGGCGGGCATTCTCGACCAGTTTCAACTCTTTGATCAACTCATATCCTTTGTTCTGCCACTGTCCGCCATAAGAATTGGGATACGAACGTTTTTGAATCTCGTTTTCGGCGAACGCATAGGCGGTGTAACCCGCACCCGCGGTATATTTCGTCTGATGGATGTCGGATCCCTCCGACGATACAAACCACTGCTCCTCACGATTGAAGTTGAGGTTCGTTTCGGCGAGTGTGATGCCGACAACGGCGCAGAGTTCAGAGTCGATCTTCAGCAGCAGAGAAATGTTTTGTTCGACCGAGATTGAGAATGGATCAATGACATACGGCGTGGTCCACTCGGCGGTCACAGGTGTTTCCGCAGCCAGTCGAACGTCGAACTGCTTCACTTGGGCCGAGGAGCGTGCAATTTCGACCGCGCGGGCAGCGGTGGCTTCCACTCCGGCGCGCGACAGATCTTCAGAAGCGGCGAATCCCCACGCACCATCGGCCAATACCCGTACGCTCATCCCCACAGATTCCGCGTCGGACGCGCTGCCAACTTTGCCGTTCTTTATGGAAAGCGCGCGGCTACGCTGGCTGACGATGCGCGCGTCGGCGTAGCTCGCCCCACGCGTGGCGGCGGTGTTCAAAGCCCAGTGAGCTATCTCTCTCATGCGGAAATTCAAATCTACCACGGAGATGGCAAACGAGAGTTATGGCGCGGCGTGGGCGACGTCCAGCGCTTTCCTCACCAGCAGCAATTCTTTCAGCACGTCGCGGAGTTTGGTGGATTCCAGCGCATTCGCTCCGTCAGACTTCGCGATTTTAGGATTGTCGTGCACTTCCAGGAAAATGCCATCCACACCGGCAGCGACCGCTGCACGCGCCAGAAGAGGGATGAACTCAGGCTGTCCGCCGCTCACCGCGGGTCCGCCGCCGTCGCTTTGAGCAGAAGGCAGCTGCACGGAATGCGTCGCGTCGAAAACCACGGGAGCGAACTGGCGCATGATGGAGAGTGAACGCATGTCGACGACGAGATTGTGATAACCGAAACTCGATCCGCGTTCCGTCAGAAAGACTTGCGCGTTTCCTGCTTCACGGCATTTCTCCACTGCATGCCGCATATCCCAGGGCGACACAAATTGTCCCTTCTTGATGTTGACGGCGCGTCCGCTCAACGCCGCCGCAACCACGAGGTCGGTTTGGCGGCACAGAAACGCCGGGATCTGCAGGACGTCCGCTACTTCCGCGACTCTTGCAACGTCCGCCACTTCGTGGACATCCGTGAGCACCGGAACTTGAACTTCGTCTTTGATCTTTCTGAGAATGCGCAGGCCTTCCTTCACGCCGGGTCCGCGAAAGCTACGGATCGATGTGCGGTTGGCTTTGTCATAGCTGGCTTTGAAGATGAAAGGAAAGCTGAGCGCCTTCGTCACGCCCTTGATGATCTCCGCCATGCGGATGGCGTGCTCTTCGCTCTCGATCACGCAGGGCCCGGCAATGAGGAACATTTCCCTCGAGCCGATGCGGATATCGCCGACTTGGAAATTCAGTTTCAAGTTTCAATTTTCTGATTTCCAGTTCTGAGGTTTCACGTTCTTCGAGCATCGGCAAGACCGGCCCGACTAGAAACCGGAAACCGGAAACTTTTATCTGCGCGTGACTTTTTCCGGACGGTGAAACATTTCTACGGCCGCAGTTTCTTTCTCTGCCCGCCGCTTCGACCCGTGTTCATACGCCGCCGCGATGAACGTGCTAAACAGCGGATGCGGCTCGAGCGGCTTCGACTTGAACTCAGGATGGAACTGGCAGCCGATGAAATGCGGATGGTCCGGCAATTCAATCATCTCGACATAAGTGCCGTCAGGCGTCGAACCAGAAATGCGCAATCCTGCTGCGACCATTGGTTCTTCGTATTCGCGGTTGAACTCGTAACGATGGCGGTGGCGCTCGCTGATCTCGAGCTTGCCATAGATTTCGTGCGCCAGCGTGTTAGGCTCGATCTTGCAAGTCCACGCGCCCAGACGCATGGTGCCGCCAAGTTCTTCTACGCCGCGCAACTCGCGCAACTTGTAGATCACGCGATGTGGCGTCGCCGGATCGAACTCGCTCGAGTTTGCGTCGGCCAATCCCACCACGTTGCGGGCAAACTCGACACAAGCGGTCTGCATTCCCAGGCAAATTCCGAAGTAGGGGATCTTTTTCTCACGAGCATAACGGATCGCGATCAACATGCCCTCGATGCCGCGCTTGCCAAAGCCACCGGGCACCAGCAACCCGTCGTACCCTTCAAGTTGCGCTTCGATGCTGCTCTGGTCGGCGGTTTCCAGTCCCTCGGCTTCAATCCAGTTCAACTGAAGTTTCAGATTGTGCGCCAGCGCCCCGTGCACCAGCGCTTCCTTCAGCGATTTGTAGGAATCTTCATACTCGACGTATTTGCCGACGATCCCGATTGTGACCGTATCCTTCGGGTTGTAAACGCGATGCACAATGTCTTCCCACTTGGAGAGGTCGCGGTCCTTCGCATCCATCCGCAGAAATTTCAGTACCAGCGTGTCCACACCTTCATTGGCGAACACGAGCGGCACTTCATACACCGAAGCCACGTCCTTGGCCGTAACCACGGCTTCTTCCTGGACGTTGCAGAAAAGCGCAATCTTCGACTTAAGCTCCTTAGCGAGGAAGCGGTCGGTGCGGCAGAGCAGAATGTCAGGTTGAATTCCGATACTGAGCAACTCCTTCACTGAGTGCTGCGTGGGCTTGGTCTTTAGCTCCTGCGCTGCGGCGATGAACGGCACGAGCGTCACATGGACGAACAGCGTGTCCTCACGGCCAAGTTCCTGGCGCATCTGGCGGATCGCTTCCATGAACGGCAGCGACTCGATATCGCCAACCGTGCCACCAATCTCGACGATCGCAACGTCCACATCCTGCGCCACTTTCTTCATGGCACCTTTGATTTCATTCGTCACATGCGGGATCACCTGCACAGTCTTCCCCAGATAATCGCCGCGGCGCTCCTTGGCGATGATCTGCTCGTAGAGCCGGCCCGTGGTCCAGTTATTGTCGCGAGAAAGTTTGGCGTGAGTGAAGCGCTCGTAGTGGCCAAGGTCGAGATCGGTTTCGGCGCCGTCGTCGGTGACGAAGACTTCGCCGTGTTGAAACGGCGACATTGTACCCGGATCGACGTTGAGGTAAGGATCGAACTTCATCAGGTTGACTTTCAACCCGCGGCTCTCCAGCAGGCATCCGATCGAAGCCGCAGCCAGTCCCTTGCCCAGGGAAGACACAACTCCGCCCGTTACAAAGATGTACTTTGCTGGCATTTCTTCCTCGCTCTAAATTGTGTTTGAAAGTTTGTGCAGGTGGGGTGCACGATCAATTATGCCAGAAGAGGCCTGTGGAAACAAACAGAAGAATAAAGTTTGCGGAGATGCTCACGTAGCGACGGCCGCCTCGCCTGTTCGCCGAGCGAAGCGAGGCGGCTTCCTCGCTGAGGGCCGCCAAGTCAGCGCGTTGACTATCTAGGTAATGTGGGCGAAAATGAATTCAGCACTTCCCCTGATCCCGATTTATCGGGGAGCGGTTTTTTGTCTTTAATCGTGGGCCTGTGGCGCAGCTGGGAGCGCGCTTCCATGGCATGGAAGAGGTCGTCGGTTCGATCCCGACCAGGTCCACCAATTCTCTCAACAACTTAGACTGGGCGGGTGCTCTTAGCGACGGCGTTTGTGCCATGGTTTGTGTCATAACCCGCCGTTCTAGTGCTTACGGCAAGGGTTTCCATCGCTGTCCGCTTCGCTTCCATCCGCACGTGGCTGTACCGCTCCAACATGCGACGGCTGACGTGTCCGGCAATCGCCATGATGGTTGAATCCGACGTTCCATTCTCCGCAAGCTGAGTGATGGCACAGTGTCGCAGATCGTGGAACCGGAACCCAGGCAAGCTCGCTTTCTTCGTCAGCGTCCTCCAAGCCGTGCGCCAGCTTTTCAGGTGCCGTGTCGGGTCGAAGCCTGTGACGCTGTAATCCACTACTCGCTTGCCGTTGAATGTGAACTTGGGAACGAACGCGGCAAAGACCTAGTGCGACTGCTCCACAGTGCCAAAGCCTTCCGCCCTCCCGCGAATTCTTGCAAGGGCTGAGACCGCTACGCCCGTGAGGGGGACTACTCTTTCGCCCGCAGCCGTCTTGGACTTACGAATCGTGAGGGTTCTGGCGAAAAGGTCCACATCCGACCATTGCAGCCCTTTCAACTCGCAGCCTCTTGCAGTGGTATTCAGGCAGAGGATCGCAGCGAGGTAAGCCGTCTCCCATTCCGGCCGCATTACAGCCGTTTTGAGAAGCCTCTGCTTTTCTTCCTCAGTAATGGCCCGCCCGATGGTGCTCGGCTCTCTGAGCGGCCTTATATCGTCAGCGACACGCGCCCACAATCTTGCTCGCTTCAGGATGCGGCGAAGAATGCCAATTTCCGCGTTCAGAGTTGCAGGGCTGACTTTCTGCTCTGCTCTCCACGCCCTGTACTCGGTAATACGCTTCGCCGTGACGGACTTCAGCGGATCTTGCTTGAAGTAGGCTCGCAGTTGCACGAGTAGTTGTTTTTCTTTGGCTCGGCTCGCCGTGGCCAGTTCCAGTTTCCGGGCGGTCACGTAGTCATCGGCGGCCTGTCCGAATGGTTGCCGGGCTAGCGAAGTGGAGGTCTGAGTCAACTTGCCCTCCATCGCTTGCCCGATCAGTTCCTTCTCCTTAGATTGAGCTTCTCTCCAGTCCTTCGATTCTAGCGACTGTCGGAAGCGTTGACCGTTCACTACGAAATCACAGTGCCAAGTCTTAAAGCGTTTTACGAGCGCCATTCTTCCCACCTTTCTTTTTCGATTTGACTACCTTTCGCTTTTGCCGCCACGTCTCGCCGTGCTCCGCCCACCATCGGCGTTTCAACTCGCGTTGGATCGCATCGCTGCAATCAGTCCTGCAGTACCTCTGCGCGACACGTCGAGCAATGAATTTTGCCCTGCACTTCTCACACACTCGCGCGCGCCAACTTTCTTGAAAGAGCAGATAAAGTGCTCTCTGGAAATTGCACATCCCGCGATAACGGAAAGTGCCCTCATCCCAGTCCGCGAAAAATTGTGCCGGGATTAGATGAATATCCAAGACTTGCGAAGTGTCGCCCGGCATCTGTGGCTCGGCTTTGATGCCCAGCAATTGCAATAACGGTGCAGAGTTGCCAAGCCAAACCTGATGAAGCCAGCGCGGATAGTCCCGCACACTTCGGGAAGCATTGCCTTCGGCTCGTTCGTACTCTGCCTTTGGGAAAAAGTTGGGCCATCGCTTTCTAAAGTGTGACCACGCCTTTTTGTCGGAACGGATGTTTGCAAACTCTCCCAGCGCCCGAAAAAGTCTGGGCCGCTCTCTGCGGAGATCGCGCTCTATGGTGCGCTCAGACCTGCGAAGCAACTGACGCAGAGCTTTCTCTGCCCCGTCGGATTCGGGATACATCTCGCGGGTGCTAGAGGGAATATCCATGACAAATTGCTAGTGTACTTGAGACATATTGCACTCTAGCACATTCTAGCTCATTCTGGAAGCAGCTTTAACAAGCAGTTTGGAGGGCGAGAAAATGGCGCTGAAGAGTTTCAAGCAAGCCGCAGAGCAGTGGGGTGTTTCGGTTTACACCGCTCGCCGACTAGCAGCGAAGGGCATTGTCAAAACCGTCAGGGTCGGGCGGCGTCGGTTGATCGCAGAGAGTGAGGTAGCAAGGATTGAGGCGACGGGAGTTTCATTTCCCTCGCAACCCGGCCCTACATCCCAGAGCAGCCGCGCTGGCAAACGCTTGTCGCACAAGAAGGCGCAGAGGTGAATGATGACCGAACCCACTCAGAACCCGCTTGAGAATCTCGACCTGGCAGGAAGTCGCAAGGGTTGCGCCAGCAAAAGTCCGAGCTTTCTTGGCGGCAAAGTACGGGATCGAAGGTCGATGAGTGAAATTGATTCCATGACAATGTCGGCTCCCACGCCCGAGTAGAGTTGGTGGTGCTAAAGCCAACCAACCAAGGCTCGGGAGAAAGGAGCCGAACGATGATCATTATAGGAGTAGATTTCCACCCCGAG
>Ga0182024_10012756_pt1 | contig 16569 bp, 18 predicted proteins | sample P32metaG_FD_120480 | JGI IMG/M metagenome (GOLD analysis project Ga0182024, IMG submission 120480) | Permafrost microbial communities from Stordalen Mire, Sweden - P3-2 metaG (Illumina Assembly) | ecosystem: Environmental > Terrestrial > Soil > Wetlands > Permafrost | place: Sweden: Stordalen... | reverse complement strand
GCGGCGCTTGACCGCGCGCATGGCTTCGATTTCTGCTTCCCGATACTGGATCGCGAGCAGATGGGCTTTGCGCTTCCCGAGGCCGTGTTCGGCGCCGACGGTGCCACCGAGCGCGACGGCTTCACGCGCGAGATCGTCCATCAGGGCTTTGGCGCGCTCGAATTCGGCGACCGATTCGGAAAACGTGTTGATGTGCACATGCGCGTCGCCGATGTGGCCGAAGATGACGTACTTGTCCGCGAATTCGCGATCGAGCTCACGGCGGTAGATCCGCATGATATCGCGGGTGTGTTCGAGCGGCACGGCGTAATCCGTGCTCAGCTTCATGAAACCGGTGCGGCGGATGCGAGCGTTGACGCGTTCGGGGAGCGCGTGGCGGAACTGGCGAAAACGCTCGCGGTCGGAGGCGGAAGTGGCGAACCAGGAGTCGGCTTCGAGAGCGCCGGTGAGGTCGAGATCCACGTAAGAATCGGCGTCACCGCCGAGGTCACCTTCCTGTTCGATCATGAGCGCGGCGCCGTGGGGCACGTCCATCATTTGAAGGGAGGCGCGATCGAGATATTCGAGCATGCGAAGACCTGGCGTCGGGCGCCAACGATCGACGGCGTCGAGCGCGGAGGCTTCGTCGCGAAAGAAAACGACGCCGGAAATCAATTCACCGGGCGCGGGAAGCAATTTCAATTCGGCCCGGGTGACGACGCCGAGCGTTCCTTCGCTACCCACGAAAAGATCGACGAAATCCATGCCGGGCGCGAGCCTGTATCCGGCGGAGTGTTTGGTGGTGCGCGGCAGGCGGATAGATGCGACGTCGAAATCGACGGGCTGGCCGCGATGGAACTCCGTCACTTTTCCGTCGATGGTTGCGATGCGCAGGGCCAGCACGTGTTCCCGAGTCGCGCCGAATCGAAAGCTGCGCGAGCCGCTGGCGTTGGCCGCGATATTGCCGCCGAGCGAAGACGTATTTTCGGTGGGATCGGGCGCGTAGAATTGGCCGGCGCGGGCGGCGGCGGATTGCAGATCGCGCAGCAGAACGCCGGGTCCGACGATGGCGCGCCCGGGGCGAATTTCCATGGCATTCATGCGAGTGAGCGAGATCGCCCAGCCGGATTCGGGAACGGCTGCGCCGGCGAGCCCGGTGAGCGCGCCGAGGATGGTCACGGGAATTCGCTCGCGGGATGCGTCGTTCAGAACTTCGAGGAGCTCGGATTCATCGCGCGGGGAAAAGAGGCGATCGGCGTGGCCGGTGAAATAGGATGCGTCGGCAATTTCGGGCACCGTATCAATTATGACCGCGAAGGACTGAGTGCCTGGACGCGTTGCAGGATGCGATCGATGCCGGGCTCCTCGATCGGGCGGGAGAGGAGCATGCCTCCGGCATTTTCAAGAACGCGCGCGAGCTCGGGGTCGTAGGAGTCGGTGACGAGCACGAACGGATGGGCGTGCGCGCGAACGCGCTCCTGGATCTCGGTGTTGCGGGCGGCGCCGGAGCGGAGGGCCCAGAACACTGCGTCGAATCGAAGCCGTTGGGCGAGATCGGCGGCCTCCTCGACGCGGCCGGGCACCACTCGATGGCCGTGAGCGCTGAGCATTCGCACCAACTGGCGCTGCCCGGCGGGATCGGAGTCAATCACCAGCAGGGTGAACAATGCGGAGACTGCGCGCCCATCGCCAGTGGATGCGCCGGCGCCGGCGGCGGGGGCAGGCGAGAGAGGCAGATCGATTTCGAATCGGGCTGTGCCCGGGTCGTCGCGAAAACGGATTTCGCCGCCGTGGCTTTGGATGATCCCCTGGCACACGCCGAGTCCCAGGGTTCCGGTTTCGATTCCCGCGGCGCTCGAGAGCGTGTCGAAAGGACTTTGCGGCTGGTCGCCGGCGGGATCGCCGGGAGCGGATGCGGAGGTGGAATAGCCAATTTCGATGAGCGCCCGCGAGCCGATCAGGCTGCCGGAGATGGAGATGGTCTTGCCCGGAGCCTCCGCGGCGCACTGCTCGGCGTGGACCAGGAGGTTCAGGAACACCTGTTCGAGCTGGCCCTGCGCGGCGATGACCAGCGCGGGCTCGGTGGAGAGGCGATTCTGCACGCGCAGCGCAAGCGTCTTCCATTCGGGGGCGCGAAATTCGAGGAGGCCGGCGAGCAGCGCGTGGATGTCGAGCGGGCGCGGCTCGGAATCCTCGGGACGCGCGAAGGAAACCAGGCGGCTCACGATTTCCGAGGCGCGCTGGCTTTCGCCCGCGAGCAGGGCCAGATCGCGCGCGGGCGCGGCGCGTCCGCCATAAACGGCGAGCGAGGTGGCCAGTTGCAGGATGCTTTCAATGGGCGCGCGGAGTTCGCTCGCGACGCCCGAAATGAGTTGGCCGGTGGCGGCCAGCTTTTCGCTGCGGAACAGCTGCTCGCGCATGCGCTGCTGCTCCTGAAGCTTGAGCGAGGCGGCAACCTGGTTGGCGAGATGCTGCGCGGCGGCCTGTTCCTCCACGGTGAAATAACCGATGCGGCGCGCGTTGCCGACTTCGAGCACGCCTACCGCTTCGTTATGGGAAAGCAGGGGCAGGAACATGGCCGAACGCGGCAGATTCCTTTTTATGGCGAGCTTCACCAGCGGGCTGCGGCGCACGTCGGGCACGTTGAGCAGGGTGCGATTGTTGAAGCAGGCCACGGCGCCGGCGACCAGGCCTTCGGGCGGGGAATCGAGGGGCACCGCCATCGGCTCGGGATCGGCGCTGGTGGGTACGCGCTCGAGCGAACGGGTGCGGCGATGATAGAGGTACAGGCGCACGGCGGTGGCGGGCGTCACCGAGGGCAGCACGCGCACGAGTTTTTCGGCGATTCCGGAGGGGGATGCGGCGGCGATGATGTCCTCGCTGAGGGCATGAAAGGCGCGCATGGAACGGCGCTGCGCGCCCAGGTGCTGCTCGCGCAGCCACCACAGGCCGGCGATCACGGCGAGGCCTGCGATCGCGGCGAGAGGCAGAAGCGGCGAAAACGGGGGCGTGGCGCGAACCAGCTCGACCGCATCCGGGTCGGCCAGCATGATCTGAAATCCGTTGTCGTGGGGGCGTTCGAGCGAAAACTGGGTAGCGAGCCCGGTCAGGCGCACGCGCTGGCCGGCGCGGAGGGTGCGCAGTTCGCCGGCATTCGGTCGCGAGACGCGGGGAAGGAAAACGGCGATGGCGGCGCCCCCGTCGACAAGTTCCAGACTCTTGCCGCCGAGGTTATCGGAGACGCGCTCGACCGTCGCGCTGGTTCGGACCATCAGACCGAGATAACGGAAGCCGTTCAACTCGGCGAGGGTGACTTCCTTGGGTTCAGGAGGCGCGCCGGAGTTGAGGCGGTGAATGGACTTGGGCGCGAGCATCGGGAATCCGGCAAAGCTCTGGATGACGCCGGACGCTTCGATCCAGTCGCCCGGCTGGATGCCGTCGAACTGGGGGCGGTCGCCGCGAGCGACCAGCCCGTAATCGCCCTGATCGCGCAGCGGCAGATAATAGGTGTCGAGCGCCCAAATGGGCGAGGCTGCGACCTGGGCGCGGACGGTCACTTCGCGGCCTTCGTAGACCGCCGCGAAATCGCGGCCGGAGCGCGAGGCGGCCTGCTCGAGCGTAACAATCGCCTGCGCCGGCGCCAGCGCGCAGGTCACCAGAGCGAAGCCAAGCAGGGCACGCATTCGCCGAATCATAACATGACAATTTCGACGTAAACCTCCCTACACGGATTTCATGGCAAGCCTGAGTGGTTCGCCCGAATTGAACTCGGTAAACTTACTGAGGATGAATGAGAAAATCGGACGGCGCTACCTGATTTCCGGGCGGGTGCAGGGCGTGGGATTCCGGTACTTCGCACAGAGGGCGGCGCGAGAGCTGGGGATTTCGGGATCGGCGAGGAATCTGGACGATGGACGGGTGGAGGTGGAGGCGGTGGGAAGGAAGACGCAACTGGACGAGTTCGAAGCTCGGCTGCGGAAAGGGCCGGCGGGCGCGGACGTTCGTGGATTCGAGGTTTGGGAAAAGTGGCCGAACCGGATCTCGGGCTTCCAGATTCGATGATAAAATTGTTCTCCATTCCATGAATCATCTGAAACCTTTAATCCGGGAGGTGCCGGATTTCCCCAAGCCCGGCATCCTGTTTTACGACATCACTACGCTGCTCAAAGACGCGCACGGATTGCATACGCTCATCGATGCCCTGGGAGCGCAGTTCGCCGGGCAGGGCGTCGACAAAGTGATCGGAATCGAGGCGCGGGGATTCATTTTCGCGCCCGCAGTCGCGTATGCGTTGAACGCGGGGTTCGTGCCGGTGCGCAAGCCCAAGAAACTTCCGGCCGAGACCGTGCGGGTCGAGTATGCGCTCGAGTACGGGACCGACGTGCTCGAAATTCATCGCGATGCGGTGCGCACCGGCGAGCACGTGCTGATCGTCGACGACGTGCTCGCGACGGGGGGAACGGCGGCGGCGGTGACTCAACTGGTGGAGAAACTGGGCGGCAAGGTGGTGGGGTTGGGGTTCGTGATCGAGCTGGATTTCCTAAAAGGCCGCGAAAAACTGCCGGGGTATGAGATTCGCGCGATGTTGCACTACTAAGAGAAGGAGTCAGAAGTCAGGAGTCAGGAGTCAGAATGAAGGCCCGGTTGGGGTTTGGTCGCTTGCGCCAATGAATTTCCGAAGGAATGCGGGAGCAGGAGGACGCCTGGAGCGTCCGAACGCACCACGACCCGTTAGCACGAGTCGTGGAATCTCCATTCGGACGGAAAGGAGGGCCGATGATTACCATAGTAATCACCGTGGTGGCCGTGATTGCCTTCACGATCACCATCACCGTTCGGATAAAACGGCGGTGAGTTCAACAGCCGGGGATTCTTATCCCCGGCTCCCTCCTAAAATATACGTGAAATCGGGGCAAGTTACAAGGGCGGTGAAGTGAGGGAGGCAAGGCTTCAGTCGCTCGCCAAGATCAACCTGGATCTGCGGGTGCTGAACAAACGCGCGGACGGGTTTCATGAGCTGCGGACGGTTTTTCAGACGATATCGCTGGCCGACACGATCGGGATCGAACTTGAACCAGCAAAGCGGCGCAAGGTCACGATCGAGGACGCGGCGGGGATACCGGACAACCTGATTGTGCGCGCGGCGCACGTGATGCTCGACGAGATGAAAATCGCGGCGAAGGTGCATTTTCGGCTCGAAAAAGAGATCCCGATGGGAGGCGGATTGGGCGGCGGATCGAGCAACGCGGCCGCGGTGCTGCTGGCGCTGCCGGTGCTGGCCGGGCGCGAGATTCCCTTGGCGCGGCTGACGTGGATCGCGCACGAACTGGGCAGCGACGTGCCGTTTTTCCTGCACGGCGGCACGCAAATAGGGCTTGGGCGAGGAGGCGAGCTTTATCCGCAGCTCGACGTCATTGGCGACCCGATTCTGCTGATTGCGCCGGGCGTTCAGGTGCCGACCGGACCCGCTTATGCGGCGCTTGGGCGAAGTTTGACTTTCACAGGGTCGTCACGTAGCATAAATAGTTTCCAGGCCTATGTGCGGGCGCTCGGTGAGGGGCGCAGCGCGGCGGCGGCGAGTGCGTTCAGCGCGAACGATTTCGAATCGGTCGTTTTCAAGCAGTTTCCCCAGCTCAGCAAGATCGCGGCACGGCTACGAAAGTTCAATACCGGTGTCAGGATGAGCGGGAGCGGGTCGACGATTTTCGCACTTTTCGATTCGAAGGCGGATCGCGAACGCGCGGTGAAGAGTTTGAGTAGGGATCGGGCAGTGAAGGGGTGCCGTTTGATTGAAGCGTCGCTGGTGAGCCGCAGAGGCTACCATCGGCTGTGGCGGCGCCAATTGGCTGAACACCTGGTTCCGTTGAAAGAAGATTCATGGCCGCCACGAAGCCGACACTCGGGCCGGTACGCGCGATGAGGTTCAACCAGTTCAAAGTATTCACGGGCAACGCTCATCCGGCGCTTGCGGCGGAGATCTGCTATGAGCTCGGATGCGGGCTTGCGGCCGCGAACGTCAAGCAGTTTTCAGACGGTGAGGTTCATCTCCAAATTCAGGAAAACGTGCGCGGCGCGGATGTGTTCGTGGTGCAGCCGACGTGCACGCCGGTCGACCAGCACCTGATGGAGCTTCTGTTGATGATGGACGCGTTGAAGCGCGCGTCAGCAGAGCGCATCACGGCAGTGCTACCCTATTATGGGTACGCGAGGCAGGACCGCAAGGACCGGCCGCGTATGCCGATTTCGGCGCGGCTGGTGGCTAGTCTGCTCGAGCGCGCCGGAGCCGATCGCATTCTGGCGCTCGATCTACACGCGGCGCAGATTCAAGGATTTTTCGATGTCCCGGTGGACCATCTGTTCGCGACGCCGGTGATGATCGACTACTTCGACGAGATGCGCGGCGAAGGCGTAACCGTGGTTTCGCCCGACGCGGGTGGCGTCGAGCGGGCGCGCGCGTTCGCCAAAAGGATGGATTCGCCGCTGGCGATCATCGACAAGCGGCGGACGGATGTGAACGTGGCCGAGGTGATGCACATCATCGGCGAGGTGGAAGGACAGCATTGCCTGATCGTGGACGATCTGATCGACACGGGTGGGACGCTGGTGAAAGCGACGGAAGCGCTGTTGAAGCAAGGCGCCAAGAGCGTGCGGGCATGCGCGACGCACGCCGTGCTGTCGGGACCGGCGGTGGAAAGGATCGAGAATTCCGATATCGAGGAAGTAATCGTGAGCAATTCGATTCCGCTGAGCGATCATGCCGACGGCTGCCGGAGAATCAAGGTTCTTTCGGTGGCTCCGCTGCTGGCCAAGGCGATTCAATCGATTCACGAGGACGGGTCGGTTAGTACGTTGTTCGTTTGAAGAAGTGGCCAGTGGCCGGTGGTCAGTGGCCAGCGAGGAAGCGATGCGAAGAGATATCACGATTGATGCACAGCCGCGGGATTTGCGCGGGAAGAATGAAGCGCGCAGGCTGCGGGCGAAGGGATCGACGCCGGCGGTGATGTATGGCGCGGGCGGGGAAGCGGTTGCGGTCGCGGTAAGCCCCAAAGAGGTGACGCGGATTTTGAATTCGAGCACCGGTCACAACACGATTTTCAATATTGCCGTGAAGGGCGGGGAAACCGCGCCGGTGATGATCGTCGACTGGCAAAACGACCCGATCAAGGACACGCTGCTGCACCTCGATCTGAAGCGCATCGATCTGACCAAGCGCATTCGCGTCAAGGTGCCGGTGCACACGCTGGGCGAGCCGAAGGGCGTCAAACTCCAGGGCGGATTGCATGAAGTGATCACGCGCGAGATCGAAATCGAGTGTCTGCCGGACGATATCCCGGAGCATTTCGAGGTGGAAACCGGCGAGATGATGATCGGGATGAGCGTGCGCGCAGGCGACATTCCCCTGGCTGAGGGCGTGAAGCTGGTGAGCCCGGCGGACGCCGTGGTTTCACACGTAGTCGCGTTGAAGGCCGAGGAAGAGCCGGCCGCAGTCGCGGTCGAGGGCGCTCCGGCGGCGGGGACGACTCCCGCGGAGCCGGAAGTGATCAAGAAGGGCAAGAAGGACGAGGAAGGCGCGGCTCCGGCGGCGGAGGAGCCCAAGGAGAAGAAGGGCAAGAAGTAGGGGCCAGGGGCCAGTACTGCCAGGGACTGGCCGCCATGCCGGAGTACCTCATAGTGGGTCTCGGAAATCCGGGAAGCGAGTACGAGAACACTCCTCACAACCTGGGTTTCATGGTGATCGACCGGCTCGCGGAATCGCACGCGATTCGGGTGAGCAGGAAAGAGAACATGTCGTTCGTCGGGTTGGGCGCGATCAAGGAAAAAGCGGTCGCGTTGGCCAAGCCGCAAACGTACATGAATTTGAGCGGACCGGCGGTAAAGGGTCTGCTCGAGCGGTACGAATTAACACCCGACCGCTTGATTGTGGTGTATGACGAGCTCGATTTGCCTTGGGGAACCCTCCGCATAAAACCAAAGGGTTCGGCGGCGGGGCACAAGGGAATCGGGAGCGTAATCGGCGCGCTGGGCACGGACGTGATCACGCGCGTGCGGTTGGGAATCCACCCGGACCATCCGGTGAGTGGAGAAGAGTTCGTATTGCGGCCCTTCAAACGGTCGCAGAAGCAGGAAGTGGAAGAAGCGGTCGAGCGCGGAAGCGCGGCTGTCGAATCCATACTCGCTGAGGGCGTCGAAAAGTCCATGACGGTTTTCAACCGCCGCGCCCAAGGCTCAAAAGAAGAGGAAGAATGAGAGTTTACGAGGAGTTGTTCATCGTCAAGCCGGACGCGCCGGAAGAGGAAGTCGACGGTTTCGTCGAGCAGATCAAACAGGTGATCACGACCGGCAAGGGCACCGTCGACAAGGTCGACAAGTGGGGCGTCCGGAAACTGGCGTACCGCATTTCTAAGTACAACGAAGGCGTGTACATCCTGGTGGTTTTTTCGAGCGGCCCCGAGCTGGTGCACGAGGTTGAGCGCCGGATGCGGGTGACCGACATGGTGATCAAGTTCATCACGGTGCGCATCGACGAGAAGCAGAAAAAGATCGACAAGCGCAAGAGGGCGCGGGAAAAGCGGGCGGCTCGCAGGCCCGCGCCGCAGGCTCCAGCTCCGGCAGCGCCCTCGGCGCCGGCCGTTCCCGCGGCTGCCGTCGAGCATGTCTTGCCGGGTTTGCCGGGCGGCGAGCCGAAAGTGGAGAAGGAGTAAGCCATGGCGGAAACCAAGGGCGGGAGACCGATCAGCGGGTCGATGCGGCCGACGGGCGGCGACAAGGCCATCGCCGGCAAGAAACAATATTTCCGGCGCAAGAAGGTTTGCCGGTTTTGCGTGGACAAGATCGACGATATCAACTACAAGGACACGCGGCTGTTGAACTCGTTCATGAGCGAGCGAGGCAAGATCACGCCACGGCGCATTTCGGGCGTATGCACGCCGCACCAGCGGCGTCTGGCCGAGGCGATCAAGCAGGCGCGCAACATCGCGCTGATGCCGTTCTCGAGTGCGATATAAGGCGGCTGGAGCGAAATCATGGAAGTAATTTTAAGAGAAGACATCGAGAAACTGGGTACGCGCGGCGACGTGGTGAAGGTCACGTCGGGCTACGCGCGCAATTTTCTACTGCCGCGGCGGCTGGCCGTGGCGGCGAGCGAATCCAACAAGAAGATCGTCGAGCAGGAGCGCCAGGGGCACCTGCGCAAGGAAGCCAAGCTTCAGGCGGACGCGGCCGATTTGGGCAAGATGATGGGCGGTGTCGAGGTGACCATCGCGCAGAAGGCCGGCGACAACGATCAATTGTTCGGCTCGGTGACGGTGAACGACATTGCGGTCGCGCTTGAGAAGCAGGGCTATACAATCGACCGCCGCAAGGTGAATCTCGAGGAGCCGATCAAGACGCTGGGCGATTTCAAGGTGACGCTGCGGCTGCACAAGGAAGTGTCGATCGAGGTCCCGGTCCACGTGGTTCGCGAGGAGTAATTCGAGTGGCCAGTGGTCAGTGGCCAGTGGCCAGTGTCGAGGCGCTGCTGCGTGAGGCGGCGCTGGGGCGTATCGGCGTCGACCGGCGTCTGGTTCGCGCGATCCTCGAAAGCGGCGACGCGGGAGCCGTGCTCAGGTTCGCGCGCGCTTCGCACGAGCAAGACCGCATCGATCTCGATCCACTGCTGGTCGACCTGCTGCGGCACTTTGAATCGCCGGACGCGATCGACGTATACATCGACATCATTCGCCGCGATCCAGAAGAAATTCCGGATGAGCTTGCCGAAGCGATTTTTCCGCTGGGCGAGCGCGCGGTGGCCCCGCTGGTCGAACTCTACGAGGAAATCGGCGAGGAGCAGGGCGGCGATATCGCGTTCCTGCTCGCCGGGCTGCGGGTTCGCGACGATCGCGTGCTCGCGCTGCTGCTCGAACGGCTGGAATACGATGCCGCCGACGGTGCGTTCCTGCTCGGGCTTTACGGCGATCCGGCGTCGCGGCCCGCGCTCGAAAAAATGCTCGCGGAAATTCCTCAAGAAGATGTGGAATTGAAGCGCGAGATCACGCACGCGGTGGAAGAGCTCGCGAGAGAGCCGGCCAAATACGAGCCCGTATCTTTTGACATTCTGCGCGAGTATCCGGAGCGCGCGCTTCCGGCTTTCGACCTGCTGACTGAGGCTGAGCGGCTGGAGATGCTTGGATCGGCCGACGCGAAAGTGCGCGCGGGCGCGGCGTACAGCTTCTTCAACGCGACGTTGAACGCGAAATCGCGGGCGGCGCTGGTGGAGCGCGCGAAATCGGATGAAGATGCGGCGGTGCGGGCGCGCGCGTGGGAATCGCTGGCCGATGCGACCTCCGATTCGAACGATTCGAACGAAGACGGGGCGATTCGGGAAGCGATGATCGCAGTGATGAACGATGCGGCGCGGCCGATGGAGGAGCGCGGCGGCGCGGCGGTGGGGTTGTACGCGGTGGGAGATCGCGACGACGTGCGTCCGGGGATTGAGGCGCTGTATGAAACGGGCGGCGCGGCGCGGGCGAAAGCGCTCGAAGCCATGTGGCGATCGCTGTGGAACGGATACGCCAAATATTTCGCGCCGCATCTGGATGATCGCGACCCGAAGATCGTACGCGAAGCGTTGCGCGGGGCAGGGTATTTCGAGCTGACGCGGCACATCGACAAAATTGCGAAATATTTCGACGCCGAGGAGCCCTTCGATCACCTGAGGGAGGACGCGCTGTTCGCCTACGCGCTGGCGATGCCGGGCGAAACGACGCGGGGACGCGTGCGGGGCATGTTGCGGAAGATCGATTCGATCACGCCGTTGACCGAATACGAAACCAGGCTGGTGGGGTTCGGCCTGGATGAACGGTTGCGGCTGCACGGTTTCGGGCCGGTGTTCAGCGCAGAGCAGGAAGAAGAAACGGCGCCGGCCGAGCCCGCGCCTGCGCCCGCGCCGCAAAAGGTGGGCCGCAACGATCCGTGCCCGTGCGGCAGCGGCAAGAAATACAAGAAGTGCCATGGGGCGTGAGCGCTGACTCGCGTCCGACTTCTGTATTCTTTGAAGATGTCCATCTTTCGCGAAAATGTTCTGGCGGGCAAGTCCGCGCTGATCACCGGCGGCGGCAGCGGCATCGGGCAGCGTATGGCGGAGCGATTCGCCGAGCATGGCGCGAAGGTGATGCTGGTGGGACGCAAACAGGAGAAGCTCAATGCGGCTGCGGGCGCGATCCGCGAGCGCGGCGGCGTTGCCGCGACTCACGCGACCGACGTCAGAGATTACCCGGGCGTCGCAGCGGCGGTTCAATCGGCTCGCGATCAATTCGGCGAAATCGACGTCATCGTGTGCGGCGCGGCGGGCAATTTTCCCGCGCCGGTGCTGGGTATGTCGGCGAACGGATTCAAGGCCGTGATCGATATCGATCTGATCGGCACGTTCAACACCTGCCGCGCGGCGTACGAGCATCTGCGCAAGCCCGGTGCATCGGTGATCGCGATTTCGGCGAGCTTCGCGTTTCAGCCGACGGCGCTTCAAGCGCACGTGGGGGCGGGGAAGGCGGGCGTCGACGTATTGATCAAGACGCTGGCGATCGAATGGGGGCCGGCCGGGGTTCGATGCAATTGCATCACGCCCGGTCCGACGGATGACACGGAAGGCATGCGCCGTCTGGCGCCGACGCCGGATGCACGCAAGCGCACCGAAGAAGGCGTGCCGCTGCGGCGCTTCGGCACCAAGGACGAACTCGCGGACCTGGCGTTGTTCCTTTGTTCAGACGCAGCGGCGTATATCACCGGCGGAATTTATTTGTGCGACGGCGGCATGTCGCTGGCGCGGCCGAGCTCCTGGCTGGGAGCGCACGGATAGCGCACGTGCCGCCAACGGTTCGTATTTTTCAAAGAACAAGAAATTTATCGGGCGCCCTTTAGCCAGTTTTTTTTCGGTCGGCTGGCGCGACCATCCGTTTAATTTGCCCCGCAACGGCTTGGGACGGGTCCTCGCTGCGCTCGGGATGACGCGGAGGGACGTGTCTCTGCGGCTACAATGAGGAGTGCCCTCATCCCTTCCGGCCGCCAACGCGTTCGTCGAAGCGAACAAGGATCGCCTGCTTGAAGAACTGAAGACTTTTCTCCGCATTCCGAGCGTCAGCACACTCCCCGAACACGTGCCCGACGTGCGCCGCGCGGCGGAATTTGTCGCCGAAAGTCTGCGCAAGGCCGGCCTTGAAAACGTCGAAATCATCGCCACCGAGCGGCATCCGCTGATCTACGCGGATTGGCTGCACGCGGCCGGCAAGCCGACGGTATTGTGCTACGGCCATTACGACGTTCAACCGCCCGATCCGCTGGACCTCTGGACTACGCCGCCCTTCGAGCCGACCGAGCGCGATGGCAATCTGTACGCGCGAGGCTCGGCCGACGACAAGGGTCAGATGTACATGCACATCAAGGCCGTCGAAGCGCTGCGCGCGGTCAACGGCACGCTGCCGATCAATCTGAAATTTCTGATCGAAGGCGAGGAGGAAATCGGCGGGGAGTCGGTGGCGAAGTACGTCGCCGAAATCGCGAAGAAGAATCCGGAGAAGCTCAAGGCAGATGTCGCGCTGGTTTCCGATACGGCGCTGTATGCCGATGGCATTCCGACGTTGTGCATCGGGCTGCGCGGGCTGATTTACACCGAGATCGAGGCGCACGGCGCCTCGCGCGATCTGCACTCGGGCCTGTACGGCGGCGCCGCGCCGAACGCCGTGTTCGGACTGATCGAGCTGGTGAGCAAAATGAAGGCCGCCAACGGTCGCATCCTGATCCCGGGCGCGTACGAGGACGTTCAGGCGCCCACCGAGGCGGAGAAAAAGAGCTGGTCCACGCTGCCGTTCGATGAGCAGGAATTCCTGAAGCGCGAAGTGGGATCGACGGCGCTGACCGGCGAGCCGGGTTATTCGGTTTTCGAGAAAACCTGGGCGCGGCCGACTCTTGAAGTTCACGGCATCGCGGGCGGATTCACCGGCGCGGGCGCGAAGACCGTGATTCCGGCGACCGCGACGGCCAAGGTCAGCATGCGCCTTGCGCCCAGGCAGGATCCCGAAAAAGTCATCGCGGCTTACAAGAAATTCGTTCGCGAAAACACGCCCAAGGGGATCGAGACCGAGGTGCGCGTGCTGAGCTACACTCCCGCGTGCATGGTGAATCCCGATCATCCCGCGATCGCCGTAGCCGCGCGCGCGATGCGCGACATCTTCGGCCGCGAGACGGTGTTCACGCGCAGCGGCGGATCGATTCCGATCGTAACGGATTTCGCGAAACATCTCGGCATTCCGACCATTCTCATGGGATTCGGTCTGCCCGACGACGGCCTGCATTCGCCCAACGAGAAATACAAGGTCTCGAACTACTATGCAGGAATCATGACGATCGCCCACTTCTTTGAGGAATACGGTAAACAACCCGGGAAGTGACGTGACGCCGGCGCAGGCCGAAGGCTCGGGTCACGCCGAACGCGCGAGCCATCAGGAGAGCGTCGTCCGGTCGGCGGGCGTGGTCTCGATCGCGGTGCTGATGAGCCGGCTGACGGGCCTGGTTCGCGAAAGCATCATGGCGCGGCTGTTCGGCGCGGGGCTGATCTATGACGCGTTCAGTCTCGGCTTCCGCATTCCCAACCTGACGCGCGATCTGTTCGCCGAAGGAGCGCTCTCAAGCGCCTTCGTCCCCACCTTCACCGAGTATCTTTCGACGCGCAGCAAGGCAGAAGCCGCGCGTCTGGCGAACCTGGTGGCGACCGCGCTGATCATCGTGGTCGGCGGTTTGTGCGCGTTGGGCATGATATTCGCGCCTACTCTGGTGCATCTACTCGCGCCCGGATACGCCGAGGTGCCGGGCAAATTCGAGCTGGCGGTCACCATGACGCGGATCATGTTCCCGTTCCTGCTGGTGGTCGCGCTGGCGGCGCAGGCGATGGGCGTGCTCAACGCGTCGAACCGCTTCGGCGTGCCGGCGATGGCGTCGACTTTCTTCAACCTGGGCTCGGTTGGATTCGGAATCGCAATCGGATTCGGGCTGGGGCCGGCGCTGCACTTTTCGCGCATCGAAGGCATGGCGATCGGAGTGGTGCTGGGCGGCGTGCTGCAATTGTGCTGGCAGTTGCCGAGCCTCCACCAGTTGGGATTCCGATTCCGTGCCGCGTTCGACTGGACCGATCCCGGCCTGGTGCGGATCTTCAAGCTGATGGTTCCCGCGATCCTCGGCAACGCGGCCGTGCAGATCAACGTGATGGTGAACACGAATTTCGCGTCGAGCATCTACGATCCGCATCGGGGCTTCGACGGTCCGGTGAGCTGGCTGAGCTACGCGTTCCGGTTCATGCAGCTTCCGCTGGGATTGTTCGGCGTGGCGATGGCTTCGGCCACGCTGCCGTCGATTTCGCGCAGCGCGGCGGCGGGCCGGATGGACGAATTTGCGCGCACGCTGTCGAAGTCGCTGGGGATGGTGTTCCTGCTCACGCTGCCGTCGTCGGTGGGTTTGATCGTGCTTGGAAAATCGATTATCGGCGCGATTTATCAGGGCGGGAAGTTCGAGCTGTACGACACGCAGCAGACCGCGCTGGCGCTGAGTTGCTACGCGATCGGCTTGGCCGGCTACGCGGCGTTGAAGGTGCTGAATCCGGCGTTTTATGCGCTGGGCGACGCGCGCACGCCGATGCTGGTGAGCCTGGCTTCGGTCGGGATCAATTACGGGGTGGCGATGTTCATGATTCGCGTGGCGGGCTTCCGGCAGGCCGGTCTCGCGATGTCGACCTCGGCGGTTGCGCTGTTCGGATTCTTCGTGCTGTTCGCGATTTTGACCGCGCGCATCGGGGGTGGGCACAACCGCGAGCTGGGCGTGGGCGTGGCGAAGGTCGCGCTGGCTTCGGCGGTGATGGGTGGAGTGGTGATCGCGAGCAGCCGCGCGATCGAGCACTGGCTGGGGATTTCGAGAATCGCGAGGCTGGGGGATCTGGCGGTATCGATTCCGCTGGGCTGCGCGGTATTTTATGCGACGTGCCGGATGTTGGGGGTGAGCGATCTGGATATGGCGATTCGGGCGTTCACGTCGCCGGTAAGAAGAAGGTTGGCGCGGCGGTAGGGAGTCAATTCATGCCGCTCAAAGTTCGCGATGTGATCAAGTTGCTGGAACGGCACGAGTGGGAGCATGTGCGAACCACCGGCGATCATCGGGTCTTCCGGAGTCCGGACGGGCGCATTACGGTTGTTTCGGGCAAAGTCGGCGATGACGTGCGGCCAGGCACGTTCCGAGCAATTCTGAGGCAAACTGGTATTAAGGAGCCCGAATCATGACTCGCAAGTACTCGCTCGTTATCGAAGGCAGTGGGAATAGTTTCAGCGCTCATGTGCCTGAGCTGCCCACGATTCTTGTGACGGGCGGGTCTTTGGAGCAGTTGACGGCTCGTGCTGCTGAAGCGATTCGGGTCTATTGGGAGACAGTGAACAACGAGCGGTCGCCGACGTCCATGGTGAGGGAGATCGAGGTTGAGCTGCCGGTCTGAGTCGCCCAGTCCGCGGGCGGCCTGTCTAGGCTTGAGTCGAGAGTGATCGGCAATCCGTACTCCGGAGCACCGTGGTTGTGGCAGCCGAGCGTGAGCGCGGCGACAGCGAGAATGGCAGGCTTGATCCGCGTGCGGCGGTAGTTGTGCGCCATGATTTCGGACAACGCGTTGCACTTCTAGCGAAGAGGGATCGTCGATACCTCGACCTCAACACCAGCGTACCCAAAATCTTCCAAAAGCATTTTTACTGAACGCTTGGCGGAGGATCTGTCCGCCGTCGGCCCCTGAATAACTTTCTTGATGGGCAGCTTCTGGCCTTGCGGGGGACTGAGTTCGATATAGGGAATGACTCCAAACCTGCCGGTTCGGAATTTACGGGGTGAGCTACCTTCGCCCCATCGAAATAGCCTCCACTCCCGTTCTTCCTTAAAGCCTGGATTCTTAAACGTCGCAAGCTCTGTCACCAGCAGAGAAACTAGGTTGTATTGGCAGTGATCTTCGATGCTTCCCTCGCGTTCGGGAGCCGACGGCAGACAAAACCTCTGCTCGCACCTATGCTCCCAGCGCAGGAAAGTTTCCCAGTATGCCTCGACCGTCGCCGACAAGATGTCGCGTTGATCCGTTGGGTCGTATGTGATTGGGAGTGCGCCGGTAGGGCCGTCGAACAGCCCGGAAAGCTCTTTATAATCGAACGCGATTGAAAAGCCTGAACCTCCGCCACCGTACTCTCGCCATTGGCCCAGAAGGTCTCCAACGCCGCAGAATGAAAAGACGTACGGAGGCGCTATCTTATGCTCAAACGTGTGGTCCAGGATTTCCTCCGTGTCGCGCAAGAACCGCCTTTTCTCGTCTGGCACTTGATTGGCTGGCGCGTTTGCCACGGCGCGTGCGCCGTCGAGTCCGTATTGCATCTCGGAGGTGTCGTTCAGGAATTGGAAATGAGTCGCCCAGAGCGAACCCGAGAGATTGCCCGGAACGTCGTTGAAAGTCAGCGACTCTTGACCCCTCATAGACTACGCGACCGCGGCTCCTTTCGCAATCGGTTTCTTAGAAACGGCGTTGGCCATCGAGGACAGCAGCAACGG
>Ga0182024_10012755_pt1 | contig 16570 bp, 10 predicted proteins | sample P32metaG_FD_120480 | JGI IMG/M metagenome (GOLD analysis project Ga0182024, IMG submission 120480) | Permafrost microbial communities from Stordalen Mire, Sweden - P3-2 metaG (Illumina Assembly) | ecosystem: Environmental > Terrestrial > Soil > Wetlands > Permafrost | place: Sweden: Stordalen... | reverse complement strand
TGCAGCGCGACGAAAATGGACTGGAAAAATGCGTGGCCTGCTTTTTATGCGCCGCGAATTGTCCTTCGAATTGCATCTACATCGAAGCTGCTGATAATACCGCCGAACAGCGCGTCAGCGGCGCCGAACGCTACGCCAAGGTCTATAACATCGATTACAATCGATGTATTTTCTGCGGCTATTGCGTGGAGGCCTGCCCTACCGATGCGATCACGCATGGCCACGGCTTTGAGCTGGCCACGTTTAATGCCAGCAATCTGGTTTACCGCAAGGAGCAAATGCTGGCCCCCCGTCCAGCACATATGGGAGCGAACGTCGTGTTCAATCAGGCCGACGTGGATGGTGGCGCTCCTAAAGAGATGGTTGCGGGAAGTTAGCGCTCGCCACGTTCGAAACTCTTGTGAACGGAACGGGACGCCTACAGCGTCCCGTTTTTCTTCTCCCACCAGGCACGCCGGAATCGCATCTTCTTCCTGCATGATTCGAAAATTACAGTCGGGTGAGTATCGCTTGTATTCGCGGAAGAAAGATGCGAAGACCGGGAAACGGAAAAACCTCGGAACTTTTTCTTCGCGGGCTGCCGCACAGAAGCATGAGCGCGCGGTGCAGTATTTCAAGAGAGCGTGACGCGCACAGGAACCGCTAGAACGTGGCAGCAAGCCGGAGAGAGTAGCTTCTGGGCGGCCCGATGGCGTTGCCGGAAAACAGTCCGCCGAAATCGATGACGTTCAGGCGGTTGTTGAGATTTTCGACATCCGCCTGCAGGCGGACCGAACGCTTTTCTTTTTGGTAGATGTCAAGGCCCGCCGAAGCATCGACCGATAGCGTTGGCTTGATGCGTCCATCGGCGAAGTTGATCCGCTCAATTACGTCCGCGCCATATTCGGCGAGCGCTTGATCGTAAGTTCCAGCGAAGTCGAAGGGCAGACCACTGCCATATTCGGCGCCTCCAGCAAGCCATAAGCGCGAGATCAGCTGATAGCGAATGCGTCCGCGAACTGTATTTCGTTGGTCTTGTGAATCCGGAAAATGGCCGGTGAGTTGCGTGGTGGCATCGACGGCATCGGAGCCGACGAACAGGCCTCCCGTAACCGGGAACCACGCATTGCCGACGATGTAGGAGTAACTCAGGAACGATGAAAAGCGATTCCAATGCGGCAGTTCGAGTTTTCCTTCTGCGCCATAGATAATGGCCTTACGAAACGCGATAGGAAAACTGACGGCAGTGTTGAGGATTTGGTCGTCGTCGGCATAGTTATTCCCATAGCGCCGAAAATAATTGCCGTCAAAGCGAAACTGCCCGAGAAAACTCTTGGTGGCGCCGAACTCGAAATAATTGCCGTGCGAAGGCTCGATAGGCAACCGAAGTACGTTGGGATTGAGCGAAACCACATCGGGCGAACTGGCCAGCAGAATATTCTCGAATGACGGCGTTTGAAAAACGCGATCGTAGGAGGCGTGGACGAGCAGGTTCGCTCGCGCAAAATACCGCCCGACGGAGACACGCGGGCTGACGGCATTTTGATTCACCACGAGTTGATAGTGATCCCAGCGAATCCCGGCGTTGACAGTCCAATTGCCAAGATGGATGAGATCCTGAATGAAGGCGGATTGCTCGAGATCGGGCCGGTTCCCGGTGAATGCGAAAGAGGGTGGAGTGCCAGGATCGAACGGGTAAAGAGGGTCGCTGGGACTGGCGGTAATGACGTCGCTGAAGTTCTCGTGAAGAAAAAGATTGTCGGATTCGAGACCCGCCTTCCATTCTTGACGGCCGTGGTGGATAGAAACGGTGCTGTTGAAGTATCCCTCCTTAAAGTCGTCGTGCAAAAACGCGGCGATCGGCCAGGAGCCGTTGTTCGAGTTGAGGTCGCTGGAGTTGTCGCGCATCATGCCACGAATATTGGCAAGAACGTCTGATGAAAAAATGTGCTGATAGGAAACGATCCCCATGGTTTCGAAGTTGTCGGCGGTTTGCAGCTGCGGCGTGCTGGTGGGCGGAGTGCGGAGATCGGGAAATTGCTGCGGCTGCTCGTTGGGAATTTCGTAACGCGCCAGTTCGTGACGAACCATGAATGTAATACGATCCTTGGGGGTCACATCGCGCTCGTAGCTTAAGGAGAAGTCGCCCGTAGTCCCGCGGTTGGTAAAATTTTCCGGTACGACGGGATTGAGGTAATGCGCCGTCGTGTTGCCGGAGGCGCTGGCGCCCATTGTGTTGTGCCCCCAGGAATCTTGAGCGCTGGCGAAAGCATCCGCTGTATCGAAGCTTCCGCCAGCGAGAGCGGCTTGGCCGTGAAGGCCAGGTTGGGTGTCGTGCAGCGTGTTGACTTCGACGACTCCGCCCATTTTTCGCCCGTATTCGGCGGGAATGCCGGCGGTGTAAATGGTAAGCGAGTCCACGTCATCCGCCTCGATCTCGGGACCAAAACCGGGAGAACGATTGTCGGTAAGCGGAATGCCATCGACGACAAACTGCGTTTGATATTCGGAACCTCGTGGATGCAGAACCGCGTTGCCTTCATACAGCCAGCCGGGTTGTGTGTTGATCAAGTCGGGCAGTGATCGGCCGGGCAGCGATGCGGGACGCTCCGCTATAGCTTTGGAGTCAATGTGATTGATGGCGGTGGTGCGTTCGGGATCGAGAAGCGTGGCGTCGGCGGTTACGTTCACCGCGGTGCTGAGTGCGGCAATACTGAGCTTGACGACATATTCCGTTGGAAGCGCCGACCGGATCTCGATGAGTCCGTCGTAAGCAGCGAAGCCTGGTTCGTGAACCTCGAGGCGATAGACGCCGAAGGGAAGATTGCGGACGACCGCCAGGCCTGCATCGTCGGCGGAAAAAGAGCGGTGGAACTGAATCGCGTCACTGGAGAGGTCGATGAATGCTTTAAAGGGATTACCATCGGGACCAATGGCCTTGAGGCGAAGCTCTCCCACGTTGCTTTGCGCCCAGAGCGGAAGAGCGAAGAAGAGAATCACGAAGTGGAAAAGTGGCCGCACAGTTTGGGTTGCGGAATCTTTATGCTATCAGTTTCGACTGGCGCGACTGACGTTCACACTGCCATATTTGAACCCGTCTGGATACCGATTTTACAAATTGCAAACCTAGGCGTGACAACCGATGGCGTCGGAGGAATGCAGTATGAGAGCGGATCAGAAAGGGGAGAATTCTGATCTGCGATCTTCACGCCCTCAAACACGCAGAGGGAATGGGGGAACGGGCGTCTCACCGCAGGGGGTGAGGCGCCCGTTTTATTTAAAGTAAGCATTTACCTTCGCACCAAGAGATCGGCGGCTACGAACAGCGCGAAGACCACGGAGATAACACCGTTCATGGTGAAGAACGCCGAGTCAAGTTTGCTGAGATCGTCGCGCTTGACCAGGGAATGTTCGTACAAGAGCAACAGCATGACCGCCACAACTCCGGCCAGTGCGAGGCTGCCGAGCCCAAAGGCTCGGATCAAAGCTAAGAGAAGGCCGAGCATGATGAGATGGAAAATCCGCGCAACCCAAAGGGCCGGCCCAATGCCGACATAGCGAGGGATTGAGTGCAGCCCGGCGTCGCGGTCAAATTCGAAATCCTGACAGGCGTAGAGAATATCGAATCCCGCGACCCAGAAAGTAACGGCGGCGGTAAGCAGCAGGATGCGAGGGTCAAGCGAGCCGCGAACCGCAATCCAGGCGGCGGAAGGCGCAATACCCAGAGCGAAGCCGAGCACGAGGTGCGAAAGGCGCGTGAAGCGCTTTGTATACGAGTAGAGCAGCAGGACAGCCAGCGCAACCGGCGAGAGCCAGAGAGTGAGCCGATTCAGTTCCGAAGCAGCGAGAATAAAGATGGCGCAGGAGACGATGATGAAGCTTGCAACAAACGCGGGTGTTAAATCTCCGGCCGGAAGAGCGCGGGTGCGAGTGCGGGGATTGGCGGCGTCAATACTCACGTCAGCGAGACGGTTAAAGGCCATAGCCGCGGACCGGGCGGCCACCATCGCGACGACGATCCACAAAAGTTGATGCGCAGTGGGCAGGCCCGAAGCGGCGAGCATGGCCCCGCACAGCGCAAAAGGGAGAGCGAAAATAGAGTGCTCCCACTTAATCATTTCCAGAGTGACACGCAGGTTGCGAAGGACAGGCACAGAAAGATTGTAAGGCAAGGCGAGGGTTCTAGGTCGCTCCGTTCTCAGAATGGACCGCGATCGAAACTTCGTTTTCGGTCTGTCTACACTCTAAGAAACTGGCCATTTGACGGATGAGGTAGTGATGCTCCTACGCTTCTTAGTCGAGATGGTGAAAGCAGTAGGGTGTTTCCGGCAGCTGCTGCCAACCATTCGGTATGGTTGGCGTGGCGGCACAGTTTGTGACCACAAGTTTGGCGTGAGCACGGGCGAAAAGATCGTACACCTGTCGCTGCGCTGTTTCGGGGGCGTCCCAGAACTCCCTTGACCCATGGCCGGTGTCCATAATCTCGGCCACAATCCGCAACTTCGCCAGATGGGCCCAATAGGCACCCGTTCCGTTCAGGATAACGGCCACCCTATCTCCCGGCTGCAGCCCCATTTGCTGGAACTCTTCGGCGGCCGTGATGTCGGGTATTGTCGAGTTGGGGCCGTTTCCTGGTATTGCAAAGTGATTCGTGCTGACGCGTACAGTGTAGTCCGCGGTTGCCAATGCCATCGTAACAAATACGGCAAGAATAACTTTCCCCGCGAACTTCTGAGGCTCCGGGCGAAGCCGTACCGCGGCGATGAGAGTAAGAAATAATATCAGAACAAATCCGCCCAGATAGCGGTCGTTTTCGAACATAGGAAGGTAGATCCCCATGCCAATGACGGAAATCGCGACCAGGGGCCAAAGTTCGCGCAAGGACGAGAACCAGATTCCTCCGCTCAACAGCGCCAGAGTTATCACGCCAGCGACCAAATCAGGACGGGCGCGAAACAACAAACGCACTTCGCTCGCCGCCGTGGTGGCTAGCTGCTCTAGCTGAGGCTTGAGTTTGAAATGCCACTTCAACCCTTCGTTCCAATAAGAAGGGTCAGTCCAGGGGGGATAAGTACCGACGATCGGGCCATCGAATTCAAACAGCGGAGGATGCCGCAATAATTGGCGCGTTGGATGCACGGGAACGCCGCTGCCAGGAACTTCCCCTTGCCAATTTCTCCAGAAGGTTCGGGGGGACACAAACCAGGCGTAGTTCAGCTTCCCCGAATCGCCGAAGGTGGATCGCCCCTTCTGCCGCGATAGCAGCAAAATCAAAGGGGCTGACACGCAAAGAAAAACCAGGGCTGCCACAAGCATGCGGCGTCCCCAGCCCGGGAGGAATCGCCTCCACCAATAGGCGGCTCCCAATGTTACGAAGCCTAAAGGAAACAATATTGCCTTCGTCCAGTATCCAATACCAAGAATTAAGCCAAATAACACGAATCGCCAAATCTTATCCGCGGGCCTGAGATGCAACATAACCCCTGCGGCCAAACACACGCATGCCGTTACGGCCAGATCCGGAGTCATCTCCCACGGCGGATCCACTTCTAGAGCAATCCACAAAAACATTGAATAACCGAGCAGCACCATCATCCATTCCGGAAGGGGCGCCGCGTCGTCGGGCTCTGCGCTCTTGCATCGTTGACGGCCGAAAGCGATCAATGCGTGCAACAGAAACCAAAAAGCCAACAAAGCGAGTACGAAGACGCCAGCGTTTATCAAGCGAGCCACTGGAAATTCACGCTTGGGAGATGGCTTCATAACCCCGAGAAAGAGCCCCATAGTCAAGGGATACAGGGGACTCCAATAGGCATTGATTGCATTGGCCCAGTCGCGGCGAAAAAATGATTGGCCCAAGTCTAGGTAAGACATTCCATCGGGGTCCATCGCATAACGTCCCAACCACGTGTGGAAAAGGCCCAAAGCGAGGCTTGCTAACAGAAGAATAGGTTCCAGCCGAGGTTTGACAAAAGAGCGTTTCAGCATTCGGATCTTCACCGATTCAATCTGGCGAGGAATAGGGATATTACATCGATTTTGCGTTCGTCCCAAGGAATTTGGACATGAGGTTCCCTACGAATGCTCTGGCAGCCAAAGAAAATCAGAGTGCCGATATTGCTCGAAGGTTTTCACCGGCTTGCCGGTAATCGCCGACTGGCACCGATACTTCAGTTCTCTGAGCAATTGCCACGTTTGTTCGCGGCCTGCATCCGAGCATTCCACAAACAGGACAGGCCGGCCAGCAGCAATTGTGTCGCGCATGCCGTGCAAAACACTACCCTCCGCACCTTCGACATCAATCTTCACAAAGCTGGGCAGACCAAATTCCCCTGCCTCCACAAGTTCGTCGATGGCCGCCGCACGGACATGAAGCTCAGTGGCTGAAGGCTCGTTTCGATGCCACACCAGGCTTGCCGTGGCTGCGTTCTCAGTCATTCGAATCACTGTCTCGCCAGACTTATCTGAGGCCGCGAGATTCAGCAGCCGAACATTGGTGATTCCGTTAATCTTGATGTTTTGCCGAAAGGCGTCGGCACTGCTCGGAATTGGCTCGAAGGCAATCACTTGACCCGTGGGTCCAACCTGCTTTGCCAGTGACAGCGATACGTAACCCACATTCGCGCCAATGTCATATACCGTGTCGCCGACGACGACATGATTCCGGATCGCCTTCTGCAGATGGGGTTCGTCGGTTCCCAGAAGATATCCAAGCTTCTCAGCGGGCGAAACATTGACTCGATAGCCCGATGCCAGTCCTCGAACGACGGTCCGGGGCCTGGACTCGCTCCCCAACAAGAAGATCATGCACGATCTGGTAAGCCTGCGAATAACCGACATAGCATTGAATTGCCTTGTATCACGCGCTGCGGGGAGGTCGCAAGTCGAGGTAGCGGCGCGCATTTTTTGTGGATAAGTAGTGCCGAGACTCGCTGAGGTTCCTGTTATTATTCCGGTACTCAAAACAAGTAGACACGTTTCCCTGATAAGGAGTCCTTGTGGCGGTTGCCCTTAGAGCGGAAGTGGATCGTCAGCCGGTTGTATCGCCGATAAAAGGCGTTGAAGCGATCGAAGTGTCGGTGGTAATGCCCTGCCTGAACGAGGCCGAGACGTTAGAGACCTGCATCGTGAAGGCGCAGCGGGCGCTGCAGGAAGCTCACATTGCAGGCGAGATTGTTATCGCCGACAACGGTAGCACCGACGGCTCGGTAGAAATCGCGCAACAGCTGGGTGCCAGATTGGTGAACGTGCGGACCAAAGGCTACGGCAGTGCCTTGATGGGAGGGATCGCTGCCGCATCCGGTAAATACATCGTGATGGGCGATGCGGACGACAGCTACGATTTTTCTCACATCCCACGCTTTGTCGAACAACTGCGCCAGGGCGCCGACGTGGTGATAGGCAATCGTTTTAGAGGCGGGATCCAAAAGGATGCAATGCCTCCTCTGCACCGTTACTTTGGCAATCCTGCGCTGACGAAATTGGGAAGGTTATTTTTTCACAGTCCGGTGCGGGATTTCTATTGCGGTCTCCGCGGCTTTCGTAAAGACGCTTATCAGCGTATGGCATTGCGAACTACGGGAATGGAATTTGCCACAGAAATGGTAGTAAAGGCCACGTTACTCGAATTGCGTATTTCCGAAGTACCGACCACACTTTCTCCCGACGGACGGACTCGACCTCCTCATCTGCGAACCTGGCGCGATGGCTGGCGGACCTTGCGATTTTTCTTACTCTACAGCCCGCGCTGGTTGTTTCTTTATCCCGGCATCGCGCTGATGCTGCTGGGCACCGCGTTAGGGGTTTGGCTGTTGCCGTCTCCGAGGGCGGTTAGGGGGGTCATTTTCGACGTTCACACTCTCGTATATGCCGCAGCTTTCGTGCTGCTGGGATTCCAGGCCATAGCTTTCGCTTGTTTCACGAAAATATTTGCGATTTCCGAAGGGCTGCTTCCTCCCGATGCCGGGCTGGATAAGCTTTTCCGCTACATCACGCTCGAGGTTGGCCTGGCCGTGGGTGCGCTATTGACGATCGTAGGATTAGGCGCGTCAATCTACGCGGTGAGCCGCTGGGGAGCACAGCACTTTGGCATGATGGATTACTCCCGGACCATGAGAATCGTGATTCCCGCGGCATTACTTCTGACGCTTGGAGCGCAGACCATTTTTGCCAGCTTCTTCCTGAGCGTGCTGGGCTTACGACGGAGATAATGCCATTCCCTCTTTTTGCTGTTATTTGAAAATGAATTTACGCGCCGAGCGGAGTGCTCTTGGTCAACCGGACCACGAAATGAAGTCTTGCCCCGAAAATCCAGTCCGCCGGTAAAGGATAAAGGCCGAGATTGGTAATGAGCTGTTCGGGGTAAAGTCCTATTTCTCGCCAGGCATCGTGCCATTGGCGCTCCGTCCAATAATTGTAAGGCAGCGCGACGCCAAATCTGGCATTTCCCACCCAGTCCATCAAGCGCAAGCGCGCACCAGCAAGCAATCCGTTGCGGTTGTGATCCTTGATGAGTACGCTATGCTTCGCCACCCGCCGAGCCTCCCATAACAAAACCGCCGGTTCAGGAGTATGGTGCAGAACGTCGGAGAGAAGCACCACGTCAAAAGACTGATCGTCAAAAGGGATGCGCGAACCATCGAACATCTCAACCGGTATATGAGCGTGGCTGCGAGGAAGCACATCGATGCCACTGATAATCAGATCTGGTCGGCGATTTTGCAGAACGGCTGCAATGAGGCCGTCGCCACAGCCAACATCCAGCAAGCGTGCGGAGCGCGGAGCGAGCTGTGCAAAACAGTCAGCAAGGATTTCTACTCTACGGTTGAATACAAGCTTTTCGTGCAAAGCTCCAATTGCGCTCATGCGGTACGCATCCTGATTTTGCAGTTTACAACGGTAGATGAAGAACGATAGCTCGAAAATAATTTAAGCACTTTCGGAGATCAAGGGAACAAAGCGAACTGCGTCACGCAGCGAGGTGACAGGCTGGCCGTTGAGTTTCCGGATAAATTGCAGCTGTTGGGAGTCAGGGGAGCCTACGGGAATAACCATGCGTCCACCCTCGTGGAGTTGAGAAAGCAGAGCGGATGGAATATCGCGAGCCGCGGCCGAAACCAGGATTGCGTCGAAAGGGGCGTGACCGGGCAGACCCAGGGTGCCGTCGCCGGTAAATATGCGCACGTTGCTATAGGCGAGCCTGCCTAGGATGGCGCCGGCGTTGGAGGCGAGCGCAGCATGGCGTTCGATGGAAAAAACTTGTGCCGCGAGCTGCGCGAGAAGCCCGCTGACATATCCGGAGCCCGTACCGATTTCGAGGACGCTGTCGGTTGCCGCGAGTTGCAGCGCATCCAGCATGACGGCGACTACGTAGGGCTGAGAGATAGTTTGGCCGTCGCCGATCGGCAGAGGATGATCCTCGTAGGCCTCGTCACGAAGGGGCTCAGGGACAAATTCGTGGCGCGGAACCTGAAGCATGGCATTAAGAATTCTTGCATCGGAAATCCCGCGGGCGCGGAGTTGGGAATCTACCATGCGCTGGCGAGCGGAGCTGAAGTCGGTCATCTTTGTTAGTTTAAGCTCGACTTGCAAACCGAGTTAAATTCCGGCAATCGCCTGACGCTGTAACCCGTCGCGACCTTCATTTCTTACGCTGGCGAAGTTGAATGTCGAAACTGACCACACCGTTCTGGTCGCGGGTGCCTACGACCGAAACGTTACGATTGAAATAGTATTCACCCTGGATGATCTGCTCCGAGCTTTGGGAGACGTTGGTGGAATACGTGAGCGACACGTTATTGGCAAATTCCTGCTCGATAGTGATTTGCGGACCATTGCTGACGGGATTGGTTTCGGTGGTCAGTCCCTGCGGATCGATTTTGATATTGCTGGCGCCGAACAACCGCTGAAACCGGCTGGTCACGGTGCTGTTCAGGGCCTGACTGAGAATGAGGGCTGTTGCCTGATCGGAAAAAGCGCTCTGTCCGGATTGCTCCTGCAGCTGTGAAGATTCATCGCCGGTGCGGCCGAGAGCAAGCAGGGCGATGATATCTGATTTCGGGAGCGGTGGTTCAGAACGGTAGTTGATATTCAATCCGCGATCGGGCGTACCGGTAATGGTGATGTTGAGATCGTAATTGCGGACGTGAGTGGAGGCCTGAAGATTCAGTTGGGGCTCGACGGAAACTGGGTTGGTGAAGTTGATATCGCCGCGCTCGAGTGTAAAACGGGTGCCGTGGAATGTTGCCTGCCCTTCGAGAATGTCGACGCGGCCAAGAACGGCGGGACGAGCGACAGAACCGCGGAGGCGGAGGTCGGCGTCACCGGAAAGTCGGGCGATGGCGGTGCGCATCTGTAGCTCGGGCGCGGTCTGGACATGAACATCCAGCTTGATGTTGTTAAGCGGAGAGTTCGCCACCGTGAGGGTCGCCCCCGGCTGTCCGCGTTCAAGATAGGAACTGAAATCGAAGCCCGGAGTTACTGCGATCTTATTGATCGTGATTTGCCCCGAGACCGTGGAGGCGGAGCGCGTGCCCACCCAGTGCAATTCGGGGTTCGCTGTGGAACTCACGCCCGGTGGATAGCGCAAGCGAACGTCTTTGCCTAGAGCATTCAGATTGAAATTCAGTTGTCGGTTCAGATAAGTTGCATCGCCCTGGAAAGTAAGAGTTCCACCGCCGGTGGAGGCGGTGAGCGATTCAATGTGCACATGATCACGAGTGAACAACACAGAACCATCCACGCCGCTCAAGCTGCTGGGAAACGCGGCATAGAAGAGTGAACCGTTGGAAAACTGCAGGCGGCCCTGCGGCAATGGTTCGTCGAGAGTTCCGCCAACTGTCATATTCATGGTCATCAGCCCGGAGGCGGTAATGTCAGGATCGAATCCAGAAACTAGCTTCAGATCAACACGTCCGTCGGCGGCGAGGTCGAGATTGCGAGAACCGGCGAGTTGGATTGAGCCATGCGCCGTAAGGTCAGTTCCCTCCCCCAACATGTGCAATTGCTGGATTTGGATGCTCTGATTCTCGATGATCAAGCGAATCGGATCCCGGTTGTGCAGCTGTACATTTTCGAGACCGAGGGAGACCGCATTCAGGTCGGCGTTGACGTTCCAGCGCGAGAAATGGAAGAGCGGCCCGTGAAGGTCGAGAGAACCGGCAACGGAGGAATGTCCGGTAAGTTGGTTGCCGAGATAGGCGTGCCAAATGGAATCGAGATCGAGCTGATCCATGCGCAAGGAAAGGTCTGCGGGATAGCCGTCCTGCAATTTCACATTGCCACTCATGAGTAACGACCCGCGCTGCAAGTGGGAAATGCCGGTGACGTGAACTTCTCCGTCCTGCGTGATGGCTTTTAGATCGACGTCCCCCACAGGTTCGTTATCAAGAGAAAGTTTCCGAACGTGAACGTCGGCATCAATGACGGGTTCTTCCGGCGTTCCGGAGGCCTTAAGGCCGAAGTCGGCTCGTCCTTCGATAGTGAGGCGATTGGCGGGAATCTGGCGGATGTGAGATAGATCGACATCACTTGCGGCTAAGTCGAGACGGAAAGCTCGCGTTGCTCGAGCGTAAGCCGCGCTGCCAGTGATGACCGAATCATCGTGCAAGAGATGGATGTTATCCAGCGCAAGCTCGCCGTGAGAGAACTGGAAACTGGAGTCGAATTGCTGGACGGGCTCGCCATAGAGGGTAGCGCGGTTGAGATGGATTTTTCCGTCGCCGTGTGGATTCGAACCCGTGCCTGCAGCCTGCAGAAATAGATCGGCTGTACCACTGACAGGATAGTTGTATCCGACGAGCGCTTGTAGGGTAATGAGGTCGGTGTTTTGCAGATCGGCGCGGATCGTGAATTGACTGTCGGCGGTGAAATGGCCGTGGTCGAGGGTAGAAGAAGCCTCAAACTCCGCGGTCGTGCTGTCTCGGCGCAGGTTCGCACCGTGAAGAGTGATGGCGTTGAAAGAAAGCTGAAGCGTCGTGGAAAGAGAATCCCAGTGCATTTGCAGTGCGTGGGTCTCAGCCGAGCTGGGAATATTCACTTCGAAATCGTCGACCAACAAACTTCCCGCGAGTTGAGGCGAAGAGAATGAGCCGGTGAGGTTGCCGTTGAAAGTGGCACGTCCATTTAGAACCACCGGGAATAGCGCGGGCCCGCGAACTGCCGCGACCAGAGGAAGCCAGTCGGCGAGGCTGGAAGCGGAGACGGAAAGCCGGAGCGCGGAACTGGATGATAGAGTGCCCGAGGCCTGAACGTGGCTTGCGGGCGTGGTCAGGTTGAATTGCGAAAGCTCCAGTGCACGGTTAGGGGCATGATAGACGCCAGTGGCGCGCCCAGCGAGAGGCAGGTGCGAGGTAACAGAAATCGGCGGTGGATTGACGTCGACAGCAAACTGTACTTCAGCGTCGCGGCGAGTGCCCTTCCAACGAGTTTCGACCGTGCCCGAAGCTAGTCCAGCAAGACGGAAATCCGGAAGTGGGCGAGCGCTGGCATTCAGCGCGAGAGCGAGTTCTTCGGCGGAAATGTCGCGCAGTCGAACAACGATCAGCCCACTTTGGATCGCGGGCGGCTTTGGTTTCGAAGTCTGCAGGTGAGCCTTATTCAACGGCGGAGCCGCGGAAATGACGGCGGTCTCAAGCGTTTTCTTAGCTGCAGCCGAGAAATGTTGCTCGGGAGCGAGCCACTGATTCAGTTCGGCATCGCCGGTGAAGCTTCCGCCGAAAATCTTTCCTTGCAGCTTAGAAAGTTTCAGTTGCAGATCGGTGATGGAGTAGCCGGTGGTCAGTGCGGCTTTCGAGAAAGAAACTTGATCGTCCTGCCAGGCCAGGTCGCGAAGCGAGAGCGATCCGCTCGAGGCAAATTGATCCCGGGACCAGTCGCCATTCCCTTTAAGATCGAGAATTCCGCCGCGAAGGTCCCGTCGCCGGGCAATCGAAGCCGCTTCGGTGAGGTCGATGTGAGCGTCGTACGCAGCCTGTAAACGAGGGCGACGAAAGTCGCTGATGCTGCCTCTCGCGAGAATATTGGAATGGCCGGAATTCCATTTTAGGGAGGTGATATCCGCGGCCTCGGATCCAAGACTGAATTCCGCCGAACTCATCCAGGCGAACGGGCGGTAGTCACGCAACTTGGTGTCCACTAAGCCGACCAGCAGGCGTCCGTTGTAGCGCGCGTGAAGATAGGAATAATCCATCTGCAGCCAGATATCGCGTGCAGAAACATCGAGCGGCATGGTCTGGTCATCCCAAATGAATTGCCCATGACGGATTTCGAGGCGATTGATGGAAAGCGCGAAGAGTTGCTCGACCGTTGCTTGGGCAGTGGAGGAACCTGAAATCGAACTCGCGCGCTTAGGAAAATTTGTAGTGCCGTCGGGATAAAACGCAAGATGGACAACGGGCTGATCGAGGACGAGCTCCTCAAAAGCCAATTCGGAACGGAGCAAAGAGCTGATCTTCAAGCGCGCGACAATGCCATCGGCGTGAGCCAGCGGAATCTCGGAGGCGGATTCACGACCGTGAACCGTGATATTTCGAACTTCGACCTGCAAGCGAAAAGGAATGGTATGAAACCTGCCGATCTGAGCGTGACCGCCGGTAATTCGTTCGACCTCGGCAATCAGACGGCGGCGGACCAGAGACTGGAACGAATCGGTAGTGGTATAGACAACCAAGCCTGCAAAGCAGAGAAAAACCACGGCGCCAAGAACAAACAGATACTTCCACCAGGGGCGAGCCGGCTTGGCGGAGCGCACGATCACTGCGATTGCACTCCCGGGTCATTGTCTGAGGGAGTGACGCCGGGTATGTAAATCTGGCCCTCTGAGCGCAGAGTTTGCAGCCAGGAGACGAGCATCTCGCTGACCTTTTGTTCAGTGAGCAGTTCGCGGATCTTAGCAGAAACTTCCGCCAGAGGAACATCGGAGGAGCCTCCTTGCTTCAACTTCGGAACGAATTGATCACGATAGTAGGCTTCGATGGACTTGGCATCGATCTGTACGGTTGGTCGAAGGCGCGCATCGACCAGCCGCATGACGTCGATCTCCTGCTGGACGTGGGCAAAAACATCTTTTTCCGTAATGTGATAACGCGCCAGGAGAGAACGCCAACCGTCATCGGTAGCGGCTTGAGGATATTGCTTGCGGGCATCCGCAATGCGGGCCGTGACCTCGGCATCGGTCGCATGGCGAAAGTCAGCGGATTTCATCTGCTCACGGAGCAGTTCCTGGTCGATGAGCCGGTCGAGAACGGCGCGGCGGTCATCCTCTATGAAGCCAACGAGCGAGCGTCCGCTGAGCAGCGCTTCGTAGCACAGCGCTTCATCCCAATCGGATTGCAGAATCACCCGCCCGTTGACGGTAGCAACTATGCGATCGATCACCTCAGGCGCGGCCGAGCAAGGAACAGCGGCGATAAAACACAACAGCAAGCCGAGCGCTGCGGTCATCGTCGTCTTGAGATGAAATTTCATTAAAAAGGCTGCCCTATGCTGAAAAATACATTGAAATGCTGCAGGCGTTGCGGAGTAAACGCCGACATTGGAGCTAGTTGCGTGCTCGGCGTGTAGCCAGTGGGATACAGCGTCGGATTTAAATTGTACCCGAAATCGAAACGCAAAGGACCGATAGGTGTCTTATACCGCAACCCCAGGCCGACCACGTGAGAAGTGTAGTCGTAGCCGGAATTATCGAAGCTGATCACGCAATTGTCATAGGACGTAGGAGCCGTCACCGGACTGAATTGAAGGCACTGCGCAGGATTTTGCTGGTGCCAGCGCAGCAGGCCTCTCAGCATGTCATGTCCGGCAGTGAAAACATTGCCCATATCGTGAAAAACGGCGAAGCCGAAACCTTCCCCCAGATACGGTAGGCTGATCGAAGGAAAACGAAGCTCCTCGCTATTCACAAACAGAGCGGAGCCGCCGACGGGGAAGCCGGAATCGGGGTCGCGGGGTCCTGCCTGATTTAACGCAAAACCGCGATGAGAGTTGTCACCGCCAGCAAAAAAAAGTTCCGGCAGCGGGATGATGGAAATATTCTCCTGACAGGCCGTCTGCAGGTTATTCAGCGGACAGGACCCAGGCGGCAGAATCCTCGTGCCTCCATAGACTTGTTCCGCGCCCAGGGTAGTCGAGCGAGCGAAGACAAACTTATGATTGGGTCGGCCAAAGGAGTAATAGGTGGAATCCTGGGAGAGTGCGCGGCCGTAATCAGATTGCGAACCGACATAGCTGGATGCGACAAATGTATCCAGCGTAAAGTATTGCCCCTTGGTGCTTTCGAGAGGGTTATCGCGCTTGTCGCGAATGAAAGTGAAGCCGGGACCGCCCACGTGGGCAGGCAAGGAAAACAAACTGAATTCCGCGGGTGAAAAATCCGCCGCGAAGTTGGACGCTTTCACCCGGCGGTAGTCGAAACGGTAGGTGATGGATGTGGAATGATTCGCTTGCTGCCTGCCGATCTGCTGGCGAAGATCGATCTTGCCCTCCAGGCGTTGCGAGGTGAAAGTGGCGACATTCAAACTGTTGTCATAGAACGCTGTGAAGAAGAGCTTGAAGCGGTCATTGTTTAAGATCTTGGGGATTTCATAACTGACCAAGCCACGCTGCTGCAGGGTTCCGACGTGCGACTCGAAGGTCAGTGTTTGGTCCCGGCCGCCGACGTTAAGCCGGGTAACGTCGAGTGCCACCCGTGGACTGACGCCCGTCTCACCTGCGGGAGCAGTGGTACCGGCAGGCAGGCCGGTTTCGAATTCCAGGCCGACGCCATAAGTAAACGTATAGCGTTTCGCCTCCTGTATCTGGACGAGAACATTTTTCTCTGGGTCGCTGCCGTTGGGATTCTGCACCGCAGTATCGACTTGGCTGAAGATGCCAAGATCATAAAGCTTGCTCTGCGTATCGAGAAGATCCTGCTGGCTGAGAGGCTGACCAGAGGCCACTTGCACTTCGCGCTGCACCACGTAATCGCGCGTGTGGTCGAGTCCCCCAATCATCACGTGGTTGACAAAAAACTGTTCGCCCTCGTGAATCGTGTAGGTAACATCTTCGCGATCAGGAACAGCGGGAACAGCGCTTGTGCTGATATCCAAACTGGCGTTGGGAAAGCCATGATTAAAGTAGTAGTTGAGGATGGAGTCGCGATCTGTCGCTAGATTCTGCTCGGAGTAAGGCTGGCCCCGCGCTGTAATTAACTCGGGAAACGACTTGGCATCGATCTTCTGATTTCCGAGGATATGCAATGCGGCGACGAGAGTTTGCGGCCCTTCTTCGATCACGATGTGCACTGCCAATTGATTTTGCCTGTGCCGATAATTGTCGTCGACCTTCGTCTGAATCTTTGCCTGCCGGAATCCGTTGGACACATAAAGCGCCTGTAAGCCGGCGACATCACTTTTGAGCAAAGCGTCGCTGTAGCGCCCTGGAGAAAGGAATTTGCCTGCGGCCTGAATCTGGAGGCGCTGGCGGAGCGTTGGTGTCGGGAAATATTTGTTTCCCGTAATCTGCACAAGGTCGAGCTTGTGCACGGGTCCGGGATCAATACGGTAGATCACGCGCACAACGTCTGGACCGGTTTCCTTCTGCACATTCACCGACG
>Ga0182024_10012754_pt1 | contig 16570 bp, 12 predicted proteins | sample P32metaG_FD_120480 | JGI IMG/M metagenome (GOLD analysis project Ga0182024, IMG submission 120480) | Permafrost microbial communities from Stordalen Mire, Sweden - P3-2 metaG (Illumina Assembly) | ecosystem: Environmental > Terrestrial > Soil > Wetlands > Permafrost | place: Sweden: Stordalen... | reverse complement strand
CACCCTTGGACCCGGGCGCGATAGTCAGCTGGCTTTGCGCTCTGACGCCGTTCAGCCGCCCCCGCGCCAGTACGGCCTGCAGGTGGACCGTTCCATCCACCGTTCCGCTCACGTCGCCAACCTCGCGTTGCCCTAGCACCGCAAGCTCCTGGATGGAGAAACCCCTGGCCTCGCCATTGAGGGTAAATTTACTGAAATCGGCCAACTGCGCCTCGCCGTGAAAATGTCCGTTTAGCCCGGACACATCCAAATCCCGTAGATTGATCCGCGCCGGCGTGGCCTCCACGCGCGATTCCAGAACGACATTCTTCACGCTGGTGTTTTTGTAGCTGTAAGCCAACCCTCGGCCGATGAGTCTTCCTTCGACCTTATATTGAAGCGGATTCATCTCTACCGACCCGGAACCCGAGAACGAGAAACCACCGGTCGATTCCAGCGGCAGGCCGAATGCCTGGTTCAGATTCTTGACGGGCAGCGCCGCGGATATTTCGAGCGCGGCTTTCGGAGCGGACAAATCGTTCAATGCGCCCTTCAATTCGATGTTGGCGCCTTCAGACGTAAGGCTGGTTTCAAGCACCTGGATAGAATTCCGCTCCAGCGCCAGCTTGGTATAGAGGTCGAAGCGAAGAGGGTGTTTGATTTGCGGCGCGGACACTTGCAGTTCGTGCGAAGAGATAATGCCGGTGTAGCGGGGCCCGCCGGGGTCGTAACCGAGCGTCGCCTGTAATGCATTGCCTTGAATGTCCAGTGGAATTCGTTGCGAATTATATTCGGCAAATCCGTTGCGCAAGGCGAAGTGTCGAACCTTCAGATCGAGAAGCTGTTCGGCGAAACTCTGCTTCGAGCGAGGAACCTTGGGAGTGGGGACATTGCTTGAGCCGTCGGGCGCCACGGTCACGTAGATTTGCGGTTTTTCCACGTCCAGCGACGCAATGTCCACCTCCTTCTTCAAGGCAGAGATGATTTTCAAGCCGATTCGAATCTTGTCCGCTCGAAAAAAGGGCGGCGCCGACGCAGGTTCCCGGCCGTGAATAACGAAAGGCCCCACTTCGGCAGTCAGACTATGCCAATCGTAGTTGAACTTGCCGATCTCCACGCGGCCGCCGCTGGCATTCTGAGACACGGCGACGATTTTTTCGCGAACCTTGTTCTTGAACCAATCGCTCTGAACGGTAAGGAGGCCGGCGACCACAATCGCTAGCGCGATTCCAGCCAGGCCCAGCATGCTGAACGCGGCAATCTTGACCGGCCGCCTCATTTGAGCGCCTCATCCAGATAATTAATCGCCACCTGCCTGCGGGTCTCCGCAATCCACGTATCTAATGCCTGATCGATGCGCTGCTGGGTAAGAATCTCCTCGATCTTCGTGCGCGAGTCTTCCAGCGTAGGAATGGATTGAATGCCTTGCTGCTTCCACTCAGCCAGTTGTTGATCGTAATAGGTCTTCACATCCGCGTCGGGAATCTGAATGGCCGGACGAAACCGGTAATCGATGAAGCGCAACAACGTCAACTGCCATAACAGACGCCGCTCCAGCGCCTCTTCGGTGATTCCGTACTCCTGCAGCTTTTGGCGATACAGCAAGTCGGGAGCGTAAGTGGCCTGGATGTCCCGTAAAGACGCTTCGGCCTCGCTGGGCGCCGGCAGCGGGTAGCGGCTCAAATCCATATCGCGCTTGATCAGCGCCTGTTCGATGAGACGGCCCGCAGCCTTTTTCCTCTCGGCCACGCCAAAATCCGGCTTCTCATGATTCAGGAAAGCCGTGAGCCGGATCTCTTCTTCCACCTGACCTTCGGTGATTACCTGGTTTCCGGCGGAAATCGCTATGCGATCGATTATCTCCCCTGGAAGTAGGCAGCACATGGTAGACAGCAGTAAAGCTGCCTTCTGCATTTTGCCGTTCGCCTTCTGGCTCCTGTCTACTGTCTTCTGCCTCCTGCCGTTCATCAAAATGCCTGTCCTATCGAGATGTGAAATTGGAAAATATTGATCCGCTGCGTCACGATCGGAGGCACCGTGATTCCAGGAGGCGGGTTCGTCGTCCCACAATACAATATCTCATTGATGTTGCCTTGGCAGCCCACAAAGCGCGGCGAATTGGGGCTTAGCGAGAAGTCCGCCCGCACCGGGCCGATGGGCGTCCGGTAGCGAATGCCGAATCCGAAACCCTGCACCGCGTAATCGAAATCCTGCAGATTGCGCTGCCGGAACCGGAAGCTTATATCCCGCACGTCGGCATACACATTTCCGAAGTCGTTAAACAGCACACCTCCCAAATTGTCGCCGATCAGGGGAAACCGAAGCTCGAAAGTATTGTTGAACAAAGCATCTCCGCCGATGGGAAAGCCAGTGACCAAATCGCGCGGCCCGGCCTGGAAATCCGGAAAAGCGCGGTTCGACATGGACCCGCCGGCGAAGAGCCGCTCCGCCAGGGGAATCTCCGGCAGCCCTGCATAGCGCTCAATCATGCCGAAAGTGGTGCTGCGCGCAAATACCAGATTTTTGGTTAGCGATGTATAAGTAGAATTTTGAGCCAACAGGCGTCCAAATCCGGTCTGGGAACCGAACGCCCCCGCGGCTAGCTGAAGGTCCACCGAATTGTAGACACCGTGATGCGCATCCACCGGATCGTCGCGGCGGTCTTGAACAAAAGTGGTGGAAACGAAACCAACCCGCACCGGTTGTGAAAGCAGCGGGATCAGCTCCGGAGAGACTAGCGGAGTCCCGAGAATGTTGACCTTCCGGAAAGTGTAGCGGTATTGAATCGTATATTGCCGCGACAGCTTCTGGCCCAGTTGCACCGATCCCTCTTCTCGGCGGGCAGAGAAGGTCCGGACATTATGCGAAATATCGAAAAGAGCCGAAAACTGCAGGCTCAAATTTGGGTTTCCTTCAAACTGCGGCGCCAGATAGGTGAGCAGCGCGCGCTGCTCGAGCGTCGACACCAGGGTCTGCAGGCTGACCGTATGACCGAGGCCAAAGACATTCAACCGGCTGATGCCGAAGATGAAGCGTGGGCTGAAACCGGTGGTTCCCGCCGGAGAAGTAAGCGTGGTAGTGCCCCCACCGATGTTGCCGATCTCGGCCCCTACTCCGATGTTCATGGAGTAACGCCTGGCCTCCTCGGCGGAGAACAGAACGTACTTGGTGGGCTCGTTTCCTTCGGGGTTTTGAATCGCGGCATTCACTCGCGCGAATATTCCGAGGTCGTAGAGCCGTCTCTGACTGCCAGTGATACGATCCTGCGAGAGCGGATCGCCAGGCTTGAGATTGATCCGGCTTCGGACCAGCTCCGGCTTGGTCAGGTACAGGCCGCTTATCAGAACATCGCGCACATACAGACGCCCACCCGGCGTGACCACGAATTCCAGGTTGACGTGGTTGGGCTCCGCCGCAACCGTCATCGTAAAGTCGAACTTGGCCTCGGCGTAGCCGTTATTGAAGTAGTAATCGAGAATCGAGTCGCGGTCTGAAGCGACCGCCAAATCACTATACGGCTGGCCCGCGGTGGATTGTAGAATCAAACGCAAGGCATCCTCATCCTGGGGGGAGACGCCGCGTAAATTGAGCTGCGAGACGTACCACTGCGCGCCCTCCTTTATGTCAATGAAGACCGCCACGTGCCCCGCCTTTCCCTGGTAGTCGTCGACTTTCATGCCGGTCACTTGAACATCTCGAAAGCCATTGGAATGGTAAAGGTCGCGAATGGAGTTGAGGTCTCGCTCCAGAAGGTCTTCGCGATAACGCCCGTAACGGTAGCGAATGAATGTGGCCGGTATGATATTCATCCGTTCGCGGATCGTTTCTTCATCAAAATAATGATCGCCTTGAATCACCAGTTTGACGATCTTGTGGCGCACGCCTTTGTCAATCTGGTAGTCGACCAACTGGCTGCCATTGGGCGGCTGTACCAGGCTATAGGTCACCTGGGCATCGAAATATCCCTGCGATTCGAGATAGGTGGCCAAGTCGCGATTTCCTTCCGTTAGTAAATCGCGGTCGATGGTCCGTTCTTCGTAGATCGGCAAGGTGCTTCGCAGCTTGCCCGCCGAAATTTTCGCCCCGACCACGCGCACATCCACGGGTGGGCCGGCGTCGATATTGAGGGTCGGGGTCGCGGTGTTGCTGCTGGGATGATAGTCCAAATCTTCCAAAGTTACTTTGGCGAGCAGCCGGTTATGCTTCGGATACCATGAGCGCACATTGTCGACGCCATTTTGGACGCGATTCTCGGTGACATATTGCCAGCCCAGCCAGCCGCGAAATCGTTTCCAGCCGGCCGACTTTATGATGCTCTCGGTGGGGCGCTCGGAATTTCCGGTTACAACGGCCCCATCAAACCTGGCGCGCTCGCCGGCCTCCACGTCGAAATCGATATTCACTTGTTGCGTCGTCGAATCGAACGTGGTCCGCGGCTTCACCATTGCACTGTACAAACCGTTTCGCCTGGCGACGTCCACCAGGTACTCGACTGCCCGGTTCAAGTCTCCTTCGTTATATTCGGCCCCCAGCTGCAGCCTGGTTGCCACTACCAACTGACCTTCGTTGGGAGGCTCCGGAACTCCGTTCACCGCTACGTGTCCCACGAAGTAGCTGGGCTTCGTCAAGAACTTCAGATTCACGCCCGACGCTCCCAAAGTGGCATCCACCGCGATGTCGGCGTACTCACCGGTCGCATACAGGCGTTGGATGGCTTCCCGCACCGCCGCGTTCCGCAATGGTTCGCCGAACCGTAGTGGAAGCAGCGCGATCAATCGATCTGTGGCCAAGGGCTGCTTCTCGGGATCGAATTGTATACTCGCAATTGTCTTCCCTTCGTAGTCGTCGGTTGCAGCCGTCGCCACACACCAGCTTAGAACGGCGAGTGTAGACACACTTACCCACCAGCCCAGCCGGGTCGACACAAGCGACCATCTTAGCGCATTGGCTGGTACCATCTGGATGTATGATCCCGCGGCATTTGGAACGTTACTCGCGGCAGATTCGATTTCCTGGCATCGGTGCAGCGGGGCAGCAACGCTTGTTGGACGCGCGCGTGGCGGTGGTCGGTTGCGGCGCGCTCGGCAGTTTTCAAGCGGGTGCATTGGCGCGTGCCGGTATCGGTTTTCTGCGGATCATCGATCGCGATTACGTCGAGCTGAGCAACCTCCAAAGGCAATGGCTGTTCGATGAATGCGACGTCGAGCAAGGCCTTCCGAAGGCCATCGCTGCGGCGCGCCGGATCGCGGCCATTAATTCCGCGATCGAAGCCGAGCCCGCCGTTGCCGACCTCACGCCTTCGAATGTCGACGACCTGCTGGGCGATGTCGGCCTGATTCTCGACGGAACCGATAATTTCGAGACTCGCTACTTGATCAACGATTACGCCGTTAGCCGGGGCCGGCCGTGGGTTTATGGCGCGGCAGTGGGAAGCTACGGAATCATGATGCCGGTCATGCCGGGAACCACGGCGTGCCTGCGCTGCGTCTATCCCGATCCGCCCGCGGGCGCTCAGCCCACCTGCGAGACAGCCGGCGTGTTGGGGTCCATCACGGCTCTCATCGCCAGCTTGCAAGTGAGTGAGGCGCTCAAGATCCTGTGCGGCGCGGAAGTATCCCGCAAAATCACGACTGTGGATGTATGGAGCGGCGAGATCCGGCAGCTTGCGCAGCCGCCGCCCGATGAGCGCTGTCCGGCATGTGGCCGTCGCGAGTTCCCGTACCTCAACGGCGAGCGGCGATCGCCTGTGAGCTTGTGCGGGCGCAATGCCGTGCAGATCCACGAGCGCAGCCGGCCTCTCGACCTACAGGACTTGGCGTCGCGGCTGGCTCCCCTTGGAATCGTCCGCGCCAATGAATTCGCTCTAAGGTTCGAAACGCCGCCTTATCTGCTCACTGTGTTTCCCGACGGCCGGGCCATCGTGAAGGGCACTACCGATGTTGGCGTGGCGCGGAGCTTGTACGCGCGCTACGTGGGGGCGTAGTTGCCGCCGCGGCGATTCGGCGCTAAGCTCGTGGATAGAGAGGCACGAAATATGCGTCGCATTCTGCCCGTCTTAATTGCCTGTTTCGTCGCGGCCGTTCCGGTGTTCGCCCGAGGTGGTGGAGGACATGGTGGAGGCGGCGGAGGACATGGTGGAGGCGGCGGAGGACACGCCGGCGGCGGTGGAGGACACAGCGTTGGTGGCGGCATGCGCGGCGGCGCGGCCGGCGGATTCCGCGGCGGCGCAGGTTTCCGGGGCGGAGTGGGCTTCCGGGGAGGAGTGGGTTACCGGGGCGGCTACGGATTCCGCGGACGATATGGGTTCTTCCCGTTCTACGGAAATTACGGCGGCTACGGATACTACGATCCCTTCTTCTATGATTCTTATCCTGATTACTCCGGCTATTCTGATCCTTACGCCTACGGATACCCGCCGGATCCCGGTTACGGTTCCGGTGGCCCAGGTCCGATGATTGTTTCCAATGGCTACCCACCCGCGCCTCCCCCGAACTTTGCGCCGCCCCCGGAGCCGGTGGTTCGACAATACCCGCCTGCCGCTCAGGGGCAGAAATACGAGACGCCCCTCTTCCTGCTCGCGTTCAAGGACAGCAGTATCAAGGCCGTGCTTGCCTATTGGGTAGATGGCGCGACACTTCACTATGTGTCCATGGACCACGAGCAGAAGCAAGCCCCGCTCTCTTCCGTTGATCGCGATTTAAGTGAGCGCTTCAACCGCGAGCGCAACGTCACTTTTAGCCTTCCGCGTTAATGTACGTTGCGGATTCCGAAAACTAATGACGCTTTCGGCACGGCTCGGCATTTTATTGTGTCTGTCAACCGCACTCAGCTTTGCGGGGAGTTGGTCGGGTGCCCTGGTCGATGCAAAATGCTATGGCGCCGAAGAACGCAATGTGAACCCCACCGACACATCGACCTACGTCGATCGTGACAGGAATCTGGAGATCCGCTACTGCTCACCAAGCGCAAAGACGAAGGTTTTCGCAGTTGTGAGACAAGATGGCCTGAACTTCAAGCTGGATTCTGCAGGCAATGGAAAAGCTGCTGAACTCGTTCGGCGAACTGGCAGGAAATCTCGCTTTGCCGTCGCCATAACGGGCGAGATCAGCGATGACACAATCAGAGTGGATTCGATCTCGCTGGCTAAGTAAGCGTTCTGTCGGGTACGACCGCCGGGCGAATCCGCATTTCGTCATGCTCTAGTGACCCTCCTCTCAGACTACACTGAAGAACATGACTAGACGCTCTCTGGCAGGCGCCTTGGCTGTCGCCGCTGCGGCGCGGGTACAAGGCCAAACCAAGGAATGGAAGCCCAAGCTGGGAGTGCTGGGGCCGTTCACCGAAGCCAACGTCGCCTTCGCCCACCAGGAAGGTTTCACCAACATGATCCTGGGCGCCGAACAGCGATCTACCCTCGACGCCGGTACGATGACGGATGAAAAAATCGAGCGCGTGAAAGCTACGCTAGCCGCCAATCAGATGCATGTCTCGGCATTGCAGCTCGCGCAAAATCACATCTCCGGCGACCCGGCACAGCGCGCTGCCGAGAACAGCTATTTCGTGAAAGCTATCGAAATGGCTGGAAAACTGGGCGTTCCCTATATTGGCACCTGTTCGGGCAAAGACGCGGCCAAGCCCTTCCAGGCACAAGTCGACGAAATCGTTCGCGTCTATAACGAAAAATATTTTGCCGCCTGCGAAAAGAACCGCGTGCGAATTCTCTGGGAGCCTTGGCCCGGCGGCCCGAATCTGGCGGTGAGCCCGATCGGTTTTGAAGCGCTATTCAAAGGCTTCGGTGATTCGCCTCACGTGGGGCTGCAGTACGATCCGTCGCACCTGGTCTGGCAAATGATGGACCCCCTCCAGGCCGCCCGTGATTTCGTCGACAAAATTTATGATGTGCACTTGAAGGACACCGAAATTCGCTGGGACGTTCTGCGCCGCTGCGGCATCAATCCGGTCAACGGCGCCCGGTGGTGGAGTTATCGCCTGCCCGGGCTCGGTTCCATCCAATGGTCCGAATTCTTCAGTGTGCTCCAAAGGGCCGGCTACAGCGGCGCGATGAGCATCGAGCACGAAGACAATTTGTATGGCGCGGACCATCCTGGCCCCGAATTCACCGGCGACTTCAAAACCGGCTTCCGGATGGCGCATCGCTATCTCCGGCAATACGTGCCCGATTAAACATGATCGGCGAATCTCTCGGCAACTATCGCATCCTCTCCAAGATCGGACAGGGCGCCATGGGCGTCGTTTATCGCGCGCATGACGAGGTCCTCCATCGCGATGTTGCCCTGAAGGTGCTGTCGGAAGGCGCTGCCGGGAACGAATCTTCGCGCGATCGCATCCTGCACGAAGCACGCGCTTCCTCCGCGCTCAGCCATCCCAACATCTGCACCATTCATCAGGTCGGCGAATTCTCGGGCGAGCATTACATCGTCATGGAGCTGGTCGAGGGCAAGACGCTCACCGAGCTGATCGGCGCTAATGGACTCGCAACTGAGTCGGTGGTGAATTACGGCGCGCAGATCGCTGCCGCTCTGGCGCATGCTCACGACCGCGGCATCGTCCATCGCGATCTCAAGAGCTCCAATATTATCGTTATGCCCGACGGTCTGGTGAAGATTCTAGATTTCGGATTGGCCCGGCGGCTGCCCGAGCCAATTTTGAACGAAGCGACCGCCTCGCTTGGGTCGCTCGGAGCGGCAGGCGCGCTGTCGGGAACTTTGTCTTATATGGCGCCCGACGTCCTGCGCGGCCAGGACGCCGATGCGCGCACCGATCTTTGGGCGCTGGGTGTGGTGCTGTACGAAGCGGCGGCGGCGCAATTGCCATTTCAGGGGCGCACCAGTTTCGAAATCAGCTCGGCCATCCTGCACGATATGCCGGCGCAGCTTCCCGCGCGCGTTCCTCCGAGCTTATGGTCGGTCATTCAACGCTGCCTCGCCAAAGAACCGGCGCAACGCTACCAGCGCGCCAGTGAAGTACGGGCCGCGCTCGAAGCGGTTCAATCCGCCAGGCTGGGAGCGCCCGCGCCGCCTAACGATTTCGCGGGGCCTCGTACAACAGTGCTGCGCGGGATCAAGCACGTCCATCCTAAGAACGGGGACGTTCTGCTGCTGGTGGGAACAACCAAGGGCGCGTTCCTGATGCGCTCTAACTCGCGGCGTTCGCGATGGGAAGTCGGAGGGCCCTACTTTCATGGACACGCGGTTTACGCGATGGCTTTCGATGGCCGGGAAGGCCGGCGCCGCTTATGGGCGTCGACGCACAGTATGCTGTGGGGCACCTTCCTGCGGTCGACCGATGATTTTGGCCGAACATGGACCAATCCGCTCGAAGCCAATGTGCGCTTTCCCGCCGATACCGGCGATTCGCTGAAGAACATCTGGCACCTTTGTCTGGGCGGATCGGACCACCCCGATACGATGTATTGCGGCGTCGAGCCGGCGGCTCTGTTTGAATCGCGCGATGCCGGCGACACCTGGGCGCTGGTCCGCGGCTTGTGGAATCATCCCCATCGTCCGCGCTGGATACCCGGAAACGGCGGCCTCTGCCTGCATACCATCGTGCTCGATCCAACGGCCCAGGGCAGGATGTACGTGGCCATTTCGGCCGGCGGAGTTTACCGCACCGACGACGGCGGAGCTTCCTGGAATGCGCGAAATCGCGGAGTGCGGGTTGTCTTCCTGCCCGAGAAAAATCCGGAATTTGGACAATGCGTGCACAAGATCGTGATGCATCCCGCTCGGCCTGAGCGTCTGTTTCTGCAAAATCACTGGGGGCTGTATCGATCCGACAACGGCGGCGAATCCTGGCAGGATATCGCCAATGGCGTGCCGTCCGATTTCGGTTTTGCCATGGTGATGCATCCGCGCAATCCCGACTGCGTATACATTCTGCCTGTGGAATCCGACGAGTTCCGCTGCACGCCCGGCGGCCGCCTGCGGGTCTATCGCACTCGCAACGCCGGTGACTCATGGGAGGCGCTTCAGCGCGGGCTGCCTCAGAAAGGCGCATACGAAACCGTGCTGCGCGACGGCATGGTGGCTGATACGCTCGATCCGCTGGGCATCTACTTCGGCACGCGCAGCGGCGACATTTATGCTTCCATCGACGAGGGCAAGAGCTGGAAAAAGATTCTTGAAGGATTGCCCGCGGTGGTGTGCGTGCGGGCCGCTCGGGTCGGCAAATAGTGGCGGCCATTTTCCACATCCCCGGCGCGCTACGCGTTTATACCAATGGACACAGTCGCGTCGAGATCGACCCAGCTCACGGAACCCTTCGCGATGTTTTACAAGCTCTGTGGTCGCGTTATCCGGGCTTACGGGATCGTCTGGCGAACGAACAGGGCGAGATCCGTGAGCATATCAACATCTTCATCGGCAACGAAGACGTGCGGTATCTGGAAGGGCTAGCGACGCCGATCGCGGACGGGGCCGAAATCACGATTGTGCCCGCTATCAGCGGGGGAACGCCTCTCTGAGCGCTTCCAGATCCTGCTCGTTGTTGTAGAAATGCGGCGACACGCGCAGATGCCCGCGCCTGGCTGCCACCAGCACGCGTTTCTCCTTTAACGAGCGCGCCAGCGCGGAAACATCCTGATTTTCGAATCGCGCGGCTACGATCGGCGAAGCGTACTCCTCGACGCTGCCGCCCAGTTCCCGCAAAATTTCACGGGTCTTCTCCGCCAGGCCGAGCACGCGCTGCTCGATCACCTCCGGGCCGATCTCCAGCATCAGGCCGACGGACGCTTCCATGGCATACAACAGGGACGACGAGACGGAGCCGCCTTCGTATTTTTCCGCGGTCGAGGTCAGCTCCGGAACGCCGTGGTGCAGATTGTCGACATTGCGCCAGTCGCGATGGCTGCGCCAGCCCATGACATTGGGCCGCAGCCTCTCCCGCAAGTCCGTATGCACGTACATGAAGCCGGCGCCATTGGGCGAGAGCATCCACTTATAGGCGTGCACGGCCAACATGTCCGGCTGAATGCGCGATGCATCGAAGCGCAGCGCGCCCAGACTCTGCGTGCCATCCACGAACAGCAGCACGCCGCGCGCGCGGCAGAACTTCGCGATCTCTTCGAGCGGCGGCGCGAATCCTGTGTTGTAGTTCGCCGAGCTGATGGCCACTAGCCGCGTGCGTGCGTCCACCGATTCGTAAAAACGCTCCCAGGAAGACTCGATCATCTCCACCCCGAAACGATCTAAGAGCGCCGGAGCATATAGATTATTCGGAAATTCGTGCTCCAGCGTAACGATTCGATCGCCCTGGCGCCAGTCCAGTCCGGTCAGCAAAATTCCCAGCGCGGTGGAGGCGTTCGGAACAAAAGCGATGTCTTCGGCGCCGCAACAGATCAACTGGCCGATCTTCGAGCGCAGCCGGTCGGCATCGTCGTACCAGGTCAGAAAATCCCAACAGGCGACCTCGTCGCGATGCGCGAAATGTCGCGCCACAGCCTCTGTCGCACGCCGCGGCAACTGGCCGAAAGTGGCCGTGTTCAGATAGGTCCAGTGCCCTAGCGCTGGAAATTCGCCGCGAACCGCCTCCCAATCGATCGTCATGGCCGGGTACTCCCTGAGATGAGCGCCCCAGCGATGAATGCGGCTGCGTGTTCCTTGCCGACATCGTCGCGTTTCTTGCCGCGGCGCTCGACCACCTCCACCATCCCTTCGGCGAGCTTCTTTCCAATCGTTATGCGATAGGGAATGCCTGTCAGGTCGGCGTCCTTAAACTTTACTCCCGGCCGCTCATCGCGATCGTCCAACAGCGCATCCAAATCCATCTTGCGGCAGCTTTCGTAAATCTCCTCGGAAGCCGAGCACTGCGCCGCATCCGCAATCGACACCGGCGTGATCACAACATCGAAAGGAGCGATGGCCGCCGGCAATGCCATCCCGTCCTGGTCATGATAAAGCTCCGCGGCCGCGCTCAAGACGCGCTCCAGATAGAGGTCATAAGAACCATTGTTCGCTCCGCAACATTCGTCCTTGCGCAGGCGGGCGATCTCGATGCATTGGATGAAATCGAGCGCACCGCCGCACCGAAAACATGTATCATTCCGGATCACCTTCCGCAGGTCGAAATATTCCGGCTCGAAATCCCCTCCGGGAGTGACATGCCGCAAATGATAATCGTCTTTGTTAGCCCCGGCGATCATGTTGCGTCGGCCCCGCAGCGCCTCATCCGCAATGATTCGCATATTTACGCCGCGCATATTCTTGACGCCCACCGGCCCAAGCGATCCGCCACCCGCGCTGAACCATTTGAGGATCTCCTCGGCGTGCGCGGGCCGGAATTCCGTGGCCTTCATCACCTGTGCAAATTTCGTTTCGTTCAACGAATGATCGCCGCGCAGCAGCGCCAATACCGGCTGGCCATCGGCCACCAGCACCAGGCTCTTCATCTGCGAGGTCTCGGGCAGCCCGGTGAAATCGGCCACGTCGGCGATAGTTTTCCGTCCGGGCGTGTGGAATGCCTCGGGAGCGAAGTCGCCGGCTGGATCAGGTACCACTGGCGAGGCCGCTCGCGCGATCGCGTTCTCGAGGTCGGCCGCATATCCACAGCCCCCGCAGTTAACTATCAGATCTTCGCCCGCGTCGGACGGGGCCACCAAAGACGCGCCCGATTGCGTCTCCGCCACAATGTACTTGAGCCCACAGCGATCCAAAATTTTCGAATAAGCATCTGCGTGCTTGTGGTACGAAACATCCCGACCAGCCGAATCGATATCGAACGAGAACGACTCACTGACCAGAAACTGCCGGGCACGCAGCAGGTCAGCGCGGGAATGCTTCTGCTCGTCCAGTTTGGTCTGCATGTGATGCCAGATCTGCGGAAGCTGCCGGTAGCTGCGCAGCTCCCCTTCCGCGATCACCGTTAGCACGCTGGCGGCGGAATGCAAGACCGGAAGCCGCATTTCCTGCGCGCCCATCGCGTCCATTTCCTCACGGACGATCTGCGCGATCTTCCCGATCGAGCGCTCGGCCAAAAACAGATAGCAGTAAATGCCCGGAAACAATTGCCGGATATAGCCGGCGCGCAGCAGTAATTGGTGGCCCACGCTTTCCGCTTCCGCTGGATTCTCTCGCAGCGTAGGGATGAACAGCTTGCTCCAGCGCATGGAATCCCAGTTTAACGTAGGGATTCAACCCAGGGCCTATTCTGCGATATGCTAGACGCAGCTTCCATCGCCATGTCACCTTTCATATGGGTTGCAACTGTACTTAGCGTGGCCCCGGTTTTCGCCGCACCTTGCGAGAGCCTGGCGTCGATCGCGCTGCCCGACACCACCATCACCTCGGCGCAAGTCGTCTCGGCGAACAAAGAGCTACCGCCCTACTGCCGGATCACGGCCACGCTCAAACCGTCCAGTGACTCCGATATCAAAATCGAAGTCTGGATGCCGGTCTCGGGCTGGAACGGCAAATTCGAAGCCGTCGGTAACGGCGGCTGGTCGGGTGCGATCAGTACACCTGCCCTGGCAGCGGCGGTTCAGCGCGGATTCGCGTCGGCCAGCACCGACACCGGACACGAGGGTTCGAGCGCCCGTTTCGCGCTCGACCATCCCGAGAAGCTGGTGGATTATGGATATCGCGCGGTCCATGAGATGACCGTGAAGAGCAAGGCCATTGTCGCCGCTTATTATGGCAAGACCGCCAAGCTGTCTTATTGGAACGGCTGCTCGGCCGGCGGCAAACAGGGGCTGAAAGAAGCGCAGCGCTTTCCCGAAGATTTCGACGCCATCATCGCCGGCGCGCCCGCCTACAACTGGACCGGCCGCGCAGCGCATGCCTTGTGGATCGCACAAGCCGTGCATGGCGACGAATCGAGCTACATCCCGCCGGCCAAATACCCGCTCATCCACAACGCCGTACTGGAGGCGTGCGATGCACGCGACGGTCTGAAGGATGGGATTCTGGATGATCCAACGCGCTGCCAGTTCGATCCCAAGGTGCTGGAGTGCAAGGGCGCCGACAGCCCCGCGTGCCTGACCGCGCCGCAGGTGGAAGCGGCCCGCAGAATTTACTCGGGGTTGGCGAATTCGCGCACCAGGGAACAGATCTTTCCTGGATTAGAGCCCGGGAGCGAACTCGGCTGGGCGGTTATGGCGGGCCCGCAAGCATTCGCGATCGCGCAGGAACATTTCAAGTATGTGGTGTTCAAAGATCCCAGTTGGGATTACCGCACGCTCAACTTCGACAGCGACATCGCGCTGGCCGAGAAGATGGACAACGGCATTATCAATGCGACCGATCCGAATTTGCGGCCATTTTTCGCGCACGGTGGAAAGCTGCTGCAATACCATGGCTGGAATGACTGGCAGATTGCGCCGTTGAGCAGCGTCAATTACTACAAGACGGTGCTGGACACGTTGGGCGGCGCCGCCAAAGTGAAGGACTCCTACCGCTTGTTCATGGTGCCCGGCATGGGCCACTGCAGCGGCAGCGAAGGAACCGACCACTTCGACATGCTCACGGCCATGGAGCAATGGGTGGAGAACGGCAAGGCTCCCGATCAGATCATCGCCTCGCGGATAAAGGATGGCGCCATCGACCGCACGCGCCCATTATGCCCTTATCCGCAGGTGGCCAGCTATAAAGGATCGGGAAGCATTGATGACGCCGCGAATTTCGTTTGTAAGACGCCTTAGTTCCTAGAGGCGTCTCTTAGAATTTCGTCGGCCCGTTCGGAAGTATCGGTCTCGCCACTGTCGAATTCCCCGATTCCAGGGATTCGCGGTCGTTTGTACTTACTCGCGTATTCGCGCAGAACATCGCCAACGAGTTCCTCAACACTTCTACCGTGCTGCGCCATCGCACGGAGCTTGAGCACTGTATCGGGATCAAGATCGAAGGTGAGCTTCACAGAAACAACTATAAAACAAGGAGCCCGATCAGCGCTGATAACTGTTGTTTCTCGACGCGATTTTGAACTTGGCGCGATGGAAGCGTAAAATTGTTGCATTGGTTTGAACATATGTCGATCATCGACGAATATCATCAACGACGGCCGACGTTCCTAGCACTGGCAGACAAAGCTGAGCGCCTGATAAAAGAGCTGATCGGCGCGGAGAATGCTCGCGTACATTCGGTAACGACGCGGGTCAAGAGCGTGGAGAGCCTAGAAGATAAGCTAGTCCGCGAGCCTGGCAAATATGACTGTCTTGAACGGATAACCGACATATGCGGGGCCCGCATTATTACTTATTTCGAGGATGACGTGGACAGCGTTGCGTCCGTGATCGAGCGAGAATTTCTCATTGATCGCGCGAATTCAACTGATAAGCGAGCAGCACTCGATGTAGACAGATTCGGTTATGCGTCAGTTCACTATGTCGTCCACCTAGACCAGAGGCGCGAAATCCTCTCGGAGTATGCGCGCTTCGCAGGAATGTCTTTCGAGGTGCAGATCCGATCAATCCTGCAGCATGCGTGGGCAGAAATTGAGCACGATCTCCAGTATAAGAGTAAAGAATCGATCCCAAGAGAACTACGCCGGCGGTTTGCCCGCCTGTGTCAGGTTTGCTCGAAATCGCAGATGTTGAATTTCGCGGCATTCGAGATGCACTTAATGATTATCGAAGCCGCGTTAAAGAGGAGATCCAGGTTCAACCAGAGATCGTCCTTATTGATCAGGAGTCACTTACACTGTTCGTGGCGCAGAGCGAGATAGTTCGGGCAGTTGACCCGGAGGTAGCTGGCGCAGTGGGCCTACCGATGAGCGAGGACTTCACGAATCCAGACCTACTAGCATCAATGCTAAATGCGGCGGGGTTGGATACCGTCGTCGACATAGGAACGGAACTGGAGCGACATAAGCACAATGTTGTAGTCTTCGCGGCAGAGTTCAGTAAGCGCAATACCTTTAGGTCAGCAGCCAGGTCCCTGGGACACGGTATCTGCTTGTTGTGCCTCGCCTACGTTTTGATGGCCCGCGAAGGTTCCGTGGTAGCCGTTCGTAAACTCTTGGACAAAGCTAACTTTAGAATGTTTGAAGGGAGGGATGCACTTGCTGAGAAACTCTTGGAAATACATGCATTATTGGAGCGGTAGACATGAAAAAGCCCCGGTCATCTTGCGATGCCGGGGCTTTGTTTTAATTGGGCGACGTCCTACTCTCCCACCCACTCGCGCGGGCAGTACCATCGGGGCTGCAGGGCTTAACTTCCGTGTTCGGGATGGGAACGGGTGGAACCCCTGCGCTACAATCACCCAAAAGTCGAGTTCCTGGTTTCTAGTTCCTGGTTCCTAGTCCGAATGCGCGCGACCAGAAACCAGCAACGAGAAACCAGAAACGAACTCTGGAATATTGATGGGCAACAAGTTAGTAAGTTGTTGTAAGTATCTACAGTACATTTTATGGTCAAGCCGAACGGGCTATTAGTAACGGTAAGCTCAACGTATTACTACGCTTACACATCCGTCCTATCAACGTGGTAGTCTTCCACGGCCCTTATTAGGGTGTTACCCCTTGGGAGATCTCATCTCGAGGAAGGTTTCGCGCTTATATGCATTCAGCGCTTATCCTGACCCAACTTCGCTACCCAGCTATGCCACTGGCGTGACAACTGGATCACAAGAGGTTG
>Ga0182024_10012753_pt1 | contig 16570 bp, 12 predicted proteins | sample P32metaG_FD_120480 | JGI IMG/M metagenome (GOLD analysis project Ga0182024, IMG submission 120480) | Permafrost microbial communities from Stordalen Mire, Sweden - P3-2 metaG (Illumina Assembly) | ecosystem: Environmental > Terrestrial > Soil > Wetlands > Permafrost | place: Sweden: Stordalen... | reverse complement strand
GTTTGTGTGAGGCGTGCCAACGTGGCGTCTTTCAGCCGCAGGTCGACATTTTTCTGATTACCGGCTATAAAATTTCCGTTTCGATCGAAGAGAGCGGCAACCACCGCAATCTGGTCCAGATTTCTTCCTTCTGCTTTTTCAAAACGCAATTGCGAGACATTCACGTGCGTGAGTACGGAAAGTTTTGCGTTCATCGCGTCGCTCTTGTAATACTGCAATTGCAATTCGACGGGAACGCCCTGCTGTTCCTCCTGCGAAAAGACGGCTTCCTCAATATCTTGTTTGGCCAACTCTTCCGGGGTTTGGCCGTGCTTGGGCGCGAAGAACCCGCGCCGGGCCTGGATCGTGTAACTTCCCTTCTTGGCTAGCGTGACCTTTATCGAATGAAACTGGCCGTTGAATTTCATCGCTTCCGGATTAAAAGCGAGCAAATAGGAAACCTCGGGCACGCTGGCGGTTGAGCGGAATCCTTTGTCCAGGTCATTGTTGTTGTGAAAGTAAAAGCCTCCCGTTCCGTTGGAAAGATCCAGCAGCACGTCCGACTGGCGCTCTTCGCCCTGAATCCGGTAACTCAAATCAAGCGCCATGGCGGCGGAATTCGAGGGCACGGGCGCAGGCCGGCTTACATCTCCAATTGGATCGACGGTGTACAGCCCGCGCGCGTCGAGCGTATTGATGAATACGTTCGCACGCGTGGCTCTATCGATGATTTCTGAAACTTCATATTCATGATTAGGGGTGAGAAATCCCGGAGAAACCAGAACGATGGTGCGCTGCCCGGGCAAAGCTGAGATTCTGCGAACGACCTCAATGAGTCGCCGGACCGCGTATTGCGTATTCACGTCGCCAGCGTTAATCAGTTCCATCGCCGTCGAGATCACCAATGAGCGCGCTTGAGTCGCAGCGGACTGCCCGCTGAAACCTGAACAAGCGATTGCGTCATCAATCGCAGCGGCCTGGGCCTGCGGATCGTTCTTATCTTGAATCAGGTCGGCTTCGTAGTAATTCATCGGGGGACACTGGCTAGTCCCCGAAGGATCATATCCGCCGATAAAATGCGGCATCAGCTGCTTCACCATTTCGCGGATTTTGGCGCGGTCATCCGTGAAATCCACTTGCGTTTGGCCCGAGGTCGTTAAGAGTGCGACGCGTTCCGTTGGTTCGACGGAAGTATCCAAAAAACGCAGAGCGGCGAGGCGGGCTTGCATCAGGTCTTGCAGGTTTAAATGAATGTCATCAAACAAAAGAGCCACGAATCTGGAAGGCATTGCCAAGTTGACGGAAGCAGGGGAAACCGGTTGATCAGGCGCGGCGTCACTTGCCCCGCCGCGAACAACCTGCTGTGCGGCCGAAGCCGGCGTTTCCACCGAGAAATGCGAAATCGTCTGCGGCCGGCGGTCTTGAAACAACCGGAAATCTTCCTTTGTCAGGCCGGTAACTACTTTTCCATTGGAGTCATGCACGACCACTCGCACGGGAACCAAATTCACATGGGACTGGAAAGGCACGCTCGCGTGCGTATCGACCTCGGATGCAGGTTCGGACGACTGAGCTTTCGGCGGGGAAGCAGATTCCTGTGCCTGCGGCGATTGGGGCGCGGAAAGCGTCGGCGAGGGAGAAGTTTGCGGCGCGGTGTTAGCCGGTGGCGTCTGTTGCGCCTGTTGCGCGGATACAGATGCTGAAAGAACTAACAAACCGCAGAGGAATAAGCTTAGGTGAGCGGAACGGTAAACTGAGAAAGGACGGACCGCAGCAGCACTCATCCGGCACTCCGGTGCGCCGCTCATTTAAGGAACCCGCGTGTTCCGTCTAAATGCGCGATGGCAAATGGATGGATGAGTGTAGCGTGGCACTACACTCGCGTCAATAACTGTTGAGTTAGCTCGATTGTCTGCGCGCGAAGATTCTGAGCCCGTTCGAGTGATAAAAAATACGCGGACTCACGCAGCACGAGTTTTCCACAGGGCGGTGTCTGGTATGCTCGCATGTAGCAGAAAATAAGTATGTTATAGGGGCTTTATCTGATAGATGAAGGCAGATTTTTTGCGAATTTGAGTTGCCTTCTTGTTCTGGAAATGAGATACAATCGGCCTCTATCCTTCAGTAAAACTATCCGGTTGATGAGGTTGAAAATGACGCTGGGAACCAAGATGGAGAAGTACCACGGTGTGCGGTGCCACTCCTGCGGCGAAACGATTCCGGTGCCGGCGAGGATTGCAAACAAGCAGGCCTCGCTGAATCAAGACGCGAATACTGCCTCGGGGGAGACGCATTTTCCCACGTTGAATCTGCGCTGCCGTGTTTGCCAAAAGGAGAACTTTTACAAGATTTCAGACGTCCAGGAAGTTGAGGATATTACTGATCGATCCGCAGCTCGGAAAGGGCCGGCGCCGCATCGGCTCCCGCCGCAGGGCAGAATGTATAAAACCGCGAACGAATGATAGCTTTCCCGTGCTGTTTGATAATCCGCTAAGTCAGTAAACCAACCAATCTAAATGGTCCTGCGTTCCCGCTTGACCTTTGCTCTCAACCCGACTTTCCCGCGTACCTAAACGAGATTTCTGAGATGGATTCGAAGATCGCGAGCGCCGTTGTGCGTGATTCGTAATGCGTAACCTCGACGCCACGAAAAGCTGACGCGCGGCCCCCGGCGGAGAATTTAGCTGGGTGGCGCTAATGCGCGCACCAAATAGGGGATTATCACTTCCCGGAAAATAATGGGATCGGGCCACACTTTTACCTGCCGGCCGAGGTGTCCGCCGTGTGGATTGATCCAGGCGGTTTTCGGAACGTCCCCTTTGTCGAGCAATAGATAAATGTCGGATATCGGGACCTGGGTGTCCAGAACGCCGCCGATGATGAGCATTGGAGTGGTCGGCTTTCCCAGGAGATCCAGGGCGACGAGGGACATTTTGGGGAAAATGGCTTTCAAGTCGTCCACCGTGTTCACGCCTTCGAAAATGGACATCAACGCGGGCACCTGGTCGAATAAATATTCTTTGTTTCCCAAAAGAGCGGTGGTCAGAAAGTCCACCTGAAAGAAGCGCTCCACGGGGGGCGATTGAACGCTGACCGCCTTCAGGCGTGCGCGCTCGACGATTGCCATCTTCGTGCCCCAATATGCGCCCCAGCTCACGCCATGCATTGCGATGCGCGTTTTGTCTACTTCCGGGCGTGTCTGGAGATAGTCGAGTACGCGCGATAGCATGCGGTCGGCGGTCGGGCTCGCTTTGATCGGGGCTTCGCCGGTACCCGGGCCGTCCACAGCGAAGAAGCCGATGCCGTAGGGAAGTATCGCGGAGAAACTCTCAGACAAATCTTCTTTGCGGCTATCCAAACCGTTGACTGCAAGTACCAGAGGCACTGGACCGTTTGCATTCTTTGGCAAGCGCAAGTAACCGACGATTTCAGAGCCTTCAAATGGGATGTGGACGATCTCCATGGGCGGGTCCCAGAATTTGGCGTGGGCGCGAAATGCTTCGAGAGCTTTGGCATAGGCGCGCTGTTTTCCGGGAGAGGAAGGGACCGGCCAGCGTCCGAAGGAATAGACTCGCCAAGCTCTGATGAAGTCGGCGTTGGCCTTCGCGGGATCGGACGACGCGAGCGATTTCCCTTCGGCCATGTAGCGATCGCCCACGGCGATGAAGGCCGCCGCCCATTCGTCCTTGTCGCGGGTCTTGATCGAAGCGAATGCTTCGCGAAGGTCGGCGGGGTCTTGCCCAATCACCGGGTACATTCCATTTTCCGCGCGGGTCAGCGCTTCGGCTTTTATTTCGTCGAGAGTTCTTTCGCGGCGCTCCTGAGCGGAGGCGATGTTCGAGGTGAACGCAAAAGCCATAATTGCTAACGCAAGTAAACAAAGATGGAAACGGACAAGAGTGAGATCAATCATGACGGTTCCTTTGACTTTGTATTTCCGACCTAATCGTATTGATCCTTACCTGTGATGGGATTCGCGGTTTCTTGCCTGAGAGCACGAGTTTAGGTTAGCGACCGTTAGCGAATTTCAATCATAAGGTCACAGCGGGGAAGAGGCCGAAACTGCCTCCGGCCTCTTCGAGTTTCAAATTACAAGACAGACTAGAACAGAAGCTTCAACCCTAATTGAATCGCGCGGGCGCCGCCCGAACCTAGCACTGGATTGGTAGCGGCTACGTCAGGTGTGGCGCATGCGCAGCCAAATCCCGGGCCCAGGACAGAAGGATCGTTCATACCGAAGCCATTCTGCCCGCCATAAGGATTGGCAAAATTCGGATGGTTGAGGACGTTGAAAAACTCAGCGCGGAACTGGGCGCCAAATCGTTCGCCAAATTTCCAATTCTTGGCAACGGAGAAATCCCAGTTGCGGAAGCCCAAATCGCGGAAAGTATTGCGACCCATGGTTCCGAAGGTTCCGAGCACTGGAGGAATCATCGCGGAGTTGCCTTCGGCATAGCAGCCAAACATGCCCAGCGAAGTTTGCAGCGCCGGAGTATTGGCAGCGTTGTTACACACAGCCGGTATGCTTCCTGGCGCAAAATAAGGTATTCCCACTGTATTTGGCTTAAAATCGCTTGGATTGCCTACGAAATCCCAACGATCGACACCTTCGCTATGCCCGCTAATGTTGTCGCTAGAATCCATCGGTCCCCAAGGTTGTGCGCTATAAATACTCACAATGGAAATGAGCTGCCAACCCTTGAGAAGCTGACCGGGAAATTCTCTTCCCGGGATGCTGTAGGTGAATGAAAGGGTGAAGCGATGTCGAATGTCGAAATCACTGCTGGCATATTCGCGACCGACGTGCGTGGAGTCCTGCGGGAGACCCAGGCCAGCGCCGAAGTCCCAGTTGGCACCGACATCGTCGAGAGCGTGGGAATACGTGTAACCGGCGGTGGCAACCAAGCCATGAAAATTTCTGGCAGTTAAGGTTGCTTGGAGACCGTTGTAGTTCGATCTGTAGATGTTGGACATTTGATAGACGTTGGCGAGATAAGGAAATGTAGAGTTGAATTCCCCAAACTGGTTGAGATCGCGAACTCCCATCAGATTGGAGCCGTGGTCGCCAACGTAAGCGACTTCCCCGGAAAGGCTATTCGTAAAGGCGTGCTGGACGTTAAGAGTCCAGGTTGTCACGTAAGGAGTTGTAATATTGCGATTCACGCCGAAAATAGCACAAGGCTGTGCGGTGGAACAATTTATTTCAGGAATCGCGAACGGTGGAGTCACGCCGCCCACGCCCCAACTGTCCCAGGGGGTCGGCGGGGCCGGGATATTTTGAACGCCGGATGTGATTTTTCCCGTTCCTTGCACTCCATTGAGAAGTCCGCCGGTTGGAATGGTGCCGAGACCAAAGTCGTTGTTGAAAGCCAAAAACGCTTCCCAGTTTACAGTCTCATAAGTAATGCCCGCGCCAGCGCGAATCACGGTTCTACCGTTGCCAAACGGATCCCAGGCCAAGCCCACACGCGGCGCAAAGTCCGAATGGTCGCCGTTATACGGGGAACTTATCTGCTGGCCGACCTGCAATAATCCTTGCGTGGGGCTGAAATTGCCGAGAAGATTGTTGTCTTCCTTGATGACTCCGTTGTACTCGTATCGCAGGCCAAGATTCAGCGTTAGATTTTTCTTGATGCGCCAATCATCTTGGATAAAGGCGGCTTCGGAAAAATTGTGAATGTGCCGAATAGGAGCTGCGCCCACAAGCGCATGTGTGGGGAAGGGGAAACCTCCGCTGGGATCACCGGCAAAAAAGTCTTGCAGAGTGGTGCTGTTTAGGAACGCGGCGCCGCCTGCGCCAGAGAAGAGAATGTAGCCTTTGCCGTCTCCGAAGGCCCCACCGCTGAAGCTGTCGCGGTGAAACTCGCCTCCGAATTTGAGTGCGTGCTTTCCGACGGTGTAGGAAATATGGTCGATAATTTGATATCTCTGGTCCGGCCCCTGAATCTTGGGCCATTTGAATCCACCCAAAGTTTCGAAGAGACCGCCGAAGGGGTGAATCTTGATTCGCGGCAAGCCTCCATAGAGCGGATTTGTGACGCCGTCGTCGATACCCAGGCTGGCGGCGGACTCATTGTGGTCGGCCGAAAAAGTAGGCTGGTAAAGGCGGTTGTAGCCGAATCTCAGTTCGTTGGCCCAACGAGAACTGGGAACCCATGTCCAACTGGTGCCGAATACTTGTGCGCGCGTGTGAATCAGCGTCAACCATTGAGGCTGAAGCTGAATAGCGTCATCCACCGTTCCGTTATTGTTTCCGAAGAAATAGGTTCCGCTTATAGTGTTGCGTTCGTTCAAGCGATAATCGATCTTCCCGATTGCGTTATCCGCACTCACGACGTTTGGAAATCCGGTTACAAAGCTCGTTGATGCGGCGTTGTTGAGCGGAAAACCTGTGCCATTACAGGTAACCGGAGGGCCCAGAGTACAACCCGCGACCTTTAGACTAACCGCGCTTACTGGGATGCCGTTCGCCTCCAAACCAGCTATAGCATCCGGAATACTGTTGGCGCAATCACCCGTAAGGAGAGGGAGACAATTTCCGGCAGCAGGCAAAGAAACCATCGATGGAGTACTAATCGAGAACGAGTTTCCCACCGTATAGCGTTGGCCTTCGTATCCGCCGAAGAAAAAGAGTTTGTCCTTAATGATGGGTCCACCGATGGTGGTGCCGAACTGTTCCAACTGGGTGGGTGTCTGCGGAGTACCCACAAAATTGAACCAGTTCCGCGCATCGAGCGCCGTGTCTCGACCAAACGCATAAGCGTCGCCATGAAATTCGTTCGTGCCAGACTTAATAGCGACGTTTACGATTGCGCCGGGCTTCCAGCCATATTCAGCGGGAGGGTTTTCGATAACGTTGAATTCCTGGATCGCGTCAATTGGCAGCACGGTTGCTGAGTCACCTGCGATACCCGCTCCATTAATAATGCTTTGGCCGGAAAACGGCTCGCTATTGTAATAACCGTCGATCAAATAAGCATTGTCTTCCACGCGCAGACCGTTCGTGCTGGTGGTGGAAAATCCGCCGCCCGGATAACGCACTACGCCGGGGCGAAGTTGAAGCAAGTTTTCATAATTGCGTCCGTTGAGCGGCAGGTCGTTGATTTCTTCGTTGCTGAGTGTTCCGCCTAGAGTGGCGTTGGTCAGATTGATGAGTGGAACCTGTTCGGTAACAGTGACTGTTTCACTTGCGTCGCCTGTCTCCAGCACAATGTCAATGCGAAGGTCAGTGGCCACTTCCAATTGCACGTTGGTGCGCGCGAAAGACTTGAATCCTTTGGCCTGCGCAGTAATTTTGTAAATACCAGGCAGCAGGTCGGGAGCAACGAATTCTCCCGCATCGTCCGTCACGACTGTTCGTGACAAATCTCGTTGGACGTCGGTGATGACGACAGAGACGCCGACCATCACGGCGTCACTTTTGTCGCGCACGCTGCCGAGGATGCGGCTGGTGTAGCTCTGCGAAAATAGTGGAACGGACAAAACGAGTACCGTGAGAGCGGCAAGGAAACTCCGAATCCCTGTCGAAAATTTCAGACGTGTTCGCACATTCGCCTTAGCCGCAAAAGAGCGCATTCTAAACCTCCTCAGTATCGGTACTTGGTAAGTAATTCGTATGGTACGGCGACTCTACCACCGGATGGTTGGCGCGTGTCAAGGGAATTTCCCACAGGATGATTGCTATGACTTATCATCGGCTTACGCCTAAAGTGGGACCTTGACAGCGGAGATCGGTGTCGTGGTATGCTGGTCCTACCACAGAACCTTTTACTGTGGTTGCCTTGCAGGCTGGGTTCGCCGCGGGCCCAACTTCCGGCCCTAAGTTCGATGGCCGGGTATAAACCGCAAGCTGTTATGTAGATTGGGCGATGCAATCTCCCGAGCTGGAGATTTCTTTGTATAAAGTTATTCAAACGTCCCGGCTTTACGAGCAGATCGTGCAACAAATCGAGGCGTCCATACTAAAGGGCGCCATGAAGCCGGGCGATCAACTGCCTGCCGAACGCGATTTGGCGCAGCAGTTTGGCGTGAGCCGCACTGCCGTTCGTGAGGCGGTGAAGGCGCTTCGCGAAAAGGGCCTGGTGGAAGCTCATCCTGGGCGAGGGACGTTCATAACAGACGGAACTTCGCAGGCGGTTCGCCAGTCGCTCGACCTGATGATCAAGATAGGTCAGCCGGACAGCTCAACTCATCTCGCTGAAGTAAGAGAGATTCTGGAGCCGGAAATCGCCGCACTCGCCGCCACGCGCATCGAGGAGCAACATCTCGCCATGATGCGAGAAGCTATCGATGTGATGGACAGTACGCGCAAGGACGATGCGGAAGCTTTCATTGAAGGCGACCTCGATTTTCATCTGGCTTTGGCGGAAGCAGCAGCGAATCCGCTAATTCTTTCGCTGCTCGATTCGATCGTCGGACTGTTGCGCGAACAGCGTTTGAAGACTTTTTATGTGAAGGGCGGCCCGGAACGTGGGCAGCAGCATCATCGCCGGATTTTGGAAGCTGTCGCAGGCCATGATGCGGAGCGGGCGCGCGTGGCTATGCGTACCCATTTGCGGCAAGTTCGCGAGGATTCGTCGGCTCGTTCCAAGAGCGCTAGATAGTTCGGAGGCTTTGACAGATGGCAAATCTCGGATTCGTGGGCCTTGGCGTGATGGGCAGCCAGATGGTGAATCGGCTGATCGACAAGGGCCACACCGTAACCGGTTATAACCGCACGCGGGCAAAGGCAGAATGGCTGATCAAAAAGGGTATGCGCTGGGCCGATTCGCCGCGGGCGGTCGCGCAGTCTGCTGACGTTGTGTTCACGATGGTAACGAACGCAATCGCGCTGACCACAATTACGGAAGGACCGGATGGTCTGCTGGCAGGATTCAGCGCGGGGAAAATACTGGCGGACATGAGCACAGTGAGTCCCGCCGTGAGCCGGGCGCTGGCAGCGAAGATTCGAGAGAAGGGCGCTGACATGGTGGACTCGCCTGTGTCGGGCAGCGTGATTACTCTTCAAGAAGGAAAGTTGTCGGTGATGGTGGGAGGGCGACGCGAGACTTTTGAGCGCGTCAAGCCGCTGCTGCTGGATATCGGGCCGAAGGTTACGCATGTGGGTGACAACGGCCTGGCGCTCTCGATGAAGATTGCTACGAACTTGAGCCTTGCCGTCCAGATGCTGGCGTTTTGCGAAGGCGTGTTGCTGGCGGAGAAAAGCGGGATCGCGCGCGAGGTTGCTGTGGATGTTCTGACTCACAGCGCTGTGGCTTCGCCCATGATTCAGTATCGCGGGCCGTTTGTTTTGCAGCAGCCGCCAGAGGCGTGGTTCGACGTGAACATGATGCAGAAAGATATGTTGCTCGCCATGGAATTGGGGCGGCAGCTGAACGTGCCGTTGCCAACGACTGCGGTGAGCAATGAATTTTTGACGGCGGCGCGCGGGATGGGTTGGGAGAAGAAAGATTTTGCGGTGGTGTTCGATGTGCTGGCGCGGATGTCGGGAGTCGCGAAATGAGCACTGTAACCGGCCAACCGAAACCGAAAGCTCAGAATAAGGGCAGCGCAGAGCGAGAGAAATGGGTGCGGATGTACCGGCAGATGCTGGCTATCCGTTTGTTCGAGGAGCAGGTGAATGAGCTTTACACGCGGGCGTTGATGCCGGGACTCGCGCATTTGTACGTTGGCGAAGAGGCTGTGGCTGTTGGAGTTTGCGAGGCGCTGCGGAATGACGATTACATTACGAGTACGCATCGCGGGCACGGGCACTGTTTGGCTAAAGGCGCATCGCCGGACCGAATGTTTGCTGAGCTTTTGGGTAAGGAAGCGGGTTACTGCAAGGGGAAAGGCGGGTCGATGCACATCGCCGATCCATCGACTGGCAACCTTGGCGCGAATGCTATCGTAGCGGGTAGTGTGGGGATTGCGACGGGCGCGGCGTTTTCCGCGAAATATCTCGGCACTGATCAAGTTGCTGTGTGCTTCTTCGGAGAAGGAGCCCTGGGGCAGGGAGTTGTTTACGAAGAAATGAACATGGCCCAGCTGTGGAAGCTGCCGGTGATTTATGTTTGCGAGAACAATTCGTACACCGAGTATACGCACTATTCGGAAACTACCGCTGGCGAGATGACTGCGCGGGCGAGCGCGTTTGGAGTACATGCTGAGACTGCGGACGGGCAGGATGTGCGGGCCGTGCATGAAGTCGCCGCGAAATTGGTGGAGCGCGCGCGGCGCGGCGATGGGCCGGCCTTTCTTTTGTGCAATACCTACCGGCACCACGGTCATCACGTCGGCGACATCAATCGCGAATATTATCGTTCGAAGCAAGAAGAGCGAACATGGGCGACCGAGCGGGATCCGATCCAAAAAATTTCCGAATGGCTGGTCGGCAATAAGCATGCTGATGCGGCGCAGCTCGCCGAAATACATTCAGAGCTGAAGTCCGAGATGCAGAAAGCGGTGGAGTTTGCAATCGCGGCGCCGTATCCGAGCGTCGATAAAGCTAGCGAAGACGTATATGCCTGAGACAAAAACTCGCGAAATTACGTTTGCCGAAGCTGTGAGGGAAGCGCTGGCCGAAGAAATGCGCCGCGACTCGCGCGTCTTCATTTTGGGTGAAGATGTGGCCGAGGCGGGGACGCCATTCAAAGTGCTTTCCGGATTGGTGGAAGAATTTGGGACGAAGCGCGTGGTGGATACCCCGATTTCCGAAGCAGGTTTCACCGGCCTTGCAGTTGGCGCCGCGATGACCGGGCTGCGTCCCGTGGTCGACATTATGTTCGGCGATTTCATCACGCTCACTATGGACCAGATGGCGAACCAGGCCGCAAAGGTTCACTATATGTCCGGCGGGAAATGGCGCGTGCCGATGGTGATGCGTACAACGCTAGGCGCCGCGCGCAGGTCGGCGGCGCAACACTCGCAATCCCTTCACGCGTGGTTCAGCCACGTGCCGGGATTAAAAGTGGTGTTGCCTTCAACGCCGTACGACGCCAAGGGGCTTTTGAAAACTGCGATTCGCGACGAAAATCCGGTTGTTTTTTTCGAAGACAAAATGATGTTCAAGATGAAAGGCCCGGTGCCGGCGGAGGAATACACGATTCCGCTCGGCGTGGCGGACGTAAAGCGCGAGGGTGATGACATCACGCTCGTCGCCACGAGCAGCATGGTTCAAGTGGCGCTCGGCGCGGCTGGGCTGCTGGAGGAGATTGGAGTGAGCGCCGAGGTGATCGATCCGCGGACTACCTGGCCGCTGGACGAAAAAACTCTCATCGACTCGGTGAAAAAGACTTCGCGCGCGATCGTGATCGATGAAGGCTACGGACGATATGGCGTCACCGCGGAGATTGCCGCGGTAATCGCGGAAGGCGCTTTTCATTACTTGGATGCGCCAGTAAAACGCATGGGAGCGATGCACGTTCCGATTCCGTTTTCTCCACCTTTGGAAGACGTGACCGTGCCGACCGAGCGGTCGGTTTTCGAAGTGGCGCGTGGTTTGTGCAATCGATCCTGAGAACCGAGGAATAAAAACTTAAGACACCAGAATTCAGAAGGGAAGAGGAGGCCTGCCGTGGCACTGCCGACTTATGGAACGATGGCGGTTGATTGGGAACAGCGAATCGATTTCGATAGATTGCGCCGTGAACGTCTTGCGCGCGTTCAAGCTCTTCTTGCAAAGTCCGAGATGGGCGCTCTTCTCTGCTTCGACATGAACAACGTGCGCTATATCACCTCTACGCACATCGGCAGTTGGGCGCAGGACAAAATCAGCCGGTTCACGCTTTTGCCTCAGAACGACGAGCCAATTCTCTGGGATTTCGGCTCTGCGGCCCGCCACCATCAACTTCACTGCCCCTGGTTAGGCGAACGTTCTCGGCCGGGAATCTCTCTCTTGCGTGGCGCCATGTCGCCCGAGATGGGGCGAGCGGAGGACGTGGCCAAAAAAATCCGTATCGAACTTGAAAAGCGCGGGCTGCATAAGGAACCACTCGGGATAGACATCGTCGAGCCGCCCGTTCTTTTTGCGCTGCAGCGCGAGGGCATCACTGTGGTTGACGGACAGCAGATCATGTCCGATGCGCGCGTAATCAAAACGAAAGACGAAATCGCTTTGCTGAACACTTCGGCAATGATGGTGGACGCCGCTTACGACGAACTGTACCGAGCCATGAAGCCGGGCATGAGCGAGAATCAGGCGGTCGGTTTGGTAAGCAAGGTTCTCTACGATCTCGGGTCAGAATACGTTGAGGCTGTGAATGCAATTTCCGGCGAACGCTGCAATCCGCATCCGCACGTTTTTTCCGACCGCATTCTTCGCCCCGGCGATCCGGTTTACTACGACATTTTGCATTCCTACATGGGCTACCGCACGTGTTACTACCGTTGCTTCACCATAGGCTACGCGTCGCACGCGATGATCGATGCTTACAAGCGCTGCCGCGAGTATCTAGACGCGGCAATATCGCTAGTGCGTCCGGGCCGCACGACGGGCGAAATCGCAGCGCTCTGGCCCAAGGCGCAAGAGTTCGGCTTCCCTAATGAAGAAGCGGCATTTGCTTTGCAATACGGACATGGCATTGGATTGGCAATTTGGGAGAAGCCTGTGATTAGCCGGCTCGTTTCGCTGGATCATCCCTATGAGATCAAGCCCGGGATGGTTTTTGCGCTGGAAACATTCTGGCCTTCGACGGATGGTTGGAGCGCGGCGCGCATCGAAGAGGAAATCGTTGTGACTGAAACGGGACATGAAGTGATCACGCGATTCCCGGCGGAAGAATTGCTCGTGGCTGGCGCGCACTATTTCACGGTAAATGGACCGCTGGCCACTGCGCGCGAAACGGAAGCGGCGCCCAGCCAACGCGTAGTCGATATGGTGGAAGCGAGCGCGAAGACGGAACGAGTGGGAGTTACCGACTGAGGTTTCTGCTCGCCTCTTTCTGCCCCAATGGCTATCAGCGTTGTAATGCCCGCCCTGGAACTGACTCAAGAAACAGGCAAGCTTGTCGCTTGGCGAAAGAGCGAAGGCGAACCGGTTGCTAAGGGCGAAGTGCTGCTGGAAGTGGAAACCGACAAGGCCGTCGTTGAAATTGAGGCGGCCGCAGACGGCATTCTGGCTGGCGTAAAAGCTGTTGCCGGCGACGTGATTCCGGTGGGTAAGACAATTGCCTGGATTATTTCCCCTGGCGAAGCTCTCCCGAAGGAAGATGTTTCGCGTGACTCGGTCAAACCTGTAACAGCCGCGCGAGTGCAGCCTAGTCATCCCGTTTCCAGTGCTTCAGAACCACAATCCGGCGGCGCAAAAATTTCACCGAAAGCGCGGCGCCTCGCCCGCGAGCACAACGTCGATATAGCGCGCGTGCGTGGAACCGGTGCAGACGGCGAAATTCTGGCGTCCGACATTCTTGCTTTAGCGGAGTCTAGTTCAAAGGATGAGACTTCCGCGGCCGAGCTTAAGCCATTGAGCTCGGTGGCACGCTTGATGGCGGAGCGAACCACACAAAGTTGGACTACGGTCCCACACTTTTTTGTTGTTCGCGAAATCGACGCGGCTCCGCTGGTCGAAGCTCTGGAAAAATTCAGAGCGTCGTCGGACAAAGCCGCTGGCGTTCGCGTTACGCATACCGACTTGCTGGTTGCGCTTGTCTCCCGAGTGCTTCTGCGGCATCCGCGAATAAACTCCGGTTGGGCCGGCCAAGGAATTCGCCACAACAAAGACGTTAATATCGCGCTGGCGATGGCTGTTGACGACGGAGTCGTCACAGGCGTTATACAAAATGTCGACAAACTCGAGCTAGGCAAAATTGCCGCCCAGCGCAAAGGGCTAGCCGAGCGCGCCAAGGCAGGCCAGTTGCGACCCGCAGACATTGCGGGAGCAACCTTCACGATCAGCAATCTCGGGATGTATCAAGTGGACGCATTCACAGCCATCATCGTGCCTCCGCAAGCCGCAATTCTCGCGGTAGGAAGCATTGCGGATCGCGTGGTGGCCGTTGGCGGCCAGCCTGCCATTCGGCCGATGATGAGCTTGACGTTATCTTCCGACCACCGCGTCATCGATGGCGCCCGCGCCGCGCAATTCCTAAACGACCTGGCCGAGGCGATTCGCGAGCCGCAGAAGCACGTCCGCTAATTAGTTCCGAAAAATAACGAAGATTAGAGACTCAGGATCACGCTGGGCGCTGAACTTCGCGCAGCCGCCGCTCGAGATACCGCCGCTCGCTGTCGTTGGTGACTAGTCCTAGCGCTTGCAGATAACTCTTTGCCGCTTCGTCGTTCGACCTTGCGCGGCGCAACAGGTCAGCTCGCGCGGCGTGCAGCAGATGATAATTCTCCAGGTCGTTTGTTGCAGCCAGTGCATCGATTAGAGTCAGCCCCGCGCGAGGGCCATCGGCCATTGCAACTGCAACCGCGCGATTCAGCGACACGATGGGAGAGGGCTGCACGCGCTCCAGCCGATCGTACAGTTTGACGATCTCGCGCCAGTCCGTGTCTTCGGGGCGTGCGCCACGGCAATGCACGGCGGCAATTCCCGCCTGAAGCGCAAAGGGACCGGGCGTTCCGCGTAGCGCTTCATCGACCAAAGGCAACGCTTCAGCAATTTGCTTCTTGTTCCAGCGGCCACGGTCTTGCTCTTCCATGACGACAAGATCGCCGGCAGCATCAAGGCGAGCATCGCGGCGTGCGTCTTGAAGGAGCATGAGCGCAACCAGCGCCTTTGCTTCGGCGGGAGGCTGCGGCCCCATCAATGCCACAATCAGGCGCCCCAGCCGAATGGCTTCGGCGCTGAGGTCGGTCCTGACCAGAGAATCGCCGCGCGTGGCTAGATATCCTTCGTTGAACACTAGATAGATTACGGTGAGGACTGCGTCGAGCCTGGCGGCTACGTCATGGGCCTCCGGGACCACGTAGGGAATTCCTGCGTCGCGGATTTTCCGCTTCGCGCGAACCAGCCGCTGCGCCATTGTCGTGGGTGATGCCAGGAACGCGCGCGCAATCTCGTCGGTTTCGAGGCCGCAGAGCGTGCGCAGCGTCAGCGCGACTTGTGCTTCCGGGGCGAGCGCCGGGTGGCAGCAGGTGAAGATCAGGCGGAGACGCTCGTCAGGAATTTCGTTTGTGTCGTAGTCCGGCTCCTCGCTGGCGCGGACAAACCCGGAAGTAGAGTAGGACTCCAGCTTTTCGGCATATCGTCCCTGGCGGCGAATTCGGTCGATGGCCTTGTGTTTGGCTGTTTGTATAATCCATGCTCGAGGGAATTCAGGGACGCCGGATGCCGGCCATTGGTCCACGGCAGCGGTAAAAGCCTCCTGGGCGCATTCTTCGGCCAGGTCGAAGTCGCCGACCAGCCCAATCAGGGTCGCCACGATACGGCCCCAATCGGAGCGGTAAACTGTTTCCACGGCAGCAGTTGCGTTAGCGAGCATGACCTATTGTAGAGATTTTTAGGCTGAACTGTCGATTCGGAGCTTCGCGGTTCGACTTACAATAGAGAGGTACAACTAATAGAGAGGTACGCCATGAAATACATGCTGCTAATTTATAATGATGAGAATCGCTTGAGTCCCGGCGAGCGAGAGCAGTGCTACGGCGAATCAGCCCAGCTCGCCCAAGAGCTCTCGACTAGTGGACAATATCTGGATGCTGCGCCGCTGCATCCCACGTCGACGGCCACTAGCGTGCGCGTGCGCGAAGGAAAACCTCTCATTACCGACGGGCCTTTTGCAGAAACACGTGAACAGCTCGGCGGCTACTACCTCATCGACGCCAAGAATCTGGACGAAGCAATCGGCATCGCTGTGAAAATCCCCGGGGGAAAGTGGGGGACGGTTGAAATACGTCCGGTGATGGAAATATCGGGTCTCCCTGCAGATTAGTTAAATTCCATGTGGATTCGGGCCGGCTTCCATCGACTTACAACATCGACTTATAATTAGGGATGCGGTTCAAAACGAGTTTGGGGCGATTCAATTAATAACAATAAAAAGGAGCATCAAATGGATACGAAACCAACGTACGAACAAGGGAAACTTCAGCTCGAGATGTACGACCTGCGACGCGAGGCAAAATTGCGACAGGCGCGCGAGTGGTTCTTCAAGAATTATTTCGTCGAGAACATGGACGATTTCAAGAAGGTGGCGCCGATGGGAACGGAACAAGGGGCGTTCGCAATGATGGTGCTCACCTATTGGGACCAGGCATGCGCGTATCTGAATTACGGTTTGCTCCACGAAGACCTTTTCTTTGAAACTAGCGGCGAGTTTTTTGGGGTCTGGGAGCGCGTGAAGCCCATTATTCCGCAGGTTCGCCAAATGTTTCAAAACAAGGATTTCCTGGGGAACTTGGAAAAGGCGACCCAGCGATTTGAAGCGTGGAGCGAAAAGCGGAATCCCGGAGGTATCGCTCACATGCGTCAATTCATGAAGCAGATGCGCGAGCAGATGGCGTCGGCGGCAAAAGCGTAATTTCGAAGTAGCCAACTAAGCGACGTGACGTGAGGGCGGCGGATTCGTCAACTGTGGATTCCGCCGCGTCCCTCTTTCTTGAACGAGCGAATGCCGCTCGCGTTGATTGCGGCGCTACGGGCTAATTTCGATCAGGAACAACGATTTTG
>Ga0182024_10012752_pt1 | contig 16570 bp, 11 predicted proteins | sample P32metaG_FD_120480 | JGI IMG/M metagenome (GOLD analysis project Ga0182024, IMG submission 120480) | Permafrost microbial communities from Stordalen Mire, Sweden - P3-2 metaG (Illumina Assembly) | ecosystem: Environmental > Terrestrial > Soil > Wetlands > Permafrost | place: Sweden: Stordalen... | reverse complement strand
TGGGCAGATACAGATGCCACGCGCCGTTGGTGCGCTCGCGGATGCGGATGCGGCTCTCGTTCTGGCCGGCCGCATCGAACAGGCACAGCTCGACGGATTCGGCGCTCTCGGAGAACAGCGAGAAATTCACGCCGTTCCCGTCCCAGGTGGCCCCCCGAGGAAACGGTAGTCCGGCGGATTGATGCGATCTATCGCGTTGAGACGCTGGCGGTGTCACTTGCGGGGGTTTCCGATAGGCCGCGCGCGTCCGCAGCCCGTTGATTCAGGGGTGGGCATCCTCGATGGGTGATGTTGGCGGCGGCCGTACCGGTTGGCTGTCGGCTCGCCGCTCCAGGGTTTGTAGGACAACATACCCGGAGGCGCGCCCAGAGGGCCACCCGGCGAGTCGCGGCGCGCTCAGCGGAGGCGCCGGATCGTCATCCGGGCCAGCTCCAGTTGCGAATCTCCGGCATATCCTCGCCGTAGCGGTCGATGTATTGCCGGTGCTCGACCAGCTTGTCGTTCAACTGCTGCTTCAAGTACGCGCCCTCGCTGCCCACTTGCGGCAGCCGATTGATGGCGTCGATCACCAGGTGGAAGCGATCGAGATCGTTGAGCACCGTCATGTCGAACGCCGTGGTGATGGTGCCCTCCTCCTTATAGCCGCGCACGTGCAGATTGTCGTGATTATGCCGGCGATAGGTGAGCCGATGAATGAGCCAGGGATACGCGTGAAACGCGAAGATGATCGGCTTGTCCCGAGTGAACAGCGAATCGAAATCGTAATCGGTCATCCCATGCGGATGCTCGGAGACCGGCTGCAGTTTCATCAGGTCCACCACGTTGACGACGCGGATCTTGAGCTTCGGCAAATGCTCACGCAGGATCGACACCGCCGCCAGCGTCTCGAGCGTCGGTACGTCGCCGGCGCACGCCATGACGAGGTCGGGCTCGCCCTGCTGGTCGTTGCTCGCCCATTGCCAGATGCCGGCGCCCTCGGTGCAATGCTTGCGTGCCGCCTCGATCGACAGCCACTGCGGCGCGGGGTGCTTGCCCGCCACCACCACATTGACGTAATGGCGGCTGCGCAGGCAGTGATCCATCACCGACAACAGGCAATTCGAGTCGGGAGGCAGGTAGACCCGGACCACCTCCGCCTTCTTGTTGATCACATGATCGATGAAGCCCGGATCCTGATGGGTGAACCCATTGTGATCCTGACGCCAAACGTGGGAGCTCAAGAGGTAGTTGAGCGATGCGATCTTGCGGCGCCACGGGAGCGATGCGGTCACCTTGAGCCATTTCGCATGCTGGTTGAACATCGAATCGATGATGTGAATGAAGGCCTCGTAGCAATTGAACAGACCATGCCGCCCGGTGAGCAAATAACCCTCGAGCCATCCCTCGCATTGATGCTCGCTCAGCATCTCCATCACTCGCCCGGTGGGTTTGAGGAACTCATCGTCCGGGACCGTGGCCGCCAGCCATTGGCGATTGGTCGTCTCGAACACCGCCTCCAGGCCGTTCGACAGGGTTTCATCCGGTCCGAATATCCTGAAATTTCTTTGCGGCTCATTCTTCGCGACGACATCGCGCAGATACCGCCCGAGTACGTGGGTGGCGCCGATGCCGCCCGCTCCGGGCTTCGCGACATCGACGGCGTAATCGGCGAAATCCGGCAACCTCAAATCGCGCAGAAGCCCCCCGCCGTTCGCCGTCGGATTGGCCCCCATGCGGCGATTGCCTTTCGGCGCGAGCGCCTTGAGCTCCGGCTTCAATCGCCCCTGCTCGTCGAACAGTTCCTGCGGCCGATAGCTCCGCAGCCACTTTTCCAGGACTTCGAGATGGGCGGGGTTCGTCGCGGGATCGGTGATCGGAACCTGGTGGGATCTGAACGACCCCTCGATCCGCCGTCCGTCGAGCTCCTTGGGCCCCGTCCATCCCTTCGGCGAGATGAGCACGATCATCGGCCAGCGCGGACGCTCGGCACTACCGCCGGATCTCGCGGATTGCTGGATGGCGCGGATCTCTTCGACGGCACGGTCCAAGGTCGAGGCCATGGCTTGGTGCATCGGCATGGGCTCGTGCCCCTCGACGATGTAGGGCGTCCAGCCATAGCCGCGCAAGAGCTGGTCCAACTCGGTACGCGAGATGCGCGCGAGAATGGTGGGATTGGCGATCTTGTAGCCGTTCAAATGCAGAATCGGGAGCACCGCGCCGTCCGTCGCCGCGTTCAAAAACTTGTTGGAATGCCAGGCGGTCGCCAGCGGCCCGGTCTCGGCCTCGCCGTCGCCCACGACGCACGCCACCGTCAGCGATGGGTTGTCGAGCACGGCGCCGAACGCGTGGCTCAATGAATATCCGAGCTCGCCGCCCTCGTGAATGGAGCCCGGACACTCCGCGGACGCGTGGCTCGGCACTCCGCCGGGAAACGAGAACTGCGTGAACAGCCGCTTGAGCCCGGCCTCGTCCTCGCTGATGTTCGAATAGATCTCGGTGTAGGTCCCTTCGAGATACGTGCCGGCGAGGACCGCGGGACCGCCGTGCCCCGGACCCGATATGTAGATCATGTCCAAATCGTATTTGTTGATGATCCGATTCAGATGCGTGTAGATGAAATTCTGGCCGGGCGTCGTGCCCCAGTGTCCGAGCAGCATGCGTTTGATGTGCTCCGGTGCCAGAGGCTCACGGAGCAAGGGATTATCGCAGAGATAAATCTGTCCGACCGCCAGATAGTTGGCCGCGCGCCAATACGCATCCATTTTCTCGAAGAGTTCCTGGTCGGCCGGCGTCCCGGCAGCGTCTCGCGTCATGATGTGTCTCCTGTAGATCGAGCCGTGAGCGCCTGCGCGGTGAGCTGCGCGATCACCGACTCTTCGTCCGTTCGAATGACCCGCACGGCAACGGCGGAATCGGCGTCGCCCGAAATCACGTCGGCATTTTGCGCATTGCGCGGCGCGCTCAATGCGATGCCGAGGAACCCGAGACCTCCGCAGATGCGCGCGCGAATATCGGGCGAGTTCTCGCCGATGCCGCCGGCGAATACCAGCGTATCCACGCCGCCGAGCGCCCCCGCAAACGCCGCGATGGCTTTCATCGCGAGGTAGCAGAATAATTCGATCGCCTCCGCCGCGCGCACGTCCCCGGCTGCGCGCGCCAAGAGATCGCGGATGTCGGCGCTGGTGCCGGAGACGCCGAGGAGCCCGGATTCGTGATTGAGCATGTCCCGCAGCGCCGCCGCATCCATCTTCTCGCCATCGGCGAGATAGATCAAAACCCCCGGATCCAGGTCGCCGGGCCGGGTGCCCATCATCAATCCGCCGGTGGGCGTAAATCCCATCGTGGTATCGATGCAGTGGCCGTCGCGCACGGCGGCGAGGCTCGCACCGCTCCCGAGATGCGCGAGGATTACCCGGCCACGAGTGGCGGATGGATCGCGCAAGCGCGTGAGTTCCTGCATGAGGTAGGTGTACGAGAGGCCGTGAAACCCGTATCTACGGATGCCGGCCGATTCGAATCGCCGCGGAATGGGCAAAAGGATCGATCGCCGCGGCATGTCGCGATGAAAGGCCGTATCGAAGCACAGCACTTGAGGCAGCTCGGGGAGCCGTTTGCGGATGGCCTCGATGAGCTGGATCTCCTGCGGCAGGTGGTCGGGGTCCAACGTCCCGATCCGTTTGAGCTCCGCCAGCAGCTTAGGCGTAGCCCGTTGCGGCGTCGTATGGCTCATCCCATGGACCACGCGATGTCCGACAGCGTTCACCCCGCCGAACCAATCCTGGGATTCCAGCCATCGCAACAAGTCAGCGACGGCAGACGGAAAACTCGTGCCGTCCACCTCGACGGTCGATGACTTCGCCGCTGCCGCTCCATCGACGAGGGTCAGCTTCGCATCCCGATGGCCGATGCGATCGATCTTCCCGCCGCGCAGGCGGACCGGCGGCTTGCCGGCGGCGAAAAGGGCGAACTTGATGCTCGAGGAGCCGGCGTTGATCGCCAATAGGGACATGACACGAGTCTGCCACAGCCCGGCTTGCAACGTGCGGGCACCCCTCTTACGCTAGGCCGCCGACCACCATGGTAATGTTTTCAATGCTCGATGCGACGGCCATAAGTTGCAAGCGCCGTACGCTCTGATCCGCCGAGCCGCCGCGGTCTCGCTCGTCGCGCTATCGATTCAGGCGCTCAGCCCGGCCTCCGCCGACGATGTGTCCGAGGACTTCGCCGTCCATGGGCAGTTCACCTACACCGACCAACAGACTGGAGGATTCAACGCGCCGTATCGCGCCACGAACAGTCTCACCCCCGACACCGGCGCGGAAACTGTCGACGCCACGCTGTTCCTGGGCGCACGCCTGTGGTCAGGGTCTGAGGTCTGGGTCACTCCGGAGATCGACCAGGGGTTCGGCTTGGACGATACGCTGGGGGTCGCCGGCTTTCCGAGCGGCGAGGCGTACAAGATCGGGAAAAACCAGCCTTACTTCAGGCTTCAACGGCTGTTCGTGCGTCAGACGTTCGACCTCGACGGCCGCCGCGAGACTATCGATCCATCGCAACTTCAATTGGGCGGTGCGCACAGTCCGGATCGGCTGGTGCTGACTGTCGGCAAAATCAGTGTCGTCGATATCTTCGACAACAACCGGTATGCGCACGATCCCCGGAACGATTTCTTGAATTGGGCCGCGATCGATGCGGGGACCTTCGATTACGCGGCGGACTCGTGGGGCTTCACGGCCGGTGCGGCGCTCGAATGGTACCGCGGTCCTTGGGCGGTCAGATTCGGCCTCTTCGATCTATCGGACGTGCCGAATAGTCCGGACCTCGAGCCCGCCTTTCATGAGTTCCAATACGACTTCGAGATCGAGAGAGGCTACGAGCTGGCCGGCCGCCCGGGGCGGCTGCGCCTTGCGGCATTCGACAGCCGAGGACGCATGGGCTTGCTGAATCAAGCGGTCGCCCTCGGCCAAAGCACCGATTCGCTTCCAAGCGTCGCCGCGGTGCGGCGATACCGCGACCGGCTGGGGGCCCACTTCAATCTGGAACAGGAACTGGCCGATGGATTGGGATTGTTCGCGCGCGCGGGCAAGGACCAGGGCAACGTCGAACCCTACGAATTCACCGATATCGACCGCACGTTGAGCGCCGGGCTATCCCTCGAGGGGGCCCGGTGGGGGCGCAGTGCCGATACGGTCGGAGTGGCAGGCATACTCAACGGCATCTCAGGCGATCGGGAACGTTACTTGAATGCCGGCGGCCTCGGGATCCTCATCGGCGATGGCAGGCTTCCGAACCCCGGGCCCGAGAAAATCATCGAGACTTACTACGCCCTCTCCATTCTTCGGTACGCTCACCTGAGTCTCGACTACCAATTCGTCACGAATCCCGCGTATAACCGCGACCGGGGACCGGTGTCGATCGTTTCCGTACGAGTGCACGCGCAATTTTGACCGCCCCATCGCTCGCTCGTCCGAAACAGGATCGGCGCTATCGACGAAGCGCCAATAGCCATGCGGCCATGATCACGGCGACGGCGGCGCCGCCCGCAACCCATTGCGGGCGGCGGTCGCGCGTGCGCGGAATGCCCAGACGTGCGTAGGCCCAGCCGAGTAAGGTGCCCATCGCGAAGCCCAGTGCGTGGCCGAGGACGTCCACCCGCTCGCCGCCGGCGCCCAGCAGGGTCAAGAGGAATAACCCGCCGAACAACGGCGCCCATCGGTATCTGAACTGTTCCCGAAGCGTGAGCCTCAATCGCCAGGAGAATCCCGAGAGCAACCCCAACGCCGCGAATACCGCGGTAGACGCACCCGCCGCTCGATGATTCGACGGTGAGAGGAGCATATCCAGGTAATCGGCGATCGCGCCGGCTGCGAGGATGCTCGACCATGCAATGCCGGGGCCGAACGCGCCGCCCGCGAGCGTGCCGAAAACTGCGCCGAACAGGAGATTGCCGAGCAGATGCGCCTGGTCCAGATGCAGAGTGAGCGCTGTGACCGCACGCCACCATTCGCCGGCGCCCCCCGCCCTTGAGTCCAAGGATCCGGCCGCCAGCCAATCCGCGCCGAACGCGTGAATACCCGTGCAGTAGGCCGTGGCCAGCAGCACGGCGACGAAAACGGTCGTGCCGGTGCCTGCGCCTGGGAAGGGCACGATGGAGGGCGGCCGAGGGCGGCCGGTGCGATGCTCGATGGCGTAGCGCGAAAGCTCTTCGCGAGCACCGGCCGCCAGGGCTGGGGCCGTCAGCACCGCCCAGCGCAGGCCGGACGGCTCGAACTCGTAGGAAATGCTCTTTGCCTCGAGCACGAGGGCGGCTTCGGCGCAGGCCGAGCGCGAGCCTTCGAACACCACCTCGAGGCCGGCGCGCTCGCTCGGCCCGCCCGTAGACCCATCCTCATCGGCCGGATTGTTCAAGGCGTCGAAGCGACGGCCGAGCCTGTCTCCGCCAACTTTTGCAGTCTCGCGACTTGCACTCCGAGCACCGAGTCCACGGCCTTGGACAAAGCATCGAAGCCGTCCTTGGTATATCCGCCGGCCGCATAGTCCACCGTGAGATCGGCGCCGGGACCTGCGGGCACGATCGAGAAGGTCAACGAGCCGGCGACGCCCATGGCCTGCAGCGGACCGAGCGCGCCATGGAGCCTCAACGCCTTTCCGGGAGACACATAGACGACGGTCATGTGCTGCGCGGAACCGCCGTCCGGCAACGACTCGCACCAGCATCCGCCGGCCTTCGCATCGAGGCTCAGCCGCGCGGCGTCGCCCGAGAAGGTGTGCTTCGGCTCCCACCAGCGATTCGGCGCAATGAGCGCCGCATACAGCGCCGCTGCCGGCGCGGCGACGTGGACTCGCTCTCGTACTTCGAACCCGCTGCTTCCCGCACTGATCACTTCGGCGGCGGCTCGATTCGAGAGGATCTGCAACGCGCCGAGCGCGAGCAGGGTCAAGATCAGGCGGGATATGGCCATGGCGACTCCTGTTGGATACACGCGGTTCGTCAGAACGGCAAGTGTACGGCGGCCGCCGGCGAAAGAGGCAGTCCGTCGTTCCGTCAGGTGCTGCTCGCCTGCTGGCCAAGCATGCGGTAGATCTTGAGCACCTTGGGAACGTACGCCATCGTTTCCGTGAACGGTGGGATCTGGCCTCCGTTCCGGTCGACGGCTTCCTCGCCTGCATTGTAGGCGGCAAGCGCGAGGCGCATGTTTTGGCCGAATCGATCCATCAGAAATTTCAGATATCGGGCGCCCGCGTGCACATTTTCCTTCGGGTCATAGGGATTGGACACGCCAAAGCGGCTTGCCGTGGCGGGCATCAGCTGCATCAAGCCCACGGCGCCGCGCTTGGACACGGCGTGGGAATTGAAGCCTGATTCCACCACGATGACCGCTCGCAAAAGGTTCGCCTCGACCGAGTTGGACATCGCCGCTTTCTCGATGATGGCATCGTATTGAGTGGCGCGCGCCAGGAGCGCGGGATCGTATCGATCCCCGCTTTCCGTCATGTCCTGCGGCGACAGCACCAACAGCCGGTAGCGATTGTCGTCCGGCACGTCGGTAAAGTGCCTCACGCCGGCCGCATCCAGATACGTATAGATCTTCGGATGAGCCTCCGCCGCCCCGGCAGCGAGCACGGCGGCAGAGAGCACAGCGGCGAAGAATACGATGGACTTCAATGACATCGGGAGTTCCGGCTTTTATCATCCTCAGGCTAGCGGGAAGCACGGCCTGCCGATGGGATCTGCATCAAGAATCCGACAGATCCGATTGACATAATCGCGTTCCCGGCCATGCTAAAGGTGGCCCGAGACGGCCGATTTTTGCAGTCAAACCACCCGCCCCGAGAATTCGTGTCCGACACAGCCGATTGGAAACAGAAATATCGCGAGTCCGTTCGCGACATGGAAGCCGGCGAAAAGAGCTGGCGCCAGATCGAGCATGCCCTACGGCGCCTGGTCGGCCGTCTTTGCGCGGCCGGCATGGGCGTGAACCCGCAACTGGACTCCGAGCTGCAATCGTTGGCTGCAGCCAACCGGCGCAACGCACCGGCCGAAGAGCTCGAAAGTCTTGCCGGCTCCCTGACGAATGCCATCGTCGCGGTCGATGCCGTCTCGCCCGTGGGCGTAACGCCCTCGATGCGCTGGGACTTTACTTGTGCCGCCGTGCTCGGCGTGCTGCGAAGCTTGAAGGAGTCCCGCGCCGAGGACGCGGTGGTCGAGCAATTGATGGCCCAGTTGTCCGTTGCGGCGACCGATGCGGCGCTCGCGACCATCGTGACGCAGGGCGCGGATCTGATTCACGCACGTTTCGAGGCCAGTTCCCAGGAGCGGCTCAAGTCCGCCGCCGTTCTGTCCGAGGTAACCGCCCGTCTCGGTGAATTGACCCTTTACTTGAGCGAGACCGGTCTCGCCAACCGCGCCTCATTCGACGATACCACCGCCCTCGACAGCGGTGTGATGGCGCACGTGCGCGATCTGTCTGCCGAAGTGAACGCCGCCACCGATCTTGCCGAGCTGCAATCCTTGGTGGGCAGGCGCCTCGAGAGCGTCACGCGGCAAATGTCGGATTTTCGTGAGCGCGAGGAGGCACGCCGCAAGGAACAGGCGGGTCGCAACGCGCGCATGCATGAGCGAATCGCCAATCTGGAGCGCGAGGCGCAAGATTTGTATCGGGAGCTCGATCACGAGAAACATGGGGCGCGCCTCGATCCTTTGACCGGTCTCGCCAATCGCAGGTCCTTCGACGAGCGGTTCGCCCGGGAGATCGGGGGGCACGCGGCGGACGATGCGCCGGTGGTCCTGCTGATTTGGGATATCGACGACTTCAAATCGATCAACGACCAATACGGCCACCGCGCCGGCGATCGCGTGCTGCAGACCGTCGCCAGCTGCCTCGTATCGGGGCTCTCCGTCGAGGACTTCATCGCCCGCATCGGTGGAGAGGAATTCGTCGTCCTGACCTCGGGCCGCGAGGCGGGTGCCGCCCTCGAGATCGCGAACGAGCTGCGCAGCGCGGTCGAGTCGCTGCGTTTTCACTTTCGCGGCACGCCGGTGCGAGTCACGGTCTCGTGCGGCGTGACTGGCCTTAAAAATGGCGATTCGGCGGAAACCGCCTTCGATCGCGCGGACGCCGCACTTTACCGCGCAAAGCACGAGGGCAAGAATCGGTGTATCGCGGCGTAGCCTCGGATAAGGAGAGATAACGGAGATTTAACCTATATTTTTGGACGTGCTCACGGATTTTCCGGCGACCTCCCGGATAGAATTCTCTCAATCACCATGAGCACCCCGGATCCCACGCTGGCGCAACCGCTGACCGAACCCTCGCTCGGAGCCGTCGCGGGCTATGTCGATGCCGCTGCACGGCCCCGAAGCGCCGTCGGCGTGCGCAGCTGGCTGATCACGGCCTTTCTGTTCCTGGTCCCGCTCGTGGCTTATTGGCCTGCCACCTTCCACGATTTCGGATTGCGGGACGACTACTCGAACCTGCGCGAGGCACACGAGGAACCCGGAAAGATCCTGCAGTTTTGCGCCTCCCATGCGCGCCCGATTTACGGCCTGCTGCTGCAATCCACCTATGGCCAAACCTCGAGCGTCGACGATCTGCATTGGATGCGTCTCGGCGCATCGCTCATTCTGGGCGCCATTTCATGGGTGATGTTTCGCGGCCTGCGCGGTCTCGGCTGGTCGTCCGAGACGAGCCTGTGCGTGGCGTTGGTTCTCGGCCTGCTGCCGGCTTCGCAGGTCATAGCGGCCTGGGCGGTGGGATGGCCCTACGCCGCGGCCGCGCTTCTGGCGCTCGGCGCATTTTTTGCGGCCGACAATGCGCTGGCGATGGCGCCCGCGGCCGCCACCCGGCGGCTCCAAGGACGGCTCCTGGCTCAGTGGATGGTCGCCCTGGGGCTCATGGTGGCCAGCGCGCTCATCTATCAGCCGAGCGCTCTGTTCTATGTGGTGCCGCTGGCAGGAGCGCTGATCGTTCAGCGCCGGCGTCAATGGAAAGAGACTGCGCGATGGGCGGGTGCCCACCTGTCGTTCGTTGCAGCCGCGCTCGGCCTCGCCTACTGCACCATGACGGTGCTCTATGCGATGGGGGTTTTCGTCAAGTCCGGACGGGTGGCGTTCGAGCACCATTGGGGGGCGAAAATCGGCTGGTTTCTGACCGAAGCCTTGCCGAACGCGCTGAGCCTCCTCGTGTTGAACGACAACAACCATCATGACCGATGGCTCTATCTGGGCTGCGCCGCTCTGATGGGGGCAATCCTGCTGGCGGGCGCGCGCCTGGAATGGCGCCGCTTCGGACGCCAGCGCGGCTTGATCTGGCTGTGCGCGCTCCTCGGGCTGCCGCTCGTAGCCTTCGGCATCAACATGATCGCATCCGAACGGTATGCCACCTACCGCACCGAACTCGCGATGACAGCGGTGCTCGTGTGCTTCCTCGTGGCATCGCTGCGGGCAATGACCGAACGATGGGGCGCATCCAATCGGCGCCTGCTCGCCTCGGTGCTTTTGTCGGTGGCGTTTCTGGCGGCGCGCCACCACGCCTATGCGCTGATCGCCGTTCCACAGGGCAACGAGTGGGACCTCATCGTCGACGGCGCCAAGCAAGTTCGATTGAGCGTCAATTCGCGCCCCCGGATCTTTGCGATCGCATCGAGGCCCGCCGACATCTCTACGTCGACCATTTATCACGACGAGTTCGGCTCGCTGTCGTCGAATTCGGAATGGGTGCCGAAGGAGATGTTCAAGCGCGCCATGCATGACTTGCATCCCGAGATCGCAAACATCAACTCGCGTTACGTCTTCTCGACCGGCCCGGCGCTTCCGGCGGACCAGCAGTTCGATGTGATCATCGACATGCGCCGGCTGCGGCAGTTCTACGCCGACAACTAGGCGTTCCGAGCGGCCCTTCCGGCCGGCTCAGCGTCCCTTGAATGAATAGGCGACGGTCAGGCCGACCGTTCGAGGCGTCGATACCAGGGCCTGATAGTACTTTCCCCACTGGCTCGGGTCCGTATAGGAGTTGACGCCGATCCGATCGGTGAGATTGTCGACATAGAGAGTCGATGTCCAATGCGACAAGGCATAGCTCGCGCGCGCCCCCAGCAATGGATAGCCGGGCACCGTCGGGATCGTCGCGGATAGCGCAGGTATCAACGCGCTCTGGTAGTGCGCATTCGCGGCGAGCTTCAACTCCCCTGCCCCTATTTGCACGTGCCCGTATTCCATGCTGAACGCCGCCGTATTCTTCGGCGTGCCCGGCAACGGCGATCCGGCGGCCGGCGGTGGAACCGAAAGCCCGACGAAGGCCAGGGGGGAATAGGATGTGAGCTTGGTTTGGTCGTAGGTGTAGTCGAGCTGTGCCGACAGGTGATCGGTGAGCCGGGCGAACAACTCGGTCTCGAGGCCGCGGCTGAAGGCGTCGCCCACATTGAGCGCCCCGGGCAACGCCAAGGGCGTCAGGAACGCGGATTCCTGTAGGTTGTGCCATTGCATGTCGTAAATCGCGGCGGAATAGCGCAAGCGCCCCTGCAACGTGCCCTTCACCCCGACTTCATAGTTGTCGACCGTGTCCGGCGACACTTTGAACAGGCCCGGGTTGGTGACGTAACCGACTGCCGCTTCATTGGGCGGCAGCGCATTCACCGCACCGCGCCGGAAGCCTTGCGACCACGTCGCGTACACGAGATTGGCGTCGTCGATGTGGTAGGCGACGTTGACCTTCCAGAGCGCCTTGCGCCACACGTAGCTTTGCGTCTCGTTGGCGATGTAGCCGGGCCCGTCGAACAAAAGCCCCGTTTGCTGCGACTGGGACACCGTTTGCCGGAATAGACGGGTGCCACCGGTGAGGCTCCACGATGGGGCGAAATGCCAGGTGAGCTCGCCGAAGGTCGCCAAGTCGGTATAGCGGGTCTGGAAGTCCCCAATATAGGCTTGATCCTTCACGATGGGGATGCCGTCTATGGAGTTGGACGAGCCCGGCGTATAGGCGGTCTCGCCGATCCCGCACTGCGACGGCGTCACGCCGTCGCCGGCACCATAGACCGGCACGCACGCGTTGAAGTAATCGAGGTACCCGGGATAGAAGTCGTGCTCGATGATCTGGGTTCGCTCGCTCTTGTAGAAGATTCCCGCCACCCAATCAAAGGCGCCTCCGGTCTTGGAGGCCAGCCTGATTTCCTGCGTCCAAGGCTTGTCGTCGAACCCCTGGTGACCCGTGACGAGGACCCGTGGATTCGCACCGTAGAGCGCCGTGTAGAACGAGAAGTTGTCGTAGAGCGATGTCACGTCACCGACGGAGGTGTTCTCATGTTCTGCCCAGGAGGTATTGGAGGTGAGCGTGGCGAAGCCCAGCTCGGCTTCGACCGTCAGGGCAAAGAGGTTGACCTGATCGTCGGTGGTCGCGGGCGTGTAGTCGGTCGAGGACAATGAGCTCAGCCCGTAAAACGGCGCGGCATACGGATAGCCGTCCGCGGTCGATTGCTGATGGTAATAGGAGAGCTGGGCGTGGAAATCGTCATTCGGTTTCCACAGTGCCGCGACGCGTGCCGTCCTATAGATGTAGGAATTGGTCCCATCCCTCGAGTAAGTCGCAGGCGGGCTCAACAAATTGCCGGGCTGGGCCGCGACCGGTGCTCCGGCGGCATTCAGCGCGTAGAGATTCGGCTGGTTGATGAATCCCGCATCTCCGGTGTAGCCCGCGTTCAACCGAAAGGCGAAAGTTTCGGAAATCGGGAGGTTGAGCATGCCGCTCACATCGTAATTCGGCGCGTGCGTGTGTGCGGTATCGCTCACCCCTCCTTCCACTCTAGCATCGAAGCTTGACGGATCCGGCGCGTTTTGCACAAATCGTATCGTACCGCCCAGGGAACCCGACCCATACAGCGTCCCTTGCGGACCGCGCAGGATTTCGACGCGGTCGAGATCTTGCAAACGGAGATTGAAGAACAGCGGGGTATCGTCGACGTAGGTGGCCACCGGCTGCACGATGGGGGAGGACTGTACGAATTCCCCGGACGTCGAGTCGCTGTTGAGCCCGCGGATGATCAGCGTCGAGCCGTTGACCCCCCCGAACGGCCCCTTGTCGGTCACATTGATGCCCGCGAGCGCATGCGCCAGTTCGATCTTGTCGCCAATTCCCGCCTCGTCGAGCTCGATGCCGCTTATCGCGGTGATGCTGGCCGGGATATTTTGCGCCGATTCCTGGCGGCGGGTCGCCGTGACGATGATTTCCTGCAGGCTGTCGTCGGCCGCCACCGCTACGTAGCCGTACAGGGCCGCGAGCACGCCGGCCATGACGGGCGTCGCCTTTTTGAGCGAGGCGATCTCGGTGCCGATGGACGGCCGTAGCGCGCGAGGACTGCCGGGCAACATGCCTCTCCCTGAGCAATTCCGTCTATGCGGTTAATTGCGTTAACTTGCACCGGATTTTACAACTCGGACACGCGATGTCAAACCGCCGGTGCGCGGTTTGCGGCCAGATGGCGTCGTGCGATGTCCCAAAGCCACCTTTGTACCCGGCGCAGCTCGCCCGCGCTCGGCTGGCGCAACAGCAATGCATCGTCTGGGAATACGAGACGAATGAGCAGTGCCGCCTTCAGGAAACGATAGAGGTCGGTTGCGTCGACCCGCCGAAAATCGCCGGAACGGGCGCCCGCCCGCAGAAACCCGCGGAGCCTCGCATGCATGGAAGCGAGAGGGCCGCCGGTGAAATTCTCCTGGAAGGAGCCGCCCGCCGCCAGCTTGACGTACTCCATTCCCCCGCCTGGCGTCGCGAAATCGACCAGAGCCAGCCTGACGTATGCAGGATGCTCCATCATCATTTTTGCGAATGCGTTCAGCGCGGCGCGCAGCGCCTCGGACGGCTTCGATTCGGATCCAAACTCGAATTGAGCGGCGAGAAGGGCGATGAAGCGCCGGCTCACCCCGACGAGGACGTCATCGCGGCTCTTGTAGTGCTTGTAGATCGCCGGAGCCCTCATGCGCAGAGGAGCGGCGATATCCCGAAGAGTGAAGCCATAGACCCCCCTCGCCGCTATCAGGCGCTCGGCCTCGTCGAGAATTCTCTCGCGCGTGGGTGGGCTTCCCGGGTCTGTTGCGCGCGGCATTGATGTGTCCCTTATCGGCATTCGACTGTGGCAGAGTATGCCGCAACTTTCGTGTTGTCTTCGGGATGACGAGAATCGCCATCGAGCATAAATCGATCGACTACATCCCCGAGCACGAGCGGCACGGACGGGCGATCGATCAGGCGTCGTTCTGGTTCCTCGGCAATTTCCATTTCTTCACGATCGCGATCGGCTTCGTCGGCCCGAGCATGGGATTGGGCTTCGGATTCACCTCCCTCGCGGGCGCTCTCGGCATCCTGTTCGGGACGGTTTTCGTGGCGTTTCACGCCTCGCAGGGCGCAGAACTCGGGCTCCCCCAGATGATCCAATCGCGGGCCCAATTCGGCTACCGAGGAGTGGTCGTCGTGCTCGTCGGCACGCTGTTCACGTTCATCGGCTTCAACGTCGCGGACTCCGTGCTGATGGCGCACGGCCTGAACGGAATGCTGGGTTGGAACGAAGCCGCCGTCGCGTTGGTTGCCGGCGCAATCGCCGTGGCAATCGCCATTTACGGTCATGACTGGCTGCACCGGATCTTCCGCTGGTGCTTTTGGATTTGTCTTCCGCTCTACACGGTATTGACGATCGCAATCATCGCCGGACGCGTGCCGGCGATCCATCCGTCCGCTGCCGGGTTCACCTGGGTCGCCTTCATCGCGCAGTTCGCGGCGAGCGCCGCGTACAACATTACCTACGCCCCGTCCGTATCCGACTATTCGCGTTACCTGCCGAGGAACACGCCGCCGGCGCACATCATCGCCGCGGTGTTTCTCGGGGCTACGACCGCGGCGATCTGGCTCATCTCCCTGGGCGCGTGGCTCGCGACGCGGCTAGGCGCCTCGGACGGCCTCGTGGCACTCCACGAGGCCGGCAGCCGCGTCTTCCCTGGGTTCGGCACCGTGATGGCGCTCGCCTCGGTGACCGCGCTCGTCGCGACCATGGGGCTCAACGCATACTCAGGCATGCTCACGGTGGTGACGGCGATCAATTCGTTGACGGACGTGCGCCCCACCCCGCGTCTGCGGCTCGCGGCGATCCTCTTGGTCGCCGCCTCATGGCTCCTCGTTACTTTTGCCATCTCGGCCGATGCGATTGCGCTCTTGTTCGCGACCCTTACCATCATGCTCTACCTGCTCGTGCCTTGGACCTCGATCAATCTCGTCGATTATTTTTTCGTGCGGCACGGGCACTATGCCATCACCCAGCTGTTCGAACCGAGGGGCATATACGGCGCTTGGGGGAGCCGAGGCCTTTTAGCGTATGGGCTCGGTTTCGCGGCGACCCTGCCATTTTTCGTGCTGCCCGACGTCTATACCGCCCCAGCGGCGAGGGCTCTGGGTGGGGTGGATATCGGATGGCTGGTGGGCCTGATCGTCGCGGGCGGCACTTATTTCTTGCTCGCACGCACGCTCGATGTATCGAGCGAGGCCGGTGCGATTCGAGAGAGCGAGACCACGCTTCGCGCCTTGGACGATCGCAGCGAATAGCTCATAGCCCGAGAAAGTCGCTCACTCGGCCGTACAGGATGGCCGCCTTCACCGCGGCCGGCCAGAGCGGATGCAGCGCAATGGTCTTCATGTCCGTCACGGGCATGTCGAACGGCAGGTCGGGTCGAGTGATTCGGCGCGCGAGCGATGCCCCCATGGCGGTTGCCATCGCCACCCCGCGCCCGTTGTAGCCCAGGCAGACGAGCACCCCGGGCGCCGGCTCGTGGATATGCGGATAATGATCGCGCGTCATGGCGAGCCGCCCTCCCCACGCGTGCGTCCAGCGCACGGCCTCGAGGATCGGCCAAAGCTCGTGTGCGTAGGCAGTGAGATGAGGGATGGCGCGAATGGAATCTATCTCGCGCATTGGTCCGCGCCCGCCGATGAGCAGGCGTTCACCGGCATCGATTCGGTAATACACCGTGATCGCGCCGCTTTCGTAGAGGACGGAGCGGCTCGGCAGGATCGCACGGCTTACCGCGTCGGGCAGGCGGTCGGAGGCCGCGATGGCGCCGAATACCGGGACGATCGTGCGCGAGAGCTCCGGGCATAGACGGTCGGTGTAGCCATTCGTGGCGAGCACCAGCCGTGGCGCGACGACGGAGCCCCCCGCGGCCTCGAGACGCCACCCACGCGCTTCGCGCGCCACACTCAATGCGCGAGTGCCGCCGTGGACCGCGGCGCCGGCGCGCATGGCCGCCCGCGCCAGCCCGCGAGCGAAGCTTAAGGGATTGAGATCTCCACCCCGCCGATCGAGCATGGCGCCGACATATCGCTTGGTGCCCGTCAAGGCGGCAAGAGCGTCCCCCTCCAGATACTCGACCGGCGCTCCGCGGCGGGCGAGTTGCTCGCAAGTGGTGCGAATCGCGCGCGCGTGCTTGAATCGCACCGCTGCCCGCAGGGTGCCGTTGCGCCGCGCGTCGCACGCGATGGACAGCCGGTGGATGAGATCGAACACCAGCGAGGGCGCGGCACCGGCGAGCGCGTTCATTCGTCCGCCGAGGTCC
>Ga0182024_10012751_pt1 | contig 16571 bp, 13 predicted proteins | sample P32metaG_FD_120480 | JGI IMG/M metagenome (GOLD analysis project Ga0182024, IMG submission 120480) | Permafrost microbial communities from Stordalen Mire, Sweden - P3-2 metaG (Illumina Assembly) | ecosystem: Environmental > Terrestrial > Soil > Wetlands > Permafrost | place: Sweden: Stordalen... | reverse complement strand
TGGGCCGGTGACTCTGCCCGCGAACAAGACGATTGCCGACGGCATTGCCGTGCGACGTGCCGGCGACACGACGTTTCCCCTGGTTCAGAAATACGTTGATGACATTGTCACGGTCGATGACGAAGAGATCGCCAACGCGATTCTCGTCATGCTCGAGAAAGAAAAGACGCTCACCGAAGGCGCCGGCGCCGTGGCGGCTGCCGCGGTCCTTAACAGGAAGCTTCCGTATCAAGGGAACAAGGTGGGAGTGCTCATCAGCGGTGGCAACATCGACGTCACTTTGCTTTCGCGGATTATTGAGCGAGGTTTGGTGAAAGACGGGCGCCTGTTGCGAATCCGGATTCACTTGCCCGACCATCCGGGCGCGCTCGTGCGGCTATCGACCGTAATTGCCGATCATAAAGCCAACATCATCGAGACAATCCACGATCGCGCGTACTACGGCGTGGTCCTCGGAGATACGGTGATCGACATCACGATGGAAACGCGCGGGCCCGAGCACATCGCTGAAATCGAAGCCGCATTAGACGAGGGCGGCTATACCCATGAGCGGGTCCAGTAGCTCGTTTCAATAGCGTGGAATGCTGGAGGCGGGATGCTGGCCGCACGGTTGACCGCGCAGATTCTTCATTATTGCTGCTGTTGTTGCTGCTGTTGTTGCTGTTGTTCTCGCTCCATTTGCTGCGCGGGTTGCTGAGGGCGCTCCGGCGCAGGGGGTGGTGCCATAGGCCCCACGGTTTCGGCAATTCGTTCGCATCCCTCGTCATCCAGCGCGGGACGTACGCAGACGTCTACCGATAGCCGCTGACCGGCGCGGCCTTTGTAAACGCCCCGCACGGGAGCAACATCTCCGTAATCGCGTCCGCAGGCGATTCGGACGTGCCGCAAGCCTACGGGTCGACCCAGCGTGGGATCAAAGCCGGTCCAGCCGGCGTTGGGCATCATAATCTCCGCCCATGCGTGCGAAGCCTGCCCGCCGATCACGTCCTCTTGTTTCGTCGCCGCTGTTTCGCCGGGCACCAAATAGCCGGACACGTAACGCGCCGGAAGCCCGCGCATTCTAACCATTCCCAGCAGGAGGTGCGCGAAGTCCTGGCACACGCCCGCCCCGATGGAAAGCGAATGTTCGATGGACGAATGCACGTGCGTTGCGCCCTTCACGTAGCGAAAACGCTCGTGAATCAAATTCGAAGCTGCCTGTGTGAAACCCGCCACCGTTTTGTCGCTCGTCTCTTCGGCGGCAGTGATCATCTTGCGGAGTTCGGCGAGATGCGGGACATATCCCGTGGGCGCGATGAAATCGAAATGCTCCTCGTTCATCTGATCGCTCTCGGCATCGAATTCGGCCAGAGTCGTCCCATCCTCGGTCTGGTCTTGGGCCTCGTGAGTCAGCACCACCGATTCAGCTTCCACCTTCAGGCCGCGGTGTTCGGCAAGCACATTGAATTGATGGACCCAGTTGCCATAGGCATCCCGGTAGGCCATTCCCCGCGAACTCGGCGCAGTCGTGAGCCGAAATGAAAGGCAGCTTTGCTTTTCGTCGTGAATCGGCCGGAGGCGAACCTCGTTATAGCTCTCGAACACGGGGCCGTCATAGAGAAATTCGGTTTTGTGGACCAGCCTATATCGGTTCACGCCACCACCGCATAGTAGAAGTAAGCCCGGGCGATATCGTCTCCGATCGATCCGCACAAACCCAGCACTTCGTTCAGGTATTCGTGCAATCCTCGTTCGAAAATCTCTTCCACCTTGTCGTAACTGAGTCTCTCAACAAGCTTCCCGGTGAGCCGTTCGGCTTCGTTGGCGTAAGCGAAATGCCCCGTCTTGCTCACGGCGCGCAACCCGGCCTGAACTTCCATGGCACTGAAGCGAATCGAGCGCGGGTGCAATGAATTCAGTATCAGCATGTCGGCTACTTTCTCGGGCTCGATCGGTGAATGATATTGCCGGTGATAGGCCTCGTAAGCTCCCACCGATCTCAGCACCGCCATCCACTGATGGTTATCAGCCGCGTGAGTGCTCGGAACTTCGTCCAGCAGGTTTTGATATTGCACGTCCACGAGCCGAGCCGTCATTTCGGCGCGTTCGAGCGACCAGCCCACGCGCAGGAATTGCCAGCCCTCGTCGTGCGGCAGCGTCGCGTCCGTCACTCCATGGAACCGGTGAGTGCCGAATTTGATCTGATCGCAAAAGCGGTGAGGGCCTGCCGCCATCTCGTCTTGCGGATTAAAATTAGATGTCGAGTAGAACAGCCCGTTGATGTCTTCCCACATCTCGCGGGAAATACTGTCGCGGATCGTGCGGGCGTTTTCGCGGGCCTTCGAGACGCATTGGACGATCGAGCTCGGATTGTCCTGGCGGAAGGCAAGAAACTCGAAAACGTTTTCGCCGTTCACCTCGGTGTAAAGCTCGCGGAAGCGTTTTTCCTCGCCTGCCATGATAATGAGAGGTTCCCAGCGCAACCGGTATGATTGCTGGGACTGCTCGAGCAGCATGTGGTAGTTCACGTCGAGAATACGCGCTGTGTCCTCGGCCCGTTCGATATAGCGCGCCAGCCAGAACAGCGATTCGGCGATACGGGAGAGCATGTCAGTTTTCTCCCCGCAAGACCCACGTATCCTTGCTTCCCCCGCCCTGCGATGAATTCACCACCAGGGAATTACGCTGCAGGGCAACGCGTGTCAATCCGCCCGGAACGATCGTCACTTTTTGTCCGTCGTACAAGCAGTAGGGGCGCAAATCCACGTGGCGTCCCGCGACAGTTCCCGTGATTGGATCATAAGAGGGAACCCGAGACAGCGGGACTACGGGCTGAGCAATATAATTCCGCGGGTTCGCCTGGATGCGCGTCCGAAAATCCTCGAGCTTTTTAGAGTCGGCGGTAGGACCGATGAGCATCCCGTAACCGCCGGACTCTCCAACGGCCTTTACGACCAGCTCGGGCAAATGATCGAGAACGTAGCTGAGGTCAGTCCGTTTGGCGCAGATGTACGTATCGACAGTTCGCAGAATCGGATCTTCGCCCAGATAATATCGTATGAACGTTGGCACGAGCGCATAGATGGCCTTGTCGTCTGCCACGCCATTGCCTACCGCGTTCGCCAGCGCCACGTTACCCGCGCGGTACGCGGCCATCAGACCGGGCACGCCCAGAAGCGAATCCGGTCGGAAACATAGCGAGTCCAGGAAATCGTCATCCACCCGCCGGTAAATCACATCGACGCGTTTCAATCCGTGAATCGTCTTCATGTAGACGATACCGCCGTCGACGATCAGGTCGCGCCCTTCCACGAGTTCGATTCCCATTTGCTGCGCTAGGAAGCTGTGCTCGAAATAGGCGCTGTTGTAAATGCCCGGAGTGAGCAGCGCGATTTGCGCGTCGTCTTCTCCGCGCGGCGAAAGACTGCGCAAGATGCGCGAAAGCTCCGCGGGGTAATGATTGACGGGAAGAACCTCGCAGGCCTGGAAAGCGTCCGGAAGAGTGCGGGTCATCACCAGGCGATTTTCGAGCACGTAGGAAATCCCGCTCGGCGTGCGAACGTTGTCTTCGAGCACGTAGAACTCGCCGCTCTTGGAATCGCGCACTAGATCAATGCCGCAAATGTGCGTGTGGATTCCACGCGGAACTTCAACGCCGATTGCTTCCCGGCGGAAATGCGGGCAAGAGTAAATCAGCGAGCGGGAAATCTGGCGATCCTGGAAGATGCATTGTTTGCCGTATACGTCCTGGAGGAACAGATTCAGCGCAACCACGCGTTGAGAGAGTCCGCGGTCGATGCGTTCCCATTCCGAATGCGGAAGAATGCGAGGGATTAAGTCGAACGGGAACAATCGTTCGGTGCCCCGGCCATCGCTATAGACTGTGAACGTGATTCCCTGGATGAGAAAAGAAAGGTCCGCCAGCTTGCGCCGCTCCTCGAAATGGGCCGGGTCCATGGCCGCAAGCCGTTGAAAAAGCTTGCTATATTGAGGTCGGGCGACGCCGGGTTCCGAGAACATCTCGTCGTAGAAGTTTCCCGTATCGTAGCCTTCGAACAGACCTCGATTCACCATGTGCGGTGACACGGCTCCCATGGCGTTACTCTACAAGCAAAGAGCGCGCGGCCCTCACGAAAAGATTCTATGGAACCCATTTGAATTTGGAGGGCACCGCGCGGGGGTTCACTACACCTGTTCCAGGCCATCATCGCGACTACCGATGAGCGGATCTCCGGTACCCCCGTACATTAGACTTTAGACTTTGCTATCCAGTTACCGAGCTTTGTCTCGAATCGCCGGTGAAATACGCTAAACTTTTGACGACGGATTTGTGCGCCGCGCGAATAAGAGGCGAAAGTTCAGCTCCTGGGCGCAGGTGAGAATTTGAAATTAAGGAGATCCATGGCGATTCTCGTTACAGGCGGCGCAGGCTATATCGGCAGCGCCACGGTGGAACACCTGCTGGCTAAAGGCGAAAGCATCGTGGTTCTGGACGATCTTTACCGGGGGCACCGCGGCGCGCTCGAAAAGAATGTCCCTTTCTATGAGGGCAAAGTCGGCGACCGCGCCCTCGTGTGCAGAATCGCGAAGGAACACCTCATCGAGTCGTGCATCCATTTTGCGGCGCTGGCCTATGTGGGCGAATCCGTCGCCGAACCCGCCAAGTATTTCGAGAACAATGTGGAGCAGGGCACGGTGTTTTTCGGGGCGCTGCTTGCCGCGGGAGTCAAACGAGTGGTATTCTCTTCGACGTGCGCCACTTACGGCGAACCGGAACAAATTCCCATTTCCGAAACCTGTCCTCAGTGGCCCAAGAATCCGTATGGCTGGTCGAAACTCATACTGGAGCAATTGCTCGCGAGTTACGATCACGCGTACGGATTGAAATTCGTCGCGTTGCGCTACTTCAACGCCTGCGGCGCGACGGAGAAACGGGGCGAGCATCACGAACCCGAATCGCATCTGATACCGAACGTTCTTGCCGCGGCTACGGGAGAAAAGCCCGAGCTTTCCGTGTTCGGCGATAAGTATCCGACGCCCGATGGCACCTGTGTGCGCGATTATGTGCACGTGAGCGATCTCGCGGACGCACACATTCGCGCCCTCGATTATCTTCGCCGCGGGGGCAAGTCCGACTTCATCAATCTCGGGACGGGGCACGGATATTCGGTGATGCAAGTGATCGAAGCTGCCAAACAGGCAATCGGTAAGCCGGTGCCTTTCCGCATCGAGGGGCCGCGTCCCGGAGATCCCGCGAAGCTTGTTGCCAACGCGGCGAAGGCCGAGTCCGTTCTGGGCTGGAAGCCGGTGAAGTCCGATTTAGGTTCGATATTCAAGACTCAATGGGAATGGCAGCGCAAGCACCCGCGCGGTTACGAATCCTAAAACCGAAAAGCTCTGCCCGCGAATTTCTTCGACCTCCCGCGTTTCCCGGCCCATTCACCGGAAGCCGGCGGCTCATTTTTTCGTCGCTGACGGGCGAAGATCGCTATCTCGTGCCGTTCAGACTTACGCTCCGCGCATGGTATGGTTCCTCTATGAGTTGCGAAAAGCGAATTGGCAGAGGGCAGATTGAGTTCTGAGGCTGGCCTGAAAACGTTCGGAGCAGGCGGAGAGAATTTCGAAAGCAGTGTGCAACCGCGGCGGAATCCATCGGCGGTGGTAAAGGCGCTCGTTTTTGTACGTGAATATTGGGTGAGGTTCACAGGGATTTCGGCCATCCTGCTCGCGCCGTGCTTTTGGCACCGCACGATCGTTGCAACGGATCTGGGCAGCCATGTTTATAATGCGTGGCTTGCACAACTGATCCGGCATGGACAGGCTCCCGGACTTTGGATCGCGCGTCAATGGACCAACGTACTTTTTGACTTTCTATTGAGCGGGTACGGTTCGCTCTTCGGTTTCACCGCAGCCGAAAAACTCGCCGTCGCCGTCTGCGTCTTGACCTTCTTCTGGGGAACGGTCGCGCTGATTTGCGCGGCCACTGGACACATGCCCTGGCTTCTCCTTCCTGTAATAGCTCTGGTCACCTACGGCTGGACATTCCATATGGGCTTTTTCAACTACTACCTTGCCTTGGGCCTTTCTTTTTTCCCCCTGGCTATCTTTTGGAGAGGAAACGGCAGGGAGCGGCTCATCGGCGTTGCGATTGCCCCGTTTGTTTTGATGGCCCACCCGTTCGGATTCATCTGGCTGGTGGCGGCGGCCGTGTACATCGCAATGGCGGAGATTACGCCGCGTCGCTACCAATTCGCGTGGGTGATTCCGGCGGGCGCGACGTTTCTATTCGTGCATTTCTATTTTTGGGGCCATTACATTGTTGAGGCTGAGCCAGGCCGTTTTTACGAGTTTAATGGGCTGGATCAGCTGATTCTTTTTAGCCGACACTACTACATTCCTGAACGCGCACTCCTCATCTTCGTAATCGGAGCCGTCGCGGTGGATGCAATCTTGCGAAGAAAGGAGCGCGGATGGTGGAAAAGCTACAGCATTCCCGCGCAGCTCTACATCCTCGCCGAACTCGCCGTTCTCCTGTTTCCGCGCGGCGTCCATTTTCCGATGCATGTCGCGATCGCTTTGATCACGGACCGGTTGACTACCATCTCGGCGGTGCTTGGATGCTGCATTCTGGGCGCGATGCGGCCGAGAAAATGGCACCTGGCCGCTTCGCTGGCAATTGCCGCCGTGTTCTTCTCGTTCTTGTATAAGGACACGGGAACGATCGACAAGATGGAAATGCAGGTGGAAAGGTTGGTAAGGACTTTACCGCGGGGGCAGCGCGTGATGGCAACGATTCTGCCCCTGACCTCCTCCCGCATATTCGCGCAACACATTGTGGACCGCGCCTGCATCGGCTACTGCTTCGATTATGGCAATTACGAGCCTGGCTCAGAGGTATTCCGAGTCCGCGCCCTGCCGGACAATCCGTACGTTTTGGATGACTACGAACTTGCCATCGACATGGAAGAGGGTGACTACGTAGTGCAGCCCTCGGATTTGCCGATGTATCAGGTCTACCAATGCGCGGAAGTCGAGACAGATTTATGCATCCGGCCACTGCGGGCGGGCGAGAAGAACGATCGCCTTGGCGTTCACCCCGTCGAATAGCCGTCTATTGTCGGCGCGGATAGCCTTGCAAAACACACAATCGAAACGCGCAGGGGCAATGTATCAACCGATCAACCGGCCCTAAGGCTTGGCGGGAACGGCCGTCACGCTCTTCAGCAAGCCAAAGACAATGACGCCGGTGGGCGTCCCGACAAAGACCTTTCCGCCTGCAATCATCGGCGTTATGAACTTGTTGTCCGCGAATCGCGCGCCGGCACCGCTTTGCGCGCTGCCGTAAAGTTCCTTGGCAAGATTGGCCGCATCGTAAGCGTGCAGGAAGCCCGCCAGATCATCGGACTCACCCGCTGTACCAGCAGGCTCGACCGCCCACACGATACCGTTCGATGTTCCATTCGCGGAAACGCTGGGCGTCGTGCCCGGATATTCGAATTTGGCGGCCGTTTGCGAAGACGGCGCATTCGCCAGGCGGGCATTCGTCACGGGAAAGGCCTTCAGGGAATCCCGAACGGCGCCGTAGTAGACGACGTTGTTGAAATAGGCGGGAGTGGCAAACTGCAGTCCGTCCAACTCGCCCGGAATTTCCTGGTAGATTTTGTCGGCGGTCGGATTGAACTTGCCCAACGAATCGCGGTCGGCAACGTAAATAATCTGGTCTTTGCCGGCGCCCACTGCCACGTGCCGATTCTGCCCTGAATTATCCTTGAGGTCGGGAAGCAGGATGATGCCGCCGGAACCAAGATCTTCGTCCGTATTGGATTCTGAAATCGTGTCGTGCATCGTGAAGTAGTCAGCGACTCTGAGCTTCCCGCCGCTCGCTGTGATTCTCACAAATGCGTTTCCGAAATCGCTCCGCGAGGGAAATCCATTCGGATCGAGCGAAGTCTCGAAGGTGCCATTCGCCGTGAGGAGATAAATATTCCCGGACGAGTCCGCGGCCGGGCCATCGCCACTCATCCACGTGGAGCCTTCATTGCCATTGGGAGTCAGGTTCAGCACGGCGGCTTGCTTCAAGGTGGTGGCGCTATATGCAATCACCCAGCCCGTATAGGGATCCTCGTCGCAATGGGAGCTCCACGTTGTATAGATCGCGCCGTTAAGCAGCAGGAGCGCCGCTCTTTCCTCATACTGCTTCGGATCGAAGAGCACGTTTCCATTCTTGCTGCCCGCACCCGTTCCCGGGAAAGAAGCGCTGATCGTCTGCGGGCTGCCCGGCAATTCCGCACCGGATGCGAGATCGAGCGCGTGGAGGCGCTGAAAATACTTGCCGCCGCGGTCCTTGGACATTGCCACGATATAAATCGTGCCGTGCGGACCAGCTTTTGCGTCGATCACAGGCGTCGAGGTGATGCCGATTTCAGGAGCGACCTGGCCGCAATTGCGGGCGTCACTGGTTGTTTCGCCCATGCCGAGAAGGGAAGCTTTCCAAAGTTGGGAATAATTGTCCGCATCGAACGCATAGGCCAGATCGTGTTCCGTGACGACGAAGACCACGCGATGGCCGGCGCCCGCCATATTCACGTTTGAAACGTAAAGCGGCTCGGCATCGACGCGGCCTTGCACGCGCAAAAAGCTGACCTTTCCAAAGCTCGCGGCATTTACATTGGCGGTGGTGAGAATTCTTTCGCTCAAGTACTGGCCGGTGCGCGCATTGTCATTGTGATAGGTGAGCACGTCTTCCGTGCCAAGCGGGGACGCCCCGGCTTGCTTCACGGCGGGTGAAGTGGGGTCCGGCGTGCCGCTTTGCTGATCGTGACCGCAGCCTGAGATGGCAATCTCCAAGGCAAATAAGCCCACTAGAAACAGCACCCGCGCTCGAAACATCGGACGACTCATCAGGCAAACCCTTTTCTTTGATCGGATTCATTCCAGCTTGGAAATTTCGAAGGCCGGAAAATAGCTGCTTCCTATATTAAGGGAAACGTTGGAAAGGACCAACGCCGAGGGCCAACTTAGGACGCAGAGAAGGTCTAAACAGTTTCCGTTTCGGCAGCGGCGGCCTGCTGTTTTCGCGGAACGGTGGCGCGAGCCGCCGGCTGCCGGGTTCGCCGGTAAATCCAGTCGCCCAATCTCCAGGCGAGGAGCACCGCGACAATGGCGCCGTATGCGAGCGGGCGGCGAACGTCCGACTTCACGAGCCAGTAGTAGTGGATTACGCCAAGCGTGGCGGTCACATAGATCAGGCGATGCAGAAGTTGCCAGCGTTTCCCGCCCAGGCGCCTGATCATTCCGGCCGTCGACGTTACAGCGAGAGGTATCAACAGCACAAAGCCGAGAAATCCGACCGTAATGAAACGCCTCTTCAGGACGTCGCCCCACATTTCGTGCCAGTTAAAGAAATGGTCGATGGCGAACCAAATCGTGAAATGCAGGCAGACGTAGAAAAACGCGAACAATCCCAGCATCCGGCGAAAGCGAATGAGCTGGGGCACGTGCAGCATTTTCCTCAGGGGAGTAACAGCGAGAGTGATCACGATGAATCGGAGGGTCCAGTCGCCTGTTGCGTGAGTGAAATACTCGATAGGGTTGGCGGTGACGTCTCCCTGAAACGCCTGCCATCCGAATATCGCGGACAAAAGTTGCAATGCCAGCAAGATGGCGGGCGAAAGGCAAAGAAGAAACACCACGATCTTTGTCCATTTGTTGGTAAGAACAGAATTCACGATGGCCGGCATCGGCTCAGTAGTACTTCTTGAGGTCCATTCCCGTATACATACTCGCGACCTGGTCCCCGTATCCGTTAAACATCAGAGTAGGCCGTCGCAGGAACTCGCCGAGGCGCCGTTCGGAGGCCTGGCTCCAGCGAGGATGGTCCACCTTCGGGTTCACATTTGAGTAGAAGCCATATTCATGGGCGTTGGCGATATTCCAGGTCGTGGGCGGCTGGTCCTTCACAAAACGAACCTTGACGATCGACTTTATGCCCTTAAAGCCGTATTTCCAGGGAATTATCATTCGCACGGGAGCGCCATCCTGGTTGGGCAGCGTGTCGCCATACATACCTACGCAGAGAAGCGTCAATGGGTTCATGGCCTCGTCCAAGCGCAAGCCTTCCACGTACGGCAGGTCGATTCCGGCTTGTCGACCCAACGGCATCTGCTTCGGATCGTAATAGCTTTGAAAAGCGACATATTTCGCTTTCGCGGTCGGCTTCACCAGATTCGCCAGCGTGCTGAACGAATAACCTATCCACGGCACAACGATTGACCATGCTTCCACACAGCGCATCCGGTAGATGCGCTCCTCGAGCGGCACAAGCTTCAAAATTTCGTCCATCGTAAAAGTGCGTGGCTTCTCCACTTCGCCTTCGACGGACACGCTCCACGGCGATGTTACGAAGTTCTTGGACTCCTCGGCCGGGTCGCCCTTGTCGACCCCAAACTCGTAGTAATTGTTGTAGTGGGTCGCGTCGGTGAAGGGAGTGACTTTCTCACCCGTCGTGCTGAGGGGGCTCTTGGTTACGCCGTTCAGATGCACCGGAACGGACCCCGTTGCCGGACCAGCCAGAAGTCCTGGGAATTTCTTCCAGGCCGCCACCGCCCCCGTCGTTGCCAGAAGCCCGAGCAAAAAATTCCGCCTTCCCATATAGAGGGCTTTGGGGGTGACATCCTTATAAGTCAAATCAGGCTTCCGCTTAATGAGCATCGCTACCTCCCAATTCCAGCTTGTGGGATACCTCTCAATAATATACGCGTTCTACAGTAGTGTAGATGCGAAAACTTAGCTTTAAGGCTATAAAAAGCACGACCCGAGGATATTACGCGGCGTCCAGTTCCCGCAGCAAAGCGGCCCTCAGGCGTTCCTGATGCTCCGGCGTGAGCTTCGCTCCCGAGGAGGTGAGATAGAAGACGTCGATTGCCATTTGGCCTTCCGTTTCAATCAAGGCGATCTCGATGTTGCACTTTTCACGCGAAAACTGCGAACTGATGCGGTGCAGCAAGCCGGGCTGGTCCTGCGTGATCACCTCGACGAGAGTGCTGTGCGGCGAACATTCGTCGTCGATTTCAATCTTTGTCTCGACCTTGACTTTCGGGACAATATTTTTTTCAGCTCGGAACCGATCGCGCAGCATGCGATTCAAATCCGCATTGTCGAGCAGGACGTCGCGGATGCTTGCCTTGAAACGCTCCCATTCGGGCAGATTGAGCTCAAGCGTGCGGAAACGATCCGTGAAAAAGAATCGGTCCACGACGATTCCGGCCCTGTTTGAGAACGCCGACGCCTTCACAATATTCATTCCCCAAGCCGCGAGCGCGCCGGCCATTTTGGCGAACAAGAACGGCCGGTCCAAGGTGACCAGCGTGAGTTCGTACCAATGGCGCCCGCGCGTCAAGCCCAGTTGCACGGGGTCTTCCGGGACGTGGCTGGCCATCTCCATCTGCGCGATGATCTCGCTGGCGTTTTGCGTGCGGAGATACCGGCGCGGCAAGCCTTCCAGAAACGTTTCGAGCCTTTTTCCGGCCGCGGGAGCCAGCGTGCGGAGGTGGTTCATCACCTCGTCGTCTTCATCAACGTGGAGGCGTTCGTCGACACTCCGGAGCATAAAGTTTGCGGTGCCGATGTAGAGCTGCCAGATGTTCTCCGCCTTCCAGGGAGTCAGCGCTTCCGGATTCACCGCTTTGATGTCCGCATAGGTGAACAGACACAGCATCTTCAGCCGCTCGGGCGTGCCCATTTTTTCCGCGATTTGATGGATCGTGCCGGGATCGAAGATGTCGCGCCGCAAAGCGCCGCTCAATTCGAGATGGCGTTCGATGAGGAACAAAACCGTCTCGCAGTCAGGAGGATCCAAATCAAGGCGTCGCAAGCAGCTTTTCGCGACCTCGATGCTGCCTGCCACGTGGTCGTCGGGCTTCGAGCCCTTGCCGGTGTCGTGAAGCAACAAAGCGAGGTAAAGCAGGTCGGGCTGCTCGACCTCATCCAGAAGCTCGGCATACCGCTGGTCCCAACTCGATTGGGACTGTCGCAGGCGGTGGAGATTTTCAATCGCGACAAAAGTATGCTCATCCACCGTGAAGCGGTGGGAATAGTCACGAATGACGAGCGAATCGATGCACTTCATCTCCGGCAACAATAGGGTGAGCAGCCCCAGTGCGTGCATGGCGCGCAGCGCATCCGCAGCGTGAGGAGCCTGCAAAATTTCCTGCAGATAGTGCCAGAGTTCAGCGCCGCGCGGCGGAGACTCCGCGAGAGACGCCAAACCCTGCTCCAACTGGTGCTCGGCGGTCGAACTCAGATTCAAGCCGTGACGCGCCATGAAACGAAAAGTCCGCAGCGGCAATTGAGGGTCGCTCGCCGCGTCAGGATTCTGGAGAAAGATGCGGCCGTCCACCACGGCGAACTCCGAATTCGAGAGTCGCGAGCGCAGATTCTGGAACTGCTTGTAAAGGGACGGGCGAGCTGCCGGAAATTCGTCGAGAAGCTGCAAGGCAACATGATGAATCGAGCGCGCATGTCCGAAATAAACGCGCATCCACTCCGCGGCGCTCGGCGAACGCGCGTCCGGCAAGCCGATTTTTCGAGCGGCCGCTTCGTCCTGCGCCGCCCAGGCAAGAGTGTTATCGTCGCGCGTATGCCGGAAATGAAGAAAGCACCGCACGGATATCAGGAAATCGAGAGCGGCTTCGAATTGTTTCCGCAGCGGCGCCGGAAAAACCGATTTCTCCTCGGGCCAGCCTCCCTTCTCATCGACAGCGGAAATCAGCGCGAGCCAGCTCGCCAGATTGTAGTCCCGCATCCCGCCGGGTCCGTCTTTCACATTCGGCTCGAGATGAAAGACCGTATCCCCGAATTTCGAATAGCGGCTTCGAGTTAGATCCGCCAGGCGCTGCACGATAGCGCGGGATTCCCGATTCACCACCTTGGGGATCACTTTTTTCTGGAGGCGTGCAAAGAGGCTTGCGTCACCGGCGAGGTAACGGCAATCCAGAAGCGAAATCGTGAATTCAACATTGCTCGGATCAAACCGCTCGCATTCGGCAAGCGTGCGAGTCGCGGGACTCAATTTCAAGCGAAGGTCCCAGATCTCCTGAGAGAAATTCCGGATGCGGTCTTTGAAATCACGTTCTGTGCCGCCGCCCGCGTGGAGAAAGAGAATATCAACGTCGGAATGGGGGAACAGCCACCGCCGTCCAAATCCTCCGAGGGCGACAAGAGCAAAATCCTTAGGCTCCCGGGGATCGGAGGCGATTAATTCCCGCCAGAGACGCAGAGCGATGGATTCGACGAGCGAGGTCCGGACGAGGACCGCGGCGCGGCCGTCGCCATTGTCCGAAAAATCACTTTCGATGCGCGCGGATTCGGCCGCGTACAAATCGCGCAATTCGCTCGCCAATGAAGATCCCGTAGCCATAAGAAAATGACTGAACTTTCCGCCCGTAGTCGGTTTCGCTCTGGAATACCCATTCCCAGTGCTCTTTGAATTGCGCGGCTCAGAGTAAACCTCAATTATAGAGCGCCGTCGCCCCGTTCGTCATTGCGAATTCGAATGGCGTCATCGATCCTGCTGGTAAAGATCTTTCCGTCCCCGATCTTTCCCGTTCGCGCCGCCGAGATGATCGCCTGCACGACCTTTTCAACCATCTCGTCGTGGACGACCATCTCGATCTTGATTTTGGGAATCAGATCTACGGTGTATTCCCGGCCGCGGTAGAACTCGGTGTGGCCCTTCTGTCGCCCATGGCCGCGCGCCTCCAGCACCGTCATGCCCTCGACGCCGATCCCGTGGAGCGCGTCCTTCACCTGGTCCAGTTTCGACGTTTGAATCACCGCTTCAACTTTTGTCATTTCGTCTCGTCTCGATTCTTTGCAAATGTGCTCCGCACGACACGGAAGAGTACGCCGAAATGCGAAGCTTCGCTACGCCGATGTCTCCCAGTAATAACCTTCCTCGCCGTGCTGGGAGAGGTCGAGGCCCTGGCTTTCGTCTTCCTCTTCAACCCGCAGGCCGATGCCAAGGTCCACGATTTTCAGAATGATCAAAGTTCCGACGATCGCCAGCGCCCAGGCGATGCCAATACCCACGACCTGATTGAGGATTTGGTGCACATTTCCCTCTAAGGCGCCCGAAGCCAGAACACGACCGCTCGAATCCTTAAAGATTGGGTTGACGGCACTCGATGCGAAGATGCCCGTCAACAGAGCGCCGATGGTTCCTCCGGCTCCATGGACTCCGAAGGCGTCCAAGGAATCGTCATAGCCGAAACGGGACTTCACGCCGGTAACCATCCAGAAGCAGAAGGCCCCGGCGATAAGACCAATCACGAGCGACGACATCGGACTCACGAAACCGGAAGCCGGTGTGATTGCAACCAATCCAGCAACAGCTCCCGAGATCGCACCGAGAGCGCTGGGCTTTCCTCTGACCCACCATTCCGCGGCGACCCAGCCCACCACTGCCGCAGCCGCCCCGAAGTGAGTCGCCACAAAAGCGCTCGTAGCCAGACTTCCCGCCGATAGAGCGCTGCCTGCGTTGAAGCCAAACCAGCCAACCCACAGCAAACACGCCCCGATGAAACTGATCACCACGCTGTGCGGGGGCATGTTTTCTTTCGGATAACCTAGACGCTTCCCCAGATAAAGAGCGCATACCAACGCAGAAACTCCGGAGGTGATGTGCACCACGGTGCCGCCCGCAAAATCAAGGGTCGGGAAGATTCCGCCAAGCGACGCGTTCAGCAGCCCTCCCTTGCCCCATACCATGTGAGCCATGGGGTCGTAAACGAACAGCGACCATAGCGTCAGAAAAGCGAGCATGGCGCTGAATTTCATTCGTTCAGCGAAGGCACCGGTGATCAGCGCAGGCGTGATGATCGCGAACATTAGTTGGAATATCATGTATGTCTGAACCGGAATTGTTGCGGCGTAATCCGGGTCCGGTTGGGCGCCCACGCCGCGCAGGCAAATGTTGTGTAAGCCACCGATGAAGCTGTGCCCCGAACCGAACGCCAGACTGTACCCGACGAGCGCCCACAAGACCGTGATCACCGCCATCATGGCAAAGCTTTGCATCATCGTGCTGAGAACGTTCTTCTTGCGGACCAGCCCACCGTAGAACAGAGCGAGTCCCGGTCCGGTCATCAGGAGCACGAGGGCCGAGCTTGCCAGCATCCAGGAGTTATCAGCGGAACTCTTTGCATCGGCGACTTCCTTCTCTACCGCCGCGAGACCGTCAACGTGAATATCGGGGGCGATGAGGGTTGCAATGCCTGTGGGCATCGCCGACGGCGAAGTGCCGCCACTGTCCGCTGCTTCCGCGAACGAGATTATCGGCGCGCAACACATGAAGCACAGGAGAATGGCCAACCGTTGAATCAGATGTTTTCTCATCGAGGAACCTTAGCCTTCTCCGCCGGCAGAGCAAGCGATTGCTATGCGCTCAGCTTCGACGGAAGTTTATTTTTTAGTGCACGTCATCAGGAACTGCCGGCTACTTGCGGCGGCATTATACACGCTCGTGGAGTTCTTGCGATGGATCGAACGCGGAAACCAAACGAAAAATATCGGTTAATATTTACGAAGTGTTTATGAGTCCGTCGTTGTGTGTTGAAAGTTTGGAGTACCGGCGGGAGCCAATCGTTCGGCGGTTTGTCAAAGGCCTCGGCGCCCCGCCAGAGCTGGGGAACTCGTGGGAAGTTTGCGGTCGGCGGGGTCCCAGTCATCGGGTGGGAAATGTATGCGCCAGAACTGAGGGCACGGACGTAAGAACTCGAGTCCGACCTCCACCTTGGCGTTGTCGCTTTGCGCAAGAAAAGTCACGGTGCAAATTTGCTCGTCCGACGTGACGGGATTGATAATCGTTACTTGTTCTCCTCGCATAACCGCGGTGGAGAGGCGCAGCATGCATCCATGCGCGCTGACCGCGGCCGTCAGGCTTTTTTCTTCGAAGGTCTCCCTTCCGCGCTTCCCGCGAATGATCACAGGCATGGCAATTTGAACGCGGCGGGACCTGCGGTTTTCTGTCGTACGATCTCCCGCGGGCGCTATCGGCATTTTTGAGTCGGGCACCTGAGTCTCCGGGAGCTTGGGCTGTGATCGACTCCCCTACTGAAACAATCGTCAGGCGCGCCCGTTACGTTAATCCCCCCGCTTTAAACAAGCTTTCAAGTGCCGCAATTCCTTAACGGTCGGAATGAACGCACCCGTCCGGGGTTTTTCCGCCGTGATCCAAAATGGAAGGAATGATGCAATTTGGGGTACTGCTGGGAGGGACTGGAGGAGTTAGGGGGCTTAATCTATTCGTTGTGCAGACACAAAAAAAACGGACCGGCGCTTGCCGGTCCGCCTTCTCGACTAGAGGCTAGTGACGTTCGCAGCCTGCAGACCCTTGGGACCCCGCGTGACTTCGAATTCAACCGCCTGGCCTTCGTTCAGCGATTTGTATCCCTCCGCCTGAATGGCCGAGAAATGGACGAAAACGTCCTCGCCGGACTGGCGCTGGATGAACCCAAAACCCTTGCTGGCATTGAACCACTTCACTGTTCCTTGTTCTCTCACTGATTTACTCGCTTTTTTTTAAGCTATTTGCG
>Ga0182024_10012750_pt1 | contig 16571 bp, 9 predicted proteins | sample P32metaG_FD_120480 | JGI IMG/M metagenome (GOLD analysis project Ga0182024, IMG submission 120480) | Permafrost microbial communities from Stordalen Mire, Sweden - P3-2 metaG (Illumina Assembly) | ecosystem: Environmental > Terrestrial > Soil > Wetlands > Permafrost | place: Sweden: Stordalen... | reverse complement strand
GCGAACGCTGCAGAAGCCGATGGGCATTTGCCAGATTTTCTTCGCGACGATTACTCTTGAAGCGCTTGCGATCATCATCGGGGCGGCCGTGCTGACAATTACGCATGGTGACGTAAGCAGCGCCATCTATCGCTCGATTTGCGCCTTCGGCAACAGCGGATTGTGGATCGGCGCCGCACCCGCGATTGATGCGCCGTCAACTTATCTTGCGCTCTTGCCGCTCTCGATCATCGGCGGGCTTGGACTGCCGGTGATGATCGATTTGCATCAGTCGATCCTGGGCCGGTCAGAGCTGAGCGTTCACTCGCGCGCGGTGCTGAAACTCACCGCCGCCGCGTTCTTGATTGGCTTTGCGCTGCTGATTGCAGCGCAGATTCCGGCCGTCGGCAACGGCGGCTGGCCCGCGTGGCGCAGCACGCTCGCTTCCTGCGCGACCTTTTCAATCAACGCCCGCACCGCGGGAATCCCGTTCGAAACACCCGCCGTCTTCACGGCGGCGGGACAGTGGATCCTGATGCTGATCATGATTGCCGGCGCTTCGCCGGCGGGAATCGCGGGCGGCCTAAAGCTAACAACCTTTTGGCACCTGTTCACCGGCACGCGCGACGCGCTGGCCGGCCGAGCCGTGCGCCGCTCCGCCGGCATCGCGGCGGTGTGGGTCGGGCTTTATGCGTTGGCCGTCTTCATCGGCATGGTGCTGCTGGCCCAAAACGTCCCCCAAATGTCCGGCGACCGCCTGCTGTTCATCGCCATCAGCGCCACTTCCAACGTCGGCCTATCGCACGATCCGATCGCCATCACCGGGCCAGGGTTGATGGTGTTGTCGGTCCTCATGCTTTTTGGAAGACTAGCGCCGATTGCGATTCTCTGGTGGACCGCCCGAACGACGCGCGGGGTGGATGTGCTGGTGTGAGGGAGGATTAGCTTTGTGTAAACCGTCGGCTGGCTTTCTGCCGCGTCGTGTAATGCGGAACACTTTTGAGCCCGACCTCGCGTGTAGATTCGAGCTATCGGCCAAAAGCTGGCAGATGCTCGCAGTGTCCATCGCGGACCTCCTGAAATTGCGGATCGCGTGCCCTTCAGTTCGTTCAACGAATAGGAACGCCTGAATGTCCGATTTTCTTTGGCAGGTAGCCCGTGGTCCTGGCCCGGCGAGCCAGAGCAGCAGGCTTATCGGTACGGTTCAAAATGGGATCTCGTCATCGCCAAAAATGCGCGGCGTACGGGGCGAATTAGTTGGTGGGTCGGGCACGCTGAAATCGTCCACAAAACCTTCTTCGTCCTCCTCCTCGTCGAAATATTCGACGCCGAACTGCCGTGCGATGTCAGGATCCGTTGGATAAATATCGAAACAAAACCCGGCCCCATCGCAGCCATCAATGGGGCAAACCCACGTTCCACCATCGAAGGATTCCGAATCGGGTTGCCACTGAATTCGGTCCGACATGTAGACGTTGCCGCAGTGGATGCAATACACCTCAACCGGCATCCTCGGCGGACCCATCGGATCATCTTCCGGTGGCGGAGCATCATGCGGGGCAACCATGACGCCAATCATACCACCTCCGCCAGCTGACCAAGGCAGTGATATGATCAACGCGTCCGCTTCCCCTATCTCATATCGGGGAAATCAAAGGCGTCGGGAGTAACGTCCACTGCGTCCCGATTGCGTCCCCGTATCACCTCCCGACAACAAACGAAGAAACAGCGAGCTGGAGTGCCTTTTTGGGCGTTCTACTGTCTGTCATCTGCGAGAGCTCTGACTAATCGGAAGCGATACCACCTCGCTCCTGGCTGAGAATCGGGTATCGACACAATCAATTCTCCATTTCGCACTTCAGCATTGACCGAGTCCCGATTCTCTATGCCCGAGGATTCGAGCTGTGCGCCGATCGAGACCATTTGGAGCGTGAAATGAATATCGACGATGGGGAGTAACATCGGAGAGCTCTGATCCACTGCTTGATCACCAGGTTGTCCCCATCGCGGAATCCACCCAATTCCGTTGAGATAGGTCGGTTCCGATCGACCGCTCATCAATCCTGGTTTGGCCGACTGATCTGATACGTGTCGCCAGTACAGACCGCGCGACGACACATGCAATTCTGAATCACCATCGATTAGCGCACTGACCGTGATGGACTGGACAGCGGATGAAGCACCTTTTGCTGGAATCATGCTGGCGATGAGCGCCTTTGCGGCCAGAATTCGAGCCGCTTCGTCTACGTTCTTGGCTTGCGTCGATTGTCTTAACGCAAAGTCCAGATCGGACTGGTATGATTTGTCGGCCGCAAGCACGCTATTCGCATAGGCTTCAGCGGCTCTCTTCATAGCGGCATCGTGTCGCTGCGAAGCCTCTATGGCTTTGTCGCCTTTTGGAAGATCCGAGGGCGTTCGGAGCATCTCAGAAATTGATTTCTTTGCTTCGCTGATTCGGACCACCTCATCAGCATCTTCCGCTCGCATCGCCAATTTCGCCGCGATGTCGAGGTTTGCCAAATAAGCCTTGTCGGCCGCGACGGCCGACTTCGCGTATGAGTCGGCGGCGGTCTTGAAGGCCGTAGCGTGACGCGACGCCGCGGCAACAGCACGTGCGCTCCTTGGTGGCTCAACAAGCATCAGATCCTGAGCTTGCAGAGCGCTAACGCAAAGAAGCAGAATGAGAACTGGAGACAGGACGCGCATTGCTGAATCCTAACCCTCAGATAGGACCAGGCGAAGCTTCTACCCGACTACATTATAAAGCAAAACACCCGAGCCGGTTAAGAGGGCTCGGGTGTTTGATGTCACTTCAGTTAATCCATCTCGATCAGGTCGCATCCGAACCCGACTTGGCGAGTTGACGATCATCTTTACGTTCGGTCGTCGTGAACGTCTCGAAGTAGAGATGTTTGTTGCCGTCGTCTTCGGTTTTCACGGTGATCTTGATCAGGTCTTTGCCCTTGAAGTTGCCGCGGAGGATTTCTTCCGAAAGCGGATCTTCAACGTGTTGTTCGATCGCGCGACGCAGAGGGCGAGCGCCGAAGTCGTTGTTGGTGCCCTTGTCGATCAAGAACTCCTTGGCTTCTTCGGTGATCTCAATCCGCAGGCCGTGATCGACGAGCCGACGCGTGACCTTCTTCAATTCGAACTCGACGATTGACTCGAGGTTCGTGCGGCTCAGCGGACGGAAGACGATCACGTCGTCCAGGCGGCCGATGAATTCCGGCCGGAAGTAGCGCTCCAGCTCCTTCATGACCGTCTCTTTGATCATCTGGTACGTGCGTTCTTCAAGAACGCCCTTGCCCTTCGGACGCAGGCCGAAGTCGGGTCCGCCGCCCTTGATGAGATCGGAGCCGATGTTGCTCGTCATGATCATGACGACGTTGCGGAAATCGACGTGCCGGCCGAACGAATCGGTCAGGCGGCCTTCTTCCATGATCTGTAGGAGCATGTTGAAGACGTCGGGGTGCGCCTTCTCGACTTCGTCGAGCAGGACCACGCTGTACGGACGGCGGCGGATTCGCTCGGTGAGCTGGCCGCCTTCCTCGTAGCCGACGTATCCCGGAGGAGCGCCGATCAGCCGGCTGACGTTGTGCTTCTCCATGTACTCGCTCATGTCGATCTGAATGAGCGCGTCTTCGTCGCCGAACATGAACTCGGCCAGCGCCTTGGAGAGCAGCGTCTTGCCGACGCCGGACGGGCCAAGGAACAGGAACGAGCCCATCGGGCGATGCGGATCTTTCAGGCCGCTGCGGGCTCGGCGGATCGTCTTGCTGATCGCCTTGATCGCTTCATCCTGGGAGACCACGCGCTTGTGCAGCTCGTTTTCGAGTTCGAGCAGGCGCTGGGCTTCTTCTTTCTCAAGGCGCGTGAGCGGCACGCCGGTCATCTTGCTGACGACTTCGGCGATGACTTCCTCATCCACCACGCCGTCGACTTCCTTGGATTTCTCGCGCCACTGCCGCTGCATCTCCTCTTTCTTGGCCCGCAGCGCCTCGGCCTGATCGCGCAGCTTGGCGGCTTCCTCGTACTCGGCATTCTTGACCGCCTCGTCCTTGGAAATTGAAAGACGTTCAATCTGCTCTTCCAGCTCCGCCAGATTCGGCGGCTTGGTCATGCTACGAAGGCGGATGCGAGCACCCGCTTCGTCGAGCACGTCAATCGCCTTATCCGGCAGCGCCCGGCCGGTGATGTAGCGGTCGGACATCTCAACGGCCGCTTCGAGGGCGGCGTCGAGAATCTGCACGCGGTGGTGCGCCTCATAGCGATCACGCAGGCCGCGGAGGATTTCCAGTGCGTCGGCCTTGCTGGGCGGTTCCACCGTGATCGGCTGGAATCGACGAGCCAGGGCGGCGTCCTTTTCGATGTACTTGCGGTATTCGTCGAACGTCGTGGCGCCGATGCACTGAATCTCGCCGCGGGAAAGGGCGGGTTTCAGCACGTTGCTGGCGTCGATCGCGCCTTCAGCGCCGCCGGCCCCAACCAGCGTATGTAGTTCGTCGATAAACAGAATCACATTCTTGGCGCGACGAACTTCGTTCATCACCGCCTTGATGCGCTCTTCAAACTGGCCGCGATACTTCGTGCCGGCGACCATCATCGCCAGGTCGAGCACGACGATGCGGCGGTCGTGCAGAATCTCGGGAACGTTGCTGCTGACGACCATCTGCGCCAGACCCTCGACGATCGCCGTTTTGCCGACACCGGCTTCGCCCAGAAGAACCGGGTTGTTCTTCTGACGACGGCAGAGGATCTGGATAACGCGTTCAATTTCATTCTTGCGGCCAATGACCGGATCGAGCTGGCCTTCCCGGGCCAGTTCGGTCAGGTCGCGGCCGAAACTATCCAGGGCCGGAGTCTTGCTCTTGCCCTTGGAACTCTGTTTTTCCTGTGCTGGTTCTTCAGTTTCCACACCGGCTCCTAGAAGGTTGAGAACCTCCTCCCGCACTTCTTCGAGCTTCAGCGATAGATTCATGAGCACCTGAGCGGCCACGCCGTCGTGCTCGCGCAGCAAGCCAAGCAGCAAGTGCTCGGTGCCGACGTAGTTGTGGTTCAGGTTGCGCGCTTCCTCAATCGCGTATTCGATGACTTTCTTGGCCCGTGGCGTCTGGGGAAGCTTACCCATCGTCACCATGTCCGGACCGCTCTTGACGAGCTTTTCGACTTCGAGCCTTACTTTTCGAAGGTCTACATCGAGATTTTTCAGGACATTGGCGCCGACGCCGCTCCCTTCTTTCACCAGGCCAAGGAGGATGTGCTCGGTCCCGATGTATTCGTGGTTGAATCGCTGGGCCTCCTGGTTGGCCAGCGCCATGACTTTTCGGGCCCGATCCGTAAACCGTTCGAACATGTCCATCTCCTGTTGGCCGGCACGACCAGGCCGACCCCTCATCTGTTTGGGAGCATCGAACTCCCGGGCGGGTAACTCCGCCGGAACGAACCGTCGCCGGCGGAATCGAGAGAAGCCGGAAAGGAAGGTGTTTACGCCTCCCACCCGGCTTGGTCCGTATCAGGAGATACGGCCGATCCGACTGCGAAGTTCTGTCGCGATTGTAGACCCGCTGTGGTGCTAATCAAGACGCACCAGCCGAGCCAGAATCCAGCGCAGCAACACGCTTCCGCTGGTTTATCGGCTTTGTCTTCACTCCGTCTGAACCAACCATACAGGGCGGCGCGACGAAATGAATTGTGCTTTGCCAGTCGTGCGTCCGATGCCAATTGTGCCGGTTGGGTGTCCCGGTTATCACTCAACCAGCACCGTAAGACCTTTTCCCAGTCAGGTTCCTTGTCAGGCGAGAAGTATTGATGAGCTGGATTCACCAGGCGCTGGACCTCTTTCTGCACCTTAACACCCATCTGGATTCGGCTGCCCAGAATTTGGGATACTGGCTGTATCTGCTGCTGTTCGCGATTGTTTTCTGCGAAACGGGCCTGGTAGTGACCCCAATCCTGCCCGGCGACTCGCTGTTATTCGCCCTGGGTGCGCTGGCAGCCGGTGGAACTACCGTGAAATTGCCGGTCGTAGTGATCGTGCTGTGTATCGCGGCCAACTGCGGCGACTTCGTGAATTACCTGATCGGCTATCGCCTGGGCCCCAAAGTCTTCAGCCGCGAATCGTCCTGGTTCCTGAATAAGAAGCATCTAGCCGAAGCCCAGGCCTTCTACGACCGCCATGGCCGCAAGACCATTATCCTCGCCCGCTTCGTTCCAATCGTTCGAACGTTCGCGCCGTTTGTGGCCGGCATAGGCCGCATGCCCTTTGCACGCTTCGCGACATTCAGCATCGCTGGCGGGATTTTCTGGGTCGTCAGCGTCTCAACAGCCGGTTACTTTTTTGGCAACATCCCCATCGTCAAACGCAATTTCGAGGTGGTGATTCTTGCTGTCGTCGCGATCAGCGTGATTCCGGCAGTGGTTCACACACTCAAGTCGCGAAGAACCTCAAGTCCCACAGTGCATGCGACGTGAAATTCCCTCCATCCGTATTCTGCCGATGAGCGACAAGCTCGATGGCTTTCGCGGGCGGAGCATCGAAGACGTGCAGAAGGACATCTTTCTGTCGAAACTGCCGGCACGCAAGGGTTGCTTTCGCTATCGATCCAGCGGGTTGAACGCCAAGCCGGAGACGGTTGTCTTGTTTCAGTTCAAGGCGCGGATCATTGCCAGCGCGGTTTTTCTTCGTGACGAGAAATTCGATGAGTCGATCGACGGGTGCGGCGGCGCGATGTTCTTTGACGTGAAGTCATTCCGCACGTTCAAGCCGCTCGACGTTGAAGCGATGCGCAAGGTATGGCCCAGCTTCAGGGGATTTGGCCATGTCAAACAATATCTCAACCCCACGCTCTACGGCCAGTTCAAACGACGGCTGAAGCAGGTGGCCTCGCCAGAAGCATGAAAGCTCAGGCCCACCGATCGCGCCTCGCTTGAATGCCGTCATCATCCGTGAATAATGCGCTCGGGATCGCAATCGATTATGACTTCAGCGCAAATCCGTCAGCAGTTCATCGATTTCTTCGTCCAGAAGCACGGCCACACGTTCGTGCCAAGCTCGCCGGTGGTGCCGTTGGATGATCCGACGCTGCTGTTCACCAACGCGGGGATGAATCAGTTCAAGCCGATTTTTTTGGGGCAGGAGAAGCGAACCTACACGCGGGCGGTGAATACGCAGAAGTGCATTCGAGCCGGCGGCAAGCATAACGATCTGGACGATGTTGGCCGTTCGCGCCGGCACGGCACGTTCTTCGAGATGCTTGGCAATTGGTCATTCGGCGACTATTTCAAGCGCGGCGCGATTGAAATGTCCTGGGAGTTGCTCACGCAAGTCTGGAAGATGGACCCATCGCGCCTCCATGTGACGTGCTATGAAGGGGACGAGAAAAACGGAATCCCGCGCGACAACGAGGCGGCGCAAATCTGGAAAGAAGTCGCCGGCCTAAGCGACGATCACATCCATTTCCTCGGCAAGGAGAACTTTTGGGAGATGGGCGACACCGGCCCGTGCGGCCCGTGCACCGAAATCTTCATCGATCGTACACCTGACAAAACCGGCGGGCCGTCGGTCATCGCCGGCGACGACCCGCGCGTGATGGAGTTCTGGAACAACGTCTTTATCCAATACAATCGTGATGCCAGCGGCAGGCTCACGCCGCTGCCGGCGCAGCATGTCGATACAGGGATGGGCTTCGAGCGGATTTGCTCGATCCTGCAGGGAAAAGAAGACATGTACGGGATCGATCTGTTCGATCCATTCTTCTCTGCTTTAACTGAATTCACAGGATTCAAATACGGCGGCCGGTTTCCGAAGAACAATTCGCCCGACCCCGTGGCCGAAGCCGCTGATCCGCAGCTTCGTTACGATATTGCGTTTCGCGTGATCGCCGATCACATTCGCTGTCTGACGTTCGCGCTGACCGATGGCGCGGTGCCGAGCAACGAAGGCCGCGGGTATGTGCTGCGCCGCATCCTGCGCCGCGCGGTCCGTTTTGGACGACAGCAGCTTGATCTGCGCGAGCCGTTTCTGTTCAAGCTGGTCGATGTTGTCGTTCAGGCGATGGGCGGGGCGTTTCCGGAATTGAAAGTCGCGCCGGCGAAGGTCGCGGACCTTATTCGCGATGAAGAAACATCTTTCGGCCGCACGATCGATCGCGGCATCGACTTGTTCGAGCAGGCGGCCAATCGTGCTTATACCGACGACGAGAAGATCCTGGTGGTGACGGCTGAAGATGCATTCAAGCTCCACGACACCTACGGATTCCCGATCGACCTGACGCGCATCATGGCCGAGGAACGCGGCATGCGCGTCGATGTCGCCGGCTATGAGACGTTGATGGAGAAAGCGCGCGATCTTGCACGCGCTGGCGGCAAAGGTGAAGACTCCACCCTCGCGCAGCTTTCTCCAGCGGCGCTCGCATCGCTTGCTGATCGAGGCGTTGGGCCGACTGATGATCAGGCGAAGTATGAATTGAAGCCGATCGTCGCCATTGTTAAGGCGATATGGGATGGATCAAGCCTCGTGAACCAGGCGCCTGTCGCGGCGGAGGCCGCGGTGATCCTTGATCGCACGAACCACTACGCCGAGATGGGCGGACAAGTCGGCGACGCAGGACTGATCGTCAATAAGTCGAACGCAGCTTTTCAAGTGGCGACAACGCGAGTCGTCGGCGGCTACGTTCTCCACGTCGGCAGAGCCAATGGTCCACTGAAAGTCGGAGACACCGTTAAGGTGACGGTGGACGCCCGACGGCATAAGACGCAGCAATCTCACACAACGACGCATGTTGCCAACTGGGCGCTTCGCGAAGTGCTCGGCGAAGGCGTTCAGCAAAAGGGATCATTGGTTGATCCCGACAAGCTTCGATTCGACTTCTCCCACGGCAAATCGCTCAGCGATCCCGAGGTCGAGCGCGTCGAAGAGCTCGTCAATCAGGCGATCAAGCAGTCGATGAAGGTCTACACCGACATCGTTCCGCAGGAGAAGGCCCTGAAGATTCACGGCCTGCGCGCCGTGTTCGGCGAGAAGTATCCGCCAATGGTGCGCGTCGTGTCGATCGGCGTACCGGTGAAGGAGCTTATTGCTGAGCCGAGCAACCCCAGGTGGCAAAACTACTCCATCGAATTCTGCGGCGGAACGCACCTCGACAGCACCGGCCAGGCCGAGACGTTTGTCGTCGTCGCGGAAGAGTCAGTCAGCAAGGGAGTTCGTCGAATCGTCGCGCTGACAGGTGATGCTGCCGCCCGCGCGCAGACGCTCGGCAAGTCGGTTGATTCCCTGATTGAAGAAGCCGGCAAGCTTTCCGATGACAAGCTGCCGGAAGTTCTGGCCGCTTTGCAGAAGTCGATTTCATCCGGCGATCTGGCGTTGCGCGCCAAGCGCCGCGCCCAGGCCGCCGTCACGAATCTGCAGGATCGCTATCGCAAGTTCGAGAAGGCGTCGAAATCGCAGTCGCAATCGAGCTTCGATGTCGCCAAAGCATCTGATGAATTGCTCGCCAGCGCGACTCCAATTGGCGGCGGCAAACTCGTCGTCGCGCAGATTCCCGATGTCTCGCAGGATCAATTGCTGGCGCTGACCGATTCGCTGCGAAAGAAAGCGGGTTCCTACGGGATTCTGCTGGCGTCAGCCGCTGATGGGAAAGTGAATCTCGTCGCGGCGGTCAGCGATGACCTGATCGCCAAGGGCCTAAAAGCCGGCGACTGGATTCGCGAAGCCGCCAAAGCCACGGGCGGTGGTGGGGGCGGCCGACCGCAGATGGCGCAAGCCGGCGGTAAAGATCCCGCGAAGATTCCCGATGCGATGAAAGTTGCCCGCGACTACGCGCAAAAGCTGCTGGTCTAGTCGATCCTAATTTCCGAGGTATTGTTGCAGCAGAGCGAGATCGATGTCGTCGACGATGCCGTCGTAGTTAAGATCACCCTCGTCCCATGTGCCGGGCTGGTTCAGATGCGCTTGTAGTATCGCAAGGTCGGCCTGCGTGACGTGCCCGTCGAGATTCACGTCGCCAATTTTTGTCGCGTAGAGCTCGACCGTCTTATACGGCTGTCCCGGCACTACCCCGTCGGCTTGATCCGCGTAGCCAACCGTTAATCCCTGGTCGCGGTTTGCGTTGACAATCGCGGATTGAATCAGATCTTTCGCCAGATACTTGCGAACCAGCGCCTGCAGGGCGGCGCCTTCGGTGTTCTCGTAGCCGATATAGAATCGGTCGCCGAAGATTAGAGTCGTGTTGGCCAAGGGATCGCCCGTGGTTGGGAAATCCCATAATCCCCATGTCCCGCTCAGGTTGACCACGGGTGTGAACGCATCGAAGTTGCCGGGAGTGTAGTTGAGGTACAAGTAGTCGCCCGGATTGTTACCTGCGCTCACATCCAACTCATAGACTCCGCCGAAGCTGACCGACGAACTTCCGGCGGTGAAGAGCCCCTTTGCCAGCCTTGGTCCGGCATCCGGCGACTGAATCGAAAGCTTCGGCTGCGGCGATCCGGCGCCGGTGACGCCGTTAAAGTGCACTTGTGTCTGCGCGGTGCTATCCAGGTCACTGATCGAAAGCTGGTTACTTGTGATGTTAAAGCTCGTACCCGGCATCCGGCCCTCGATGCTCACCATGTCGTTGGCGTCGCCGTTGAAAACAACAGACGCAGGCAAAGCTCCAACTGCCGGGTAGGAAGCTGTCGATGCGGTGAAGGAAGTGACCGTCTCGCTGGACTGATGACCCTCAGTGAACGTGAAGTTGGTTGTCGTCGCGGTCTGGCAAACAATATTCTCCACATCCCAATAAACGCCAGCAGCAGGATCAACTTGGAATGACGCCCCGGTATAATCTGCCGAGTTTGCGCCGGCGGGCGCTTGCGTGAGTGTGCTCGTAGACTGCAGCGTCAATGAATCGAACGACTGACTTGAATCCAGACTCAAACGATTCGTGCCGCCCGTTGCTGTCACGAGCGCCAACGTCCACATCTGCTGCAGCGTGCCATTGCCGAAATTGAACTGGTCCGAGCCGCCGGTGTTATTCCAGTGAAGATTCCCGACAGCACCGGTAGGCATGGAAATCGTGTCATCCCCGCTGCCCGTGTCGATTAAAACGTTGGTAAACGCGAGCGTGATGTCCGCGGGAGCCAAGCCGTGAATCACCGTGGTTGACAAGGTGCTTCCCCGTGTCGCGACGACCTGCCTGGGGATTATGTCGCCGGCGTCACTAATTGTGACTTGCATATTGTCTGCCGACGCATCGATCGTTATCGGTGCTGTGATATTCTGAACGCCGACGGCCGGGTCACCGATCGTCACGTGCGTAACGGAGGGATACTGACCAGAAATGGTCGTGGGGACAACAGTTGCCAACGCGTTGAATGTCTCGCCGACCCCAGCCGACTTGTATTGCACCGCAGACCACTGTCCTGCCGCGTAATCGGTCGTGACGCCGTCGATAATTGTTCGCACACCGCCGTCGGGATCTACCGCTAGAGTTACGTTAGTTCCGCTGACTGTAAGTGTTTGGTCCGAGCTCGTGCCACCTCCCGACGTACCACCACCGGAGCCCGAACCGCCGGACGTGTTGCCTCCGGTGGTACTGCCTCCGGAGGTTGTTCCACCGGATGAGTCACCGCCCGATGGCGTTCCGCCGCCTTGGGCAATCTGCTGAACGATGTCGATGAAATTGATGCGTGTGATGCCGCTGCGCGGGTGGGTAAGTTTCAGCATCCCATCGGTTACCGTGACCGTCTGTGTGCTGGTGATCCAGCGGTGCTTTGCTGTGGTTCGGCCGTTCACGACAATCACGCCGTTGGCTTCTACTGATTGCATGCCGACGGACTGCGAATTACCGGCACTGATTGTCACGGTGTAAGCCCCGTTTGGAACCGCGATTTGCCATAAGCTTCCTCGGCCCTTTTTGTTCATTACCGCGAACGTGTGATCCAACTGTTGTGTGATGGTGGAATTCTTTCCCATGGGACGCGCTGCGGTTTGAGCGCTTTTCGGTCCATTCCAGCCATACGTAAATCCGCTGGATCGCGAGCCGTATACTTGACCCGAATCAGCCACGTAGCCGGATGGCACTGGGCTCTTCGCCGGTTCAAAGTCGACGCGTGCTTCAAACGCTGATGACAGCAGTTGCCGTCGCTCAAGATTTTCAACGGTCATGGGTCTATGCAAGATTCCCCGCCTGTAATGCCACACTGCTAACAGTATGAACCGTATTTGCTGGCGAGGCAAGTCATAAACGTTCCTACCGGACACTGCGGCAAAGACCCGATATTCGGCTCGAGGAGCCGACGTCTCATTTGCCGGGTGAAGATGAGATGTCGTTCGCAATCTGTTCGCTGGCGGTTTGATACCAACCCCGCGGTGCCGAGACGACGCGGTGGAATCCGTTGATCAGGAAAAGCAGTCCGACGACGCCGAGAACCAAGCCGACGTTCCATGGAAACTTGTGTTTCGCGCCCGACGCGATGGTGCAGAGGATGACGCCAAGTTGCAGCGCCGCGAATGAAATCTCAAACCAGAAACTGCTCTCGACGTAATAATCACGACTCTTTTCATATTTGTGCGCGTTTTCTTCCTGTGTGTCCTTATCGCTCGCCTCGCGGGCAGCTTCAGCTTTCATCTGCTCCCCAAGTTGCTGCAGGCCGGTCTGGTTCTGGGAAGGTGATCCGGCCAAAGCGGCGGCAAGCCGCTGCGTCTGCTCGGCCTCGTGCTGCTTCATGCTCTTGGCTTGGTAATACGACCAGGTGTCGTTGACTTTTCCCTGCTCAAGAATCGCCTGGAGGTTGCACGCCCCCCAGCGACCGCTGGAGATCGCCGCGACGACGGCCAGGATCGCCGTGGTGCGGGTGATCCAGGTTTCGACAGCGCTGGGTTCGTTGGCCTTGGATTTGTCGGCGGAGGTCGATGTCGTCATGCCGGCTATTTTGCCAGCGTCGCGACCAGCCGCCAAACCAGGTGAGGGGAAATCGGCCGCGGATGTGTTTTGTTGAACGTGTCGACCAGCTCGTCAAATCGCTTGGTGTAGGGAAGCCGATCGCGTTTGCCGATGTCTTCGCCGAGCGCTTCGCGCAATCGCTGACGATCTTCATCCGAAATCTCCGGCGGAATCGACCGCGCCTCTCCCATCTTCGGAAGCTTGCCACCCTTGCGGATGTTGAGCAGATGCCGCCAGGTTTCGGCTCGGGTCGGCTTCGTCTGCGGAAAGCTTGCGGCGTAGTCGCTATGCAGCTTCTCAAAATGCGGCGTATAGGGCAGATCGTCTGCCGTCCGACCAATCTGCTCGTAAAGCCGAATGAGCAGATCGCGCTTCGCGGAAATCTTCGGCTCGATTCCCGCGAACAACGATTCAGCCGGCTTGGCATCTTCAATCTGATTGTGCCCGGCCTGTTCGGTGCTTCGGTCGATCAACAGCAGGACCGAGCCGAACGGATCTTTGGCAGTCGCACGAAATCCCCGCGCCGCTTGCGCGGGTGGATTGATGAATGTGAGCTTCAGTTCTGCCCGCCGTCGGTACATATCGCGAACATCGTCGACCAGCAGATAGCTGGCTTGGTCCGGCAGGTTTGGGTCATCGTGCAGGATTAGCTCGGTTGCCCCGTCGCCCAGTCGAAAGCTGACGATATGCGCGTCCTTCCGCAGCAACTCGAGCTTCAGGACATCGCGATAGTAATGAGTCGCGCCGGCCAGGCCCTCTACGCGAAGCAGGATTCGGTCAACCTTGCGGAGCATGAATCGATGGAAATCTTACCGGAAACATTCGCACTTTTGCGATTCGGCGGTGTAATAGAAGCGGGAGCGAAACAGTTTTGCGCAAATCCATCGGGTTCATTTCAACCATCGTGCTGGGTATCGCGCTTGGTCCCGCGCGGGTTCACGCCGCGCTGAATTACAGCCGGGACGTGCGGCCAATCCTCGCCGACAACTGCTTCAAATGTCATGGCCATGATGACCAGCAACGCAAGGGCAAGCTGCGCCTCGACGACCCGGCGGTTCTATCGACCCCCGCAAAATCAGGCGCGTTGCCGATCATTGCGGGCAAGCCGGATGAGAGCGAACTGGTCAAGCGGATCACCGAGGCGAATCCTGACGACCGCATGCCGCCGGTGACGAGCAATAAGCATCTGACGCCGGCGCAGATTCAGACGCTGAAGCAGTGGATCGCCGAGGGAGCGAAGTATGAAGCACACTGGGCTTTTGTAGCGCCGGTGCGACCGGACGTTCCTGATGTCGGCGCGGATTGGCGGCGTACGCCGATCGATGCGTTCGTCTTTGAGCGATTGAAACGCGGCGGATTGGAGCCTTCGCACGAAGCCGGCAAGCTGACGCTGCTTCGCCGGCTTTATCTCGATCTGATCGGCATTCCGCCAACCATCGAAGAGACCAATGCATATCTGGCCGACACCAGCGATGGTGCTTACGAGCGCGTCGTCGAAAAGCTTTTGGCTTCGCCGCACTACGGCGAGCGCTGGGGCCGGCATTGGCTCGATGCGGCCCGTTATGCCGATTCCGATGGGTTCGAGAAAGACAAAGCGCGGCTGAACTATTTCTATCGCGATTGGGTGATCAACGCGTTCAATCGCGATCTGCCATACGACCGATTCATCGTCGAGCAAATTGCCGGCGATGAGCTGCCGCATGCCGATCAATCGCAGATCATCGCGACCGGCTTTCTGCGCAACGCGATGCTCAACGAGGAAGGCGGCGTCGATCCCGAGCAGTTCCGCATGGATGCGATGATCGATCGCATGGACTGCCTCGGCAAAGGTGTGCTGGGCCTGACGATCCAGTGCGCCCAGTGTCACACGCATAAGTTCGATCCGCTGACGCAGGAGGAGTATTACAAGCTCTTCGCGTTTTTGAATAACGACAACGAAGCCCAGCCGGTGGTCTACACGCCGCAGCAGCAGATGCAGGCGGCCGATCTCTCGCGGCAGATGCGCGAGATCGAAGGGTCGATCAAGCACCACCACGCGGACTGGCAGGAACAGATGGCGGCGTGGGAAAAGAGCGTCGCCGACGATCAGCCGAAGTGGACCGTCCTCCACGGCCTCGAACATCTCGGCGACAATGCCCAGCGATATCATGAATACCAAGATGGATCGCTGCTCGCGGGCGGATACGCGCCGACGAAATTCAATGAGGCGTTCCGCGTCCGCACGAATGTTCGCAACATCACCGCATTTCGCCTTGAGCTTCTGACGGATCAGAATCTCCCCGCCGGCGGCCCGGGCCGATCGATCTGGGGAACGTGTGCCTTGTCGGGATTTACGGTCGACGCGGTGTCGGCGGATGATTCGAAGAAGAAAGTCGTGGTGAAATTCTCCGGCGCCAGCAGCGATGTCGATCAGCCCGTGCGCGATCTGGAATCGCAGTTCGACGATCGCACGAAAGACAAACGGCGCACCGGGCCGATATCTTTTGCGATAGACGGAGACAAGCTTACCGCGTGGGGTATCGACATCGGTCCCGGCCGGCGGAACCAGGATCGCAAGGCGGTCTTTAACTGCAAGACGCCGATCGATATCGACGGGGATGTGATCCTGACTGTCCATCTCGAGCAAAACCACGGCGGATGGAACAGCGACGACAATCAGAACAACAACCTGGGCCGATTCCGCGTCTCGGTCACGAATGCCGACGGAGACGTGAAAGCTGACCCGCTTCCCAAACGCGTTCGCGAAATTCTGAAGACGCCGGCCGAGCAGCGCAGTGATCAGCAGAACGAAGAGGTCTTCAGCTATTGGCGGACGACGGTTCCCGAGTTCAAAGCCGAGAATGACGCGATCGAAGCGCTATGGAAACAGTGGCCGCAGGGCACGACGACGCTGGCGCTCGCGGCACGCGGCGAGGTGCGCGACACGCACGTGCTGTCGCGTGGCGATTGGCTCAAGCCGCTCCAATCCGTGAACCCCGGCGTGCCATCATTCCTTAATCAATTGCCGTCGGATGCACCGCCGACGCGATTGACGCTCGCCAATTGGCTCGTTAATCCGAAAGCGCCGACGACGGCGCGCGTTTTCGTGAATCGGATCTGGCAGGCGTATTTCGGCATTGGGCTGGTCGCGACGCCGGAGGATTTTGGATACCAGGGCGAGGAGCCGTCGAATCCGCAATTGCTGGATTGGCTGGCGACGGAGTTCATGCAGCCGACGGTTCGTACGCCCGGCGAGAGCGAGTTGACGCCGTGGAGCATCAAGCACATTCAGCGGCTGATCGTGCTGTCGGCGACGTATCGCCAGAGCAGCCACGTGACGCCGGCTTTGCTGGAGAAAGATCCGAACAATCGACTGCTGGCTCGCGGCTCGCGATTCCGCGTGGAGGGTGAGATCGTTCGCGACGTCGCGCTTTCGTCGTCGGGCTTGCTGAATCTGGAGATGGGCGGCCGCAGCATCATGCCGCCGGCGCCGGCGTTTTTGTTCCTGCCGCCGGCCAGCTACGGGCCGTTCCCCTGGAAAGACGAGGTTGGGGCGGAGCGGTATCGACGGGGCGTGTATGTGTTTCGGCGGCGGTCGACGCCATACCCAATGCTGGAGACATTCGACGTTCCGCGGGGTGAATCGTCCTGCGTCCGCCGCGCAAGATCGAATTCACCCTTGCAGGCGCTGGT
>Ga0182024_10012749_pt1 | contig 16572 bp, 15 predicted proteins | sample P32metaG_FD_120480 | JGI IMG/M metagenome (GOLD analysis project Ga0182024, IMG submission 120480) | Permafrost microbial communities from Stordalen Mire, Sweden - P3-2 metaG (Illumina Assembly) | ecosystem: Environmental > Terrestrial > Soil > Wetlands > Permafrost | place: Sweden: Stordalen... | reverse complement strand
CTGTTCTGGAGTCTGGTACCCGCTGTGCTCTTCGTCCTGCTAATGATGAATCAGATCTGGCCCGACGCCTATCGGTTGGCTCGGCTAAAACTTCCGATTCAGTAAAGGATTTTGTTTCCTTCCGTCGAGCCCGAAACTGTGAACATTCGACTATTTAACGCTCCAAACTAAATTGTCTCGGCCCCTCTCCCAATCCTCCGGCCATCGATCCTCACCCCCATCGAAAGAAAAGATGACAAATTTGTAATCTACGGGACAGCCTAAGTTCATTTACGGCTGATAGCATTGTTTATGGAAATATTCGAACAGCCTCTCGCAACCGAATTTATGGCTTGCACAAAAATAATTACAGAAATTTATACATCCTTGTTATTTATTGAAGCATCCATCTAGCAGCATGTTAACAATTCCTTCGACGGCTGCTCCTGCTTCGTTATATTCCGAATACGTAAACCCCCAGTGGGTCGCACTGCTTAATCTACTCGACATGAATGCGCAGTATGAGAGGTGTTTGGGGACGGAGCTCTTCACCGTCGATGGCAGGCGTATCTTAGACTTTCTCTCTGGGTATTGCGTTCACAACGCGGGGCACAACCATCCATATATTGTCGCGGCTTTGAAGAACGAGTTGGATCAGCTCGGACCTGTCATGTTGCAAAGTCATGTTTCCGACTTGGCCGGTCAACTCGGTAAGAGACTTTGTGATCTTGCCGGCGGCGGCTTGACGAAAGCGTTTTTCTGCAGCAGCGGCAGTGAGGGTGTAGAGGCCGCAATAAAATTTGCACGGGTAACGACGAGACGCAATGGTTTGTTATGTGCAAATAACAGCTTCCACGGACTGACGGCAGGAGCGCTCTCATTGATGAGTGATCCCTTCTGGCGCGACGGGTTTGGGCCTTTGCTTCAGGACTCTATCGCGGTGCCGTTCGGTAACCTGGAAGCGCTCGAAACGCAACTCCGGTCAAAACGCTTTGCAGCGTTCATCGTTGAGCCCGTTCAATCAGAAGCCGGAATCAAGATTCCGCCGACTGGGTATCTCCAGGCCGCCGAATCGCTTTGCCACCGCACCGGAACACTCTTCGTTCTGGACGAGGTTCAGACCGGAATGTTTCGAACCGGCCGGTTCCTCGCGGCCCACCATTACGGAGTCAAGCCAGATATTGTTGTGCTGGCGAAGGCTTTAAGCGGTGGACTTGTGCCAGCAGGCGCCACGCTGATGACCGACGCGGTCTATGAAGGCGTTTACTCCTCTTTGCGACGCGCTATCGTGCATACCTCCACCTTTAGCGAGAACAGTTTGTCGATGCGTGCGGGCCTCGCGACGCTTGATGTCTTGGAAATGGAGTCGCTCGGGCAGCGTGCCAGTGAGTTGGGTAACGAGCTGCGAGATCGATTGCAGAAAGAACTAGCTCCATTCGAAATGATTAAGCAAGTCCGTGGCTTAGGTATGTTGTCGGGAATCGAATTTCTTTCCCCAACAAAACTGACTTTGAGAATTCCTTTCGAAGTTTTCATGAAAATTCATCCGGCTATGTTCGGGCAGGTTCTTGTGATGCGAATGTTTCACGACAAGGGGATTCTGACCCAAATTTGTGGCAACAACTTCATGGTGCTGAAGGTTGCTCCACCATTGGTGGTGTCCGAAGCAGAATTAAATGAGTTCGTGGGGGCGGCACGCGACGTGGTGGAATTGATGCATACGTCCGCGAGTTTTTGGACCGATGCGATAGGGTTGGCAAAAAGAGCGGTCAACATCTAATAAAACCTTACGGACTCAGGGACGCTTGGGTCTTAGGCGCGGTAACTCGACAGGTAAATGATCACGGGGACTGACTATTCGTGTCAGTGAAGATACGAGTGTGCACGGTAGACTCTGCACGCGATTGACGAAGACGTCCGCCCGAAGGGAGGAACTATGCATAGAACGATGGGGTTGGCCTTGACCATGGTGTTGTTGGCGGTCTCGGTTGCAGCAACAATCGCTGCAGGACAAATGAGCGCGCCCCGCGTCATCGAAGTGTCCGCGAAGAAATATGAGTTCGCTCCCGCGGAAATCCGCGTGAAGAAAGGGGAACGCGTGGAATTGAGGGTCCACTCCGTGGATGACACCCACGGTATTAAGATTGATGTTTATCCCGAAGGAGCGAAAGATAAAACGGCCCAGGGTCTCGTCTTCGACCATCCGGAGGCAAACGGCAAGGTCGAGAAAAAGGTAGACCAGTTACTCGATTTCGTGGCTGCCGAGCCGGGCACGTACGATTTCAAGTGCGCAAAACTTTGCGGTATGGGGCACGGCCGCATGCAAGGCAAATTGATTGTCGAACCGTAGTACGCGAGCACACCAAGCGAGCCCGGTAAGAACCGGATGCGGCAACTATTCAGGGAGACTAGCAGTGAATTTACTAGGCACAACCGATGTATTCGTTGTTGGCGGGGGCCCGTCTGGCCTAGCCGCAGCGATTGCCGCTCGTCAAATAGGCTTTGATGTAACTCTGGCCGACGGCGCGGCGCCTCCAATCGAAAAACCCTGCGGTGAAGGATTGATGCCGGAAGCGATCGCGGCGCTTCGAGATCTGGGGGTGAATATCGGCCCGTCGGATGGCGTTAGGTTTAGGGGCATATGTTTCGCTCAGAAAGATGCATCCGTCGCCGGCGATTTTCCTTCTGGTATTGGCGTTGGGCTGCGCCGAACTACTTTGCACGAACGGCTCGTTGCCCGCGCCAGAGATTGCGGGGTCAAGCTTCTCTGGCAGAGGCCCGTCGTGGCGATCGGTCCAGGCCACGTGGACCTTACCGAAGGCAGGATTGCCACTCGTTGGATTGTCGGCGCGGACGGCCAAGGCTCGCGAGTACGGCGCTGGAGTGGAATCGAAACGAAGCATATTCAGCGGCGCTATGCGACCCGTCTTCACTTCTGCACACAACCTTGGTCGAACTATGTCGAAATTCACTGGGGAGCGCACGCGCAAGCCTACGTAACGCCCGTAGGCCCGAATGAGATTTGCATCGTTATGATTTCGGCCCAGTCTGAATCCGCGTCATTTGACCGAGCGATCGATGAGTTTCCGGAAATACAGCAAAGAATCGCGGGCAGAAAAATCACAAGCCGCGAAAGGGGCGCAGTGACCTCTATGCACACTCTTCGAACCGTACAGCGCGGGCGTGTGGCTCTTGTGGGAGATGCGTCTGGCGGTGTGGACGCGATCACAGGCGAGGGTATCCGGCTCGGGCTGCGGCAGGCTTCCTCGCTGGCGGAAGCGATGACTGCGGGAAATCTCCGACAATACGAAAAGCAGCACCGCGCGCTCGCCAAGCATCCGGAGCGCATGGGACGGCTGATGTTGTGGCTCGATCGCAATCCGAGGCTGCGAGCGCGCGTGATACTAGCTTTTCAGAGCAGGCCGGATCTGTTTGCGCGAACGCTGGCAATACATGTCGGGCATAGCTCGGCACGCGACATACTGTTCACAGGGACGCGACTCGGCTGGCGCTTGCTCACCGCCTAAGGAGAACTTTGAACACCGTTCAAAAAATGTGGTTTAGCGCGGGAATCGTAGCCTTAGTTGGATTGTTCGTCGGTTTTTTGTCCGCGACGGCGAGGCCGCTTCAGAATTCCGAGCGAAGCACATCGCCTGAGCCTGTGCTGAATCTGGATCCGGCAAAATCTACCGTGCACTGGACCGTGGACAGTACTTTGCACACTGTTCACGGAACGTTTGTATTGACCGGGGGAACGGTGCGATTCGACCGAGAAACGGGAAAGGCGAGCGGCGAAATTGTTGTTTCAGCGCAAACCGGCGAGAGCGGAGATCGCTCGCGCGATGCGCGCATGCACGATGAAATCCTGGAGAGCGCGAAGTATCCGGAAGTGATTTTCCGTCCGACACAAATCGAGGGACAAGTCGCGCGCTCCGGTGCATCCGATTTGAAGCTGCATGGCGTTTTCTCGATTCGCGGCTCCGACCATCCACTCGTCGCGCTGGTTCATGTGGAAATGTCCCCGGACCGCTGGAAAGGAAGCTGCACGTTTGGCGTGCCGTACATCGCGTGGGGAATGAAGAATCCGAGCAATTTTCTTTTGAAGGTGAAGCCCTCGGTAAGCGTCGAAGTGGAAACAGGTGGATCGATCCAAGTGGCCGAGTAGGTGCTTATGACTTAGATTGACGTTAGGGTGCTGCGGTCTTAAACTCCTAAGACCATTATGAGACGGCGATCGCGCTCTGCGTCAAAGACGGGCGTACCTACCGATGCGGAACTTCTGATATTGCGTGCGCTGTGGGAATATGGGGAAAGCACGGTCGACGACGTCGTCGGCCGGATGTCCTCTAACCGTCCGCCAAATTACAAAACCGTCCAAAGCCTGCTCCGCATCATGGAAAGAAAGGGATTTGTCCAGCACACGCAGCGCGGCCGGGCCTTTGTTTTCAGGTCGCGAGTAACGCGCGATGAAGTCGGAGGTCGCATGGCGAAGCATCTTCTCGAGCGCACCTTTGGGGGATCGCCTTCGGCGCTGCTGATGAACCTACTTGATCGCAATACCGTGAACGAGCGCGAGTTAAACGAACTCGAAGCGCTGATTCACGATTATCGGCAGCGAAAAACCGAGGACGATGCGCAAAGTAAATGAGCTCAAGCCACATTCCGGCGTTGGAACTTCTCGGCGGCGCAGCGATCCGCATCCTGGCTGCATATCTGTTGTGCTTCGTGCTGGGGCGTCTTGCCTCGCGAGCAGCCGTGCGGCACATTTTGTGGCTCGTCTTTCTTGCCGCCTCATGCTTTTATTGGCTTGCGGCCGTGAACCAGATGTTGGACTTGCGGCACGTCGCGCGTTTAGCATCCTCAACGACCTCGTTTAGTTCTTCAGCCCCGACTCCTTATCAAACTTTAACGACGCTAACCATTCCACATTCATGGAAGGGCAGCGTTGCATTCGGTATGGCTGTTATCTCCTGGATCTACCTCGCAGGTGCGGCAGCCATGCTCGTTCGTTTTGCGAGACGCCGTCTACGACTCCGCGATACCGTATCGCAAGCCCGACTCGTAGCCTCCGAGCTTGAGACGATTTTTGGCGAAGAGTGTGGCCGACTACAGATTTCGCGATGCGTGATTAGGGAGTTGCCGGGGCTGAGTTCTCCGGGTACGGCGTACGTGTGGAATCCGGTGGTGATCATGCCGGACGGTATCGATGCATATCTGGACAATGAGCAAATCGTCGATGTTCTTTGTCACGAGCTGATGCATGTCAAGCGCCTCGATTTCTTGTGGAACTCGCTCTCAGAGCTCGCCTCGTGCTTGCTTTTCTTCCATCCGGCCGTGTGGGTGGCCTTGCGCAATTTGTCGCGCGACCGGGAGCTAGCCTGCGACACGGCAGTGATGGACTTGCGGCAAGGACGGCGGCCGGATTATGCGCTGTGCCTGACGCGGCTGGCGCGTCGTCAGATTCTTGGTCTGAGGCTCGAGCCCCCGAGTCATTTAGGTCTGTTGGACTCGTTCCTAGCGTTTCGCGTAAAAACGTTGCTCGCTGAAAGGCGGCGCCACGGGCCGGTGATTCGAGCATTGGCGACAGCCGCCGGCGCCGCAGCCTTGTCTCTGTTCGCTGTCGGATGGCCTTTGCTGACCCTTGCCGTCAACCTCGCGGGTGACGCGCCTCGAATTGTCGCTGCAGTCCCGTCTCTCGTTCGGCCCGCAATCCGCCGAATCGAAGTCCCGAAGCGGATCGCACGGCCCCAGCCTCATGTGGATGCTCCGCGGACGCCCGAAGAAAAACCCGAGATGGATGAAGTCGCCGCTCAGGCTGCGGCGGTGCGCTACTCGCCTGTGAGTCCATCGCTCGACGGCGATTCAAGCGGTGAACCGGTGGCGGGGATGACCAAGACTTCCCGCGCAGATGGGAACGATCCATCGGTGCCAACGCAGGGCCAAAGTGCGCCGTCGTGGCGGAAGACGGTTGGCGCTGCGGCGATTGGCGCGCTCGGACAATTGGCTAGCGGCAGAAGAGATGGCGACGACCGCGACGCGGACGATCGAACGCCTAGGCCGTAAGAAATTCGCCAAGCTTACAACCCTTCCAGCACGACCTGCTTCAAATATCTTCTTAGGTCTTAGTCTGTTAAGACTTCTCTTGACATGAAGTCTTAAAGATTTAAGAATCATCATGCAGTTATTCGACGTGCCCGGAAGCGGTTTTTCGCTCGGGAGAGCTCGTCGGAGAGCTCTTAAAGCTCGGGCGCTGGCGGGCGCAGATTGAAATGACAAATGCCTACATGGCCCTCAGTGACTTAGAAAGCTTCTTCAACAAGAGCGCACGGCGATGCGTCGAGATTCGGTGATCGGCCGGAAGGAGGTCAAGATGTCTGCAGGCATAGTAATTCCTGCTGTTCTCTTGACGTGCATCTGTGCGAGCGCTGTGCAGGCACAGGATACTGTACCCGCCTCGGTTTCTGCCCCCAACTCAGAGTTGACGCAAGTCCTAGCTACCCCGGTTAAATCTTCAACCGACGAAACAATACCTCTGAAAGTTCCGAAAGGCACTGCAGTGCAGGTTGTTTTGGATACGGAAGTGAGAATTCGGAAAGTTGGGCAGCCAATTCACGGTTTAGTCGCTGAGCCTGTGTATGCGTTTGACAAACTTGTCGTGCCCGTCGGTACAGAAGTCAAAGGGCAGATCACCCAGCTCGAAGGTGTTTCTGCCGTAAAACGCACTCTCGACGTCTTGAATGCGGAGTTTACGCCTGCTCGGCAAGTGCAGGTCGAGTTTGACGATCTCGAACTCACCGGCGGCCAGCATATCCCGATCCACACCACCGTGACACTTGGCTCCGGTCAAGTCGTCCAGTTCATTGCCGCCGCAGACGATGCAAAAAAACAAGGTGTGAAAGATGCCGCCTCACAGAAGGCTGACCAAGCAAAACAGGAAGCCAAGCGCCAGTGGGACGATGCGATGAAGCAGGTGCGCGAGCCCGGCAAAATTCACAAAATTGAAAAATATGCAGTCGCTCAACTTCCCGTTCACCCACAGTACATCGATGTTGGAACCGTTTATTTCGCCGAGCTTGTAGAACCTCTCGACTTTGGAGTCGAGCCCTTGACTCCAGAAATTGCGGCTTCAATCAATACCCCACCCCCATCGGGAAGTTCTGTACACGTCCGGCTTGTGACCGGGCTGAGTTCGGCTACGGCTCAAAACGGCGAGGATGTCGAAGCGGTGCTCTCGCGACCATTGTTTGACGGAACACGTCTTGTTCTTCCTGAGGGAAGCCGTCTGAAAGGTTCCGTGGTCCAGGTTCGACCAGCCCGCCGGTTTAGCCGTAACGGACAACTCCGAATGGCTTTCCACGAACTGGTCCTTCCGGACGGTATCGAACAAAAAGTGCAGGCAAGCTTAGAGGGCGTTCAGTCGGGCAAGGGACAGGACGTAAAGTTGGATTCAGAAGGCGGCGCCGAAGCCAACACTCCGAAGACACGATATTTAGCAACCGGAATCGCCGTTGCGTTGGCCTTCGCTTCTTCTCACACCGATAGTGATGGAGGTGCCGGCAGTACAAGTGGAACCACTGGCGGCCGGGTGGCAGGTGGCGTTGGGGGATTCAAGCTTGTCGGAATTTTTATAGGTGCGTTCGTGCACTCGCAGCCGCTTGGCATGGCGATGGGTGCATACGGCGCAAGCATGTCAGTCTATTCACATTTTATCGCGCGCGGACGCGACCTAGTGTTCCCGAAAAACACAGCTATGGAAATTGCTATTGGGACGCATGCGCTCACTACTCCGAAGCCGACAGCTGAATGATCGCATGGATATTAATAGGTGGGCTCGTGCTTTTGGCCTTTCTTTGTCTTTCGGCCTTCTGGTCGAGCGACTTCCGAAAACGCGGTCGCTAATGTGTGGGTCTTTGAGGAGTTGTGCGATGACACTGCTCATTCGTATGAATACTGAACTGACTTCGAGACGGTCGCCACAATTGAACTGGCTGATGCCCAGCTATGAAATGCATGTCAGGGAGGGTACATGAAGATTGTCGTACTTGGGGGGGATGGTTATTGCGGATGGGCCACAGGATTGCACCTTTCCGCCAGGGGACACTCGGTTGCCATAGTCGATAATTTTGCACGCCGACAGTGGGATCACGAGCTTGGAGCGGAAACGCTAACTCCAATCCGTCCGCTCGCTGAAAGACTTAGAGTTTGGCGCGCAGTCACCGGCAATACCATCGAGCTTTTTGTCGGCGATGTGACGGACTACGATTTTTTAGCTTCGGCGGTCAGAGAATTAGAACCGGAGGCGGTGGTCCATTTCGCTGAGCAACGGTCCGCACCCTACTCGATGATCGACCGCAAACACGCCGTTTTCACGCAGGTCAATAATGTTGTCGGAACCTTGAACCTGCTTTTCGCCATTCGCGAATTCGCTCCCGACTGTCATCTAGTGAAGCTTGGAACGATGGGCGAATACGGTACGCCGAATATCGATATCGAAGAGGGCTACATCAAGATTGAACACAACGGTCGCTCGGACGTGGTGCCATATCCGAAGCAGCCGGGCTCTTTTTATCACCTTTCCAAAGTGCATGACAGCCACAACATAATGTTTACCTGCAAAGTCTGGGGATTGCGGGCCACCGATTTAAATCAGGGAATTGTCTATGGAACGGTCACAGATGAAGCGGCCTTGGATGACACGTTCGTCAACCGTTTTGATTACGATGAAATATTTGGAACGGTTCTGAACCGCTTCTGCGTGCAAGCAGCGATTGGATACCCGCTGACCGTCTACGGTAAGGGCGGCCAAACCCGCGGTTTCCTGGACATTCGAGATACTGTGCGTTGCGTTGAGATTGCATGCCTAAACCCCGCGGCCCGAGGTGAATGCCGTGTATTCAATCAGTTTACCGAGCAATTTTCAGTATTGGAAATTGCTGAAATGGTGAAAAAGGCCGGAAGAAAACTGGGCCTGGCGGTCGAGATCAATCATTTGCCGGATCCGCGAGTTGAGGCGGAGGAACACTACTACAACGCTAAACATTCAAAACTTCTCGGCCTTGGTTTGGAGCCTCATTTTCTTTCGGATTCGCTGTTTGACTCGCTCTTGAATGTTGCTCTGAAATTTAGGGACCGGATCGATTCATCCCTTATTCAGCCGCGGGTGAACTGGCGGAGTACCCGCAATGAGCTTCGCAGCCAAGAGCGCACCACGCAGTATTCTGACATTCTCCGCTGAGGGGCGTGGAAATTTGTGTGGAATCGCCGGATTTACTAGTAAAACTTGGGATCCCGATCCCGATCGCATTCGAAAGGCCACCGCGACCCTGATTCATCGCGGGCCGGACGAACAGGGACTCTTCCGATCAAAATTCTGCTCGATGGGCGCAACTCGCCTGAAAATCATCGACCTGGATTCAGGCGACCAACCTCTCTTCGCTGAAGACACCGCCATCGTATTCAACGGCGAAATATATAATCACCAAGAACTGCGCAGGGAGCTGAAAAACTTAGGTCATCGGTTTCGCTCCAACTGCGACACGGAAACCATGCTGCATGCGTTCCTCGAATGGGATACGGGTTGTTTTTTTCGGCTACGGGGAATGTTCGCGGTTGCATTATGGACCGAGTCAACCAGACGACTGATTTTGGCGCGCGATCGTATGGGCATCAAGCCGCTTTACATCAGCCGCCTTGGTGAAGATCTTCTCTTTGGCTCCGAGCTCAAGGCCATTTTTGTGCACCCTGAGGTTGAACGAAGGCTCAGTTTGGCTGGTCTTGACTGTTATCTGTCTCTGAACTACGTGCCTTGTCCGTGGACCCTTGTGGATGGAATCGAGAAACTCCCGCCTGGTCGATGGCTCGAGTGGCGGGACGGCAAAATTTGCTCCGAATCGTATTGGCGGTTGCCTTTCGGCGGGTCCCGACAGTGGACTTTAGATTCAGCTCAGCAGGAACTCGATTTTCTTCTGCAGCAATCGACGCGCGAGCATCTTATTTCGGACGTCCCCCTGGGCATATGGCTCAGCGGGGGTATCGATTCATCGACAATTCTGCATTACGTGAGCAAATCCAGTTCGCGACTTAAGACGTTCTCGATTTCCTTTCAAGGCCGTGCGTTCGACGAATCTTCATACATCCGGCAAGTCGTGCACAAGTACGGAACGGAGCACGAGGAACTAGATCTCAATCCGAATGCGGATCTGCAGGGCGCCATTGAGGAATTGGGCTATTACTCGGACGAGCCAAATGCAGATGCGGGAGCCCTGCCTGTTTGGTTTCTCTCGAAAATGTGCAAGAGGACAACCACAGTCGCTCTCAGTGGAGAAGGCGCCGACGAATTGTTCGGAGGCTATTTGACCTACAGAGCAAACCAACTTGTCTCTCACATGCGACGATTGCCGTCGTCGGCGGTGCGGTTCGCGCTGAATGTAGTTCATCGTTGGCCCGTGTCGGACGATAAAATTAGCTTCGAATACAAACTAAAACGCTTCTTGCAGGGTAGCCTGTTAACACCTTGGCGGGCTCACGTTTATTGGAACGGCACCTTTTCCGACGAAGAAAAACAATCGCTGTGTCAAAATTCTCGTGGGGATTCACTCAACAAAGTTCTTGGAGACCTCCGCGAGAAATCTTCATGTGGAGATAGACTAAACGCTTATCTCTGGTTCGATCAGAAATATTATCTTCCAGACAATATTTTGACGAAGGTGGACCGCATGAGCATGGCTCATTCGGTCGAAGTGCGGCCGCCGTTCTTGGATCACCGAATTGTCGAATTTGCCGCCTCCCTCCCAGCGTCTTTCAAGATTCGCGGTTCGTGCCAGAAATTCATTCTTAAGGAACTAATGAGGGGTAAGTTGCCGCCGGTAATCCTACACCGGAAGAAGATCGGATTTGATATCCCGGTACATGATTGGCTTCGAGGGCCGCTTCGGTCTTTGTTGGTGGATACACTACGCGCAGGAGCCGCAGCACATTCGGACCTTTTCAGGCCCAACGTGATTGAGTCCTATCTGAGCTCTCATCTCGAAAGACGAGCGAATCTCGGGTACCACCTCTGGGGCTTGTTAGTTCTGTTTCTTTGGATGAAAAAATGGAGAGTTCGGACAACATCATCTCGGCCAGCAGATTATTGCATCCCGGAAAGAACAGTTATCTTTACTTAGTTGTTCTGCTGCTTGCAGCATCGATCTACCTGGGTTGCATCATTTCTCCGCCGTCCCTGATGGACGATGTGGATGCTGTGCAGGCTCAAATTAGCCGGAACATGCTCACTTCCGGTGATTGGGTGACGGCGCGCCTAGACGGCGTCGTCTACCTCGAGAAAGCGCCCCTCGTTTATTGGTTGATCGCCGGTTCCTACAAAATCTTCGGTGTGCACGACTGGTCTGCGCGAATCCCCATTGCGCTCTCGGCTGTCGGTCTTGCCTGGTTGACGGCTGGTTTCGGCGTCTGGGCATTCGGGAAGCCGGCGGGGTTCTACGTAGGTTTATGCATGGCGACAGGCATCGGACTCTTTCTCTTCACACGAATTCTTATTCCAGACGTCATGTTGACCGTAACAACTGCATTGGCGATGTGGGCGTTTTTGCGCGCGCTTGATGAGGACGAGCCTCATCCGCGGATTTGGGCTTTCGTCCTGGCTGCTTGTCTCGGAACAGGGCTCCTACTAAAGAGTCTGATCGCCGTTGTTTTCCCCGTTGCCGCGGCGATTCTCTATCTTTTGTTCACCTATCAACTGTCTCGCGTCAAAACTTGGAAACGACTTCGCGTTTTTAGCGGAACATTGATCGTGCTTTTGATCGCTGTTCCATGGCACGTTCTGGCCACGCTGCGAAACCCTCCCTATTTCGCATTTACGTTACATAGCGGTCCCGGCCAGTACCATGGATTCCTCTGGTTTTTCTTCATCAACGAACAACTTCTTCGCTTCCTGAATTTGCGATATCCGCGAGATTACAATACAGTTCCCCGCCTGTATTTTTGGTTACTGCACTTTGTCTGGTTGTTTCCTTGGAGTGTTTACTTCCCGGCCGTCGCGAAGCTCTCATTCAAGCCAGTCGATCGCGCGGGGCGAACTCGATTGCTCGCATTGTGCTGGGCCGGGTTCGTCCTCGTTTTCTTCACGTTTTCCACGACGCAAGAATATTATTCAATGCCCTGTTACCCAGCGCTCGCTCTGCTGCTGGGTTCCGCGATGGCGACGGAAGGGACTTGGGTGCGCCGAGGGACGCGCATTGTTTGCATGATTAGCGGTTTAGCGGCACTAGTAGTGTTCAGTATTCTTTTTTACGTGCGCAATATTTCCGTATCGGGAGACATCTCGAAGGCGCTTACCTCGCATCCAGCGGTCTATTCACTCGCCCTTGGCCATATCGAAGACCTGACGCTCTATTCGTTTTCGTACCTTCGCTTTCCATTGCTCGTCGCGGGCGTTGCCTTTCTGGTTGGCGCACTGGGGACGCTTCGATCTATCGGGCAGCGCGCGTTCCTGGCTTCCGCTCTGATGATGGTTATTTTCTTTCACGCCGCTCGCCTGGCGCTTGTAGTTTTTGATCCCTACTTTTCCTCACGGCCGTTGGCTGAGGCACTGCTGAAGTCCCCGGACGGTACGCTGATAGTGAACCATCACTACTACACTTTTTCTTCCGTCTTTTTCTACACGAACAGAAGTGCCTTGCTCCTAAACGGCCGCTTCCAGAATCTCGAATACGGTGCATACGCTCCCGGGGTACCGGAGGTGTTTATTGAGGATTCAGATTTCAAGAATTTGTGGACGGAGTCACAACGCTACTATCTTTTGGCAACAGAGCCAGCTGTGCCGCGACTGGAGAATTTGGTCGGGGCTTCACAACTCGCGTTAGTCGCCGAAAGCGGAGGCAAATTTCTTTTTACAAATCACCCATTGGTGAGCGGACGACCATAGCGCACCGTGGTTACGCGAAGTGGCTCGGCGTTGTATTTCTCAGTACCCGAGCTGAATTCCTATGAACGAATTACGAACTATGCGGGCAACTAGTGCATCCATTCTGCAGGGAGAAGCTGTGCCTGTTAGAAGTCCCGGGTTCAAGCTTCTTTTTACTCTTGTTCGCCTCGGTATTGGCGTAGGGCTCCTCGTTTACCTCGCAAAATCCGGGATTATCGATCTTCAGGCCTTGCCAAGACTTGCCACGGCGTGGCGCGTCACTTTCGCCGCTATCGCACTTTTAATATTTGACGTTTTCCTAATGTCGTTGCGTCTTTCCTGGCTTTTTCGGCCGCAGGGCTTGCATCTGTCGTTACAAATGTCCTTGCAATTGACGTTTGTCGGTTTGTTCTTTGCCACTTTTGTTCCGGGTTCAGCAGGAGGGGATATCGCAAAGCTTTTCTATGCGACAAAGGAAAATAGTGGACGAAAAACCGAAATTATGACCGTTTTGATTTTCGACCGTCTGATCGGCCTTTTCTCAATGCTTCTATTGCCTCTGCTACTCGCTCCTATGTTTCCCAAATTAATTCAACGTGTGTTCGTCTTGCGATTTCTGCTTTTTACTACCGCGCTCATTGCCGCAGGCATGCTAGCGGGCTTTCTCGTTTGCTTGTGGAATCAATCGATCCTCGACTGGCTTGAGGGAAAGTCATTCGGGTACCGAAAGTGGAGAAGTCTCGCAATTCGGGGACTCAGAGCGATTCGGGTTTATCGCCATAGTCCGCAAATATTGGTATTTGCGTTTGTTGCTTCCGTGCTAGCCAATCTATCCCTGATTGGAGTCACGACGCTTGGGGCACGAATAATGACTCCTTCAGCTCTCGAAATGAAAATGTGCCTGGTGATCCCGATGGGTTACGTCGCGAACAGTTTACCTCTGACTCCAGGGGGATTAGGGGTGGGCGAGACAGCTTTCAATGCTCTCTTCGACATTACTAGTTTGCATGGAGGAGCCGAAGCGCTGCTCTGCTGGCGAATCTGGTCCGCTCTTGTCGGTATCCTAGGCCTGATTTTCTATTTGCGCGGCCTCAGGTGTTCCATCATTAAGGAGACAGTGGATCGATGAATTCAAATTTATCGGCCTATGTTTTCCTAGCGGTAGCAGCAATCCCGTTCATCTACTACTTGTTGGTTCTGTACAGTTCCTGGCGATTCTTTCAACAAACATTAACCCGTAAGGACTTTTCACCGCCGGTGAGTATTCTGAAACCGATCCGGGGGCTCGATCCCGAGGCTTATGAGAACTTCGCTAGCTTTTGCTGTCAAGATTATCCGGACTACGAAATTCTCTTCTGCGTCGGGCTCGCCGATGATCCTGTGATTCCGACTCTGGAAAAACTCATTCGTGAATTCCCGAAGTGTCAGATACGAATTCTGTTTGGTTCTAGAAGCCGCGCCCTGAACGACAAAGTCGCAAAATTGGGACGCCTGGTCCGAGAAGCCCAACACGAAATAGTCGTTATGGGTGACAGTGATGTGCGAGTTCGTCCTGATTACTTGCGAACTGTAGTTGCTCCTCTCGCCGATCCTAGAGTCGGGGCGGTAGATGGCAAAGTGCATCTATACGGGAAGTCGAATCCAAAACGAGTCGCCCAGTAGGTTCTCGTCTGCCGGTAGCGCGAACTACTTTTTTGTGAATTCTTAACTGCACACACGGTGCAACTCTACACAGATCCGCCACAGCCAGACGAGCAGAAAAACGCCGGACAGTGCGTACACAACATGGATTTGCCTTGGCTTCGGGACTTTCAGTTTTGAATGTTGTTCCATACCCAGCAGGCCTTCTATCACCTTGCAGCGCTTGTATTTTTGGTTCCTGAAGGACCTAAAGCTATAGATGAAATAAAACAGTAAGAGACTGACAATAATACCTAAGGCTGGCGGATAGAAGCGCGGCCAGAGAGAGCCGCACGCTGTTCCTTGGGATGGTTGAATCGCTAGGAGTCCGGCCATCCCTGTCATGAGCAGTCCTATGGCGACCCATTGCAGCTGGTCATGGTGCTGTGCTGAATCCTGTGCCTTCTGGTATTCGACAAGCAGAATTTCTCACTCGATCCGATCTTTTAAGCCGCTAGTCATTTGATTAATTATGTACAAATTCCGGCGTCTCGTTGATTTCGTCGGTTGGCACGACGGCAGAAGATATTCGCTAGTTCGATTTTTCCAATGTGGCTGTTACCTTCACTTCCGAACCAGCCACAACTGCGACCTGTTGCGACCAGTTCTTGTAATCATTGGCGAACATGCGGACGTAATGCTGTCCCGCCTTGAGTTTCGATGTGACCGGAGTTTTTCCTACCAAAGAATTATCCACATAGACTTCCGCTCCAATCGGATCGGACGTAAAAGAAACAGCGCCGAGACTTTCCCCTGGTGAAGCCGGTGTCGCGGTTGCGGCCACAGCAGCGGAAGCCGGACTAACTTCTGATTCCAATTCGGCGGAAACATTCACCTTGCCGCTGCTGACTTTGATTTTTCTTTCCCAGAACTTGTATCCGCTTGTTTTGACACTGATCGTATGGTCACCCGCCGAGACACCAACACTGGAAGGAGTGTTGCCCACAAAGCTCCCGTCCAACTCGACATCCGCTCCGCTGGGAGTGGACGTAACTTCAAGTTGAGCGTCGTTGCTGGGTTGGCTTGCAGAATTTGCTGGCACATCTGATGGCTGCGGGTTTGTCTGGGCCTGTTGGGCTGGAGACGCGGCTTGTTGAAACTTCGCTATGTCCAACGGCATGTTGCCATTCACAAACGTTGGGACTTCCGCACCTTTCGGGATCGTAATGTCTTTGCCATGCATGAACAGAAAGAACGGAGCGGCTGGCCAGAAAATCAGGGCTGTCGCCACGATACCGGCTGTCATCGCTCCGGTGTGTCCGCCACCACTTCCACCTTTAGTTGCTCGCAGCGCGGCCTTCTCTCCGTCAGTTAGCCGGACCGAATCCATGACGATTTCGAGTTTCCCTCCACGTGCCATCCGTCTCTTGGGCTGCGCTTCGGTGACCGTTCCCAAAGCGATGCCACCTTTCGGGATAATTAACACGCCCTGAATTCTGACTTCTTCTAGAACTTCAAATTCCACGCGGTCGTCAACGTGGGCGTCTGCTGAAGAAACGGTCTGCGCAATTCGCAACTTGATCGGGGTACCGTCTTCCAAGCACGGCTGCGTGCACGCCACTAGCGGAGCCTGCTCTGGCGCAGCTGGAGTACTCTTCTGCTGAGCACTGGCAGATACTTCGATCATTGGAAATGCCACGAGAAGACAGCAAAGCACGCTTATAAGACGGTGCATCATGCAGTTCCTTTCATATCAGTATTGCAATCTTACTTAGGGGTTATTCCCACCAGGAGGCAGACGGACGATAATCTTCAAGATAGGGCATTGTCAAGCTCGGTAGCACTTGGAGGACCAGTCGCACAGTATCTGAACGGCGGCATGGCTGGGTTTGAAAAAATCACGTATCCCACTTGAGACACTCGGCGCAGGCCACTTGTCCGGTTTGCGCTGTCGGCTCAGACGGTCGACGCAACACTTTCTCGAAGTCTACTCGCAGGAGTTTGAAATCCTAAAGTTTTTCTGGGACGCTGATTTAAGCGCAGTGCCACTTTGTCCAGATCCGCTTGCG